>Ga0105098_10000088_pt1 | contig 26665 bp, 30 predicted proteins | sample PPLLak21cMay2015_FD_79137 | JGI IMG/M metagenome (GOLD analysis project Ga0105098, IMG submission 79137) | Freshwater sediment microbial communities from Prairie Pothole Lake near Jamestown, North Dakota, USA - PPLs Lake P7 Core (1) Depth... | ecosystem: Environmental > Aquatic > Freshwater >... | reverse complement strand
GTCGTCGTTCCTCGAGCCCGGGGGCACGTTCTACATGCGCGAAGGCCATCCCATGATGTGGGCGATGGATTGGTTGGAGACCGAGGAGTTGCGTGTCGCTGTCGCCTACTTCGAGACTCCCGATCCCGAGGGGGAGGAGGAGCACGAGACTTATGCCGGTGTCGGCGTCGTCGAGAGCCCGCTCAATTACGGCTGGAACCACGGGATGGGGGAAACCATCGACGCCCTGATCCTGGCGGGGCTGCGCATCGACCGCGTCGAGGAATACGACGAGTGTGAATGGCAGGGCCTACCCATGATGATTCAGGAAGACGACGGGATGTGGCGACTGCCCGACCGACGGGAACGGTTGCCATTGATGTGGTCGGTCCTGGCGACGAAGGTCTCACAATTAGGTCGGTAGACCCCCTACAGCCGGTTCGTATGCATGCCGAATCAGTAGGGGTAAGTCATTAGTTTCACTGCTAACGACCTACTTCCTCCTCCAGTGTGAGAGGGGCCACCCTTCGGTGGCCCCTCTTTCGCGTCTATGCGTTCAGGCCAGGCAGGTGATGCGGGGAAGCCCGGAGGCGATCTCGTCCCAAGTCCCACCCTGATCGTCCGACCTCCAAACTTGGCTGCCATTCCCGGCGTACACCGACTCGTCGTGGACGGTCAGGCAGTGGGTGTCGAGGTTGTCGTCGAACCAGTCGGGGAGCCCATCACGACAGTGCTCGAACGGCCCGCTCGCCAGGTCTGACCGGTAAAGCCGGGCCTGGTTCGAACGCGGCCCGGTAGACGCGGACACCAGCACGGTGTCGCCAGTGAACGTCACCGCCCGGCAGTAGGGCGCGTGAAGACCGTCGTCGCGATACGTGAAGACCCGTCCGTCGGTCGACTGAGCCAGGCCGCGGGCACACGCCGCCAGCACCCTCCCTTCCACCGATGGGTCGGCGATCACCTGATGGACATCGAAATCCATGTCGAGAGTCGGACTCGGACCGGTGTCGTCGTAACGGACGATGCCTCCAACATGGACGTTGACGAAGAGAGTGTTCGCTCCGTCGACGGCCATCGACCTCACATCCGGAGGGCCACCCCAAGGGGTATACCAATCGGCCCGGCCCGGAGCGTCGGCGAAACCCGGGTCCTCGATCAGTTCGCCTCGGTCGACTCGGTACAAACGAGCGCTCGATGCGCCAACCCAGGTGGTCCCATCTTCCGCCAGCACGCAATTCAGAGTGGCGGCGTTAGGACCGTTGGCAACGATTCGACCGTCGTGGTGGATCTGAGCCTCGCCGTCGATAGCCCACCAGCCCGCTGAGTCCCGGGCGATGTGGTTGATCGTGGTGTCGGCAATCAACGGCTGCGTGGGGTCTTCCAAGGAGAACATCCCGTCGATGGTCCCGACGAGCAGATTCATTGGTCTGACACTAGGTCTTGGCGTGCGCGTCGCTCTAGTCGGTGATGACTGAGACGATCTCGGCGACCGGATAGACGACTGATGTGGTCGTATCTGGCACGTCGAGAGACTCCCAGTCCTCGCCCACCACCCGCCACCGCGCCGTCCAGGCATAGGAGATCGAGAGGTCGTAACCGGTCAGGTCCTTGACCTCGTAGACATGTCTGGCGGCGCCGTCCGGGTATCCGGCCAGCGCGACCCGGTCGGCAGGGAACGTATCTACTCGATCATCTCCCCAATCGACCACGACGCCGCTCACCTCGACGTGGATGTCGAGCGTGGCGCCCGTGCCGCTGGACAGCTGAGTTTCGTGGACATCAGGGATGGGCACGCCCACGTATGTCTCCAGCCCGGTGATTCCATCACCCGGCAACGGATTCAAATCGGGAGTCGGAGGCGGATGGACATAGGACGTCACGTAATCCCATGCCTCCTCCGATTGGTCGACGGTCACACCCGGCTCCGACGTGCACCGGCGAAAGTAACCGGAGGGGCCAGGCGAGCCGTCCACGATGAGAACGAGCTCCGCCCCGCCGTCCGGGTTCAACGGGACGATCTGGTAGTTGGTTTCGGTGCTGGTGACATACCAACATTCACCCGACAGGTCGAAACCGACGTTGGGATAGAGCCGGGAGGGAACCGAGTCGTCGTTGGCATAGTCGACGACATTGCCACCGGAGATGCGACATCGGGTGACGGACTGTTCGAACCCGTATCGGTCGGGCTCGATCGCTGTCCAGCACGCGGAGTACTCCTGAGCTTGTGCCGGCCTGGCTACGCCAATGAGGAGAACGACTAGAAGGATTCCAGCGGCACGTCGCAATCTGCCCCCCATAGGTCCTCTCGGTGAGTCCAGGTTCGGATCAAGATCCAACCGCCACTTGTTCGACGCATGACGTCGACTCCTTCTCGGGGGTTTCCTGGCCCCAGGAAGGTCGCATCCGATCGACTCCACGTCACGAGGCAATCGAGGGATGAATGGAGAATTTCCGACTGCTCGAACTGGATCGCTTCAGCAGTGGGTGCGACCTCGAATTCCATGACTCCAAACTGAGACCGCGCTGCGTCCAGCATCGCCTGTGTTCCCACCACCTCACGTATCTGATCCTCGTCCTGGTTGTAAATCCCCTCGAACCACCCGAACCAGAGGGCCCGGAGGATCTCCTCCGCTTCCTCGACGGTGGCGACGATGTGGGTGTCTTCGGTGGTGGATGTCGAAGGCGGAACAGTGGTCGTCGTCTGAAGAGTCGTTGTGGTCGTCTCGATCGCAATTGGCACAGATGTAGGGGAGGGATCTGAGTTCTCCCGAGGCCACAGAGCCCAGATCCCGACTGCCAGACCCACGATTATCAGGCCTGCGACCAGCCGTCTACTCACATCACGGTCGAACATACGCACCCCCTGCCCGCAGTTGAAGGGTCCCGCGGCCAGGCCGCGAAAAGTCCCGGTGCCCGTTCTGTATGGTTAAGGATGGAGGTGAAAGAGATGACAGACACCACAGTCATCGCAGACACAACCGACGAGAGCCATGCCTTCAGGACCTTGTTCAAGATCCTGTTGGTTGTCGGGGTCGTCGCCGCGATCACCAAGTTCATGTCGGATCGGAGAAAGGACTTCTACGGTCTGACCGAGTCCGAGGCCCGCGCCAAATTCGAGTCGAAGCTCGGGCCGATCATCGGTGATGACCGTGCATCCGATGTGGCGGACCAGGTGATCCCCCGACTCAAGGAAACGGGTGTCCTCGTCGAGGACGCGATGGATAACGCGAAGAAGGCCGCTTCCGACGTGGCGGACAAGGTCGGCGACACTGCAGGCAAGGTTGCCGGGAATGCCAAGAAGGCCGCCTCCAACGCGGCTGACGAGGTTGGTGACGCTGCCAAGAAGGCCGGCGATTCCGTGAAGGATGCCGCCGAGAAGATCGGCAAGAAGGTCGACTGACCTGACACCGCTCCGCTGTCGGCGATAGGGCCCGCGCGAGCTGGCGTTGCCTACGCTGACGAAATGGAGACCGGGCCCACGATCCGCACCGAGCGCCTGGTGCTCCGAAGGTGGACCGACGACGACCGAGCCGGGTTTGCCGCACTCAACGCCGACCCAGAGGTGATGGAGCACTTTCCCGGTGTGCTCACCCCCCAAGAGTCGGACCAACTGATGCAGACGATCGAGCTCCATTTCGAGGAGTTCGGCTTCGGGCTATGGGCGGTCGATACGACTTGGGTGCCCAGATTCGTTGGATTCTGCGGCCTTGCCGTCCCGACCTTCCGCACTCACTTCACCCCCGCGGTCGAGATCGGCTGGCGCTTCGCTCGGGCCGAGTGGGGGAACGGGTTTGCCACCGAGGCCGCCAAGGCAGCACTCGAATTCGGCTTCGATCAGGCGGGTCTGGACGAGGTACTCAGTTGGACGGTGCCCGCCAACGAGCGGTCCCAGGGAGTGATGGTCAGACTGGGCATGACCCGGGCCCCTGAGTTGGACTTCGATCATCCGAGGCTCCTCGACGACGATCGCCTTCGACGTCACGTCGTCTACCGAATCAGCCGCGAGGAGTGGGCGGAACAGGCCGAGGCTTCGATCACTACCTCATAATTCACCCGCAACTGTGACCGACGATTCCTAGCCTCGACAGGTCATGTCTTCCCACATCGAACACATCGACACGCGCACCGCGCCCGTGGAGACCCTCGAAGCACTACATGAGCTCCATCTCCTGAAGGAAGACGAGGTGCTCCCTGGCGATCCTCCATTCCCGTGGCGGCAGCGCCTTCTCGACTGGCGGCATCCACTCGAGACCGAGCGCTTGGACCACTGGGTCCTCTGGAAAGGCCCCGAGATCGTGGCGACGTCCGGCCTTCACGTCGACCTGGTGGAGAATCTGGAGAATGCCTACGGGTGGGTTGACGTGCATCCCCAGCATCGTCGATCCGGTTACGGGCGTGCGATCGCGACCCCAATGCTCGACGCCGCCGAAGCCGATGGTCGTACCCGGTTTGCAATAGGCATCAAGGATGGGCGGCCTGAGGAGGCCCTGGCCATGAGGGCCGGGATGAAATCGGCGTATAGAGAGAAGGTGAGCCGCCTCGACTTCCAAGCGCTGGACTGGGATCTCATGGAGTCATGGATGACTCGATCGGCGGAGCGCGCCTTCGACTATGAGTTGATGTTCCTGCAGAGCCCGATCGAGGACGAGTACCTCGATGCGTTTTGCGATCTCATGTTCGTGATGAACTCGGCTCCCCGAGAGGATTTTGTCGAAGACGAGGAGACGATGACTCCAGAGATATGGCGTGATCTCGAGTCGAAGATGGCGCTGACGGGTCGGGAGATCCTCATCTATGTCGCCCGGCACAAACCATCCGGCAAGTTCGCTGGATTCACCTCCGTCGCTCACAAGCCTCTGCAGCCGGACCTGATCGATCAGTGGGATACAGGTGTCGACCCGGATCACCGCAACAAAGGTATCGGGCGGTGGGTCAAGGCAGCCATGGCGTTCGAACTGCGGGACAAGTACCCGACGGTGCGGCGGATCGACACCGAGAACGCCGGATCCAATGCGCCGATGCTCGGAATCAACGTCGAGATGGGTTTCCAGCCGATCCTGCTCGTGAACGTCTGGCAGGGTGACTTCGCGGCCATTCGCGCCAACCTTGGGATCTAGCACCGGACGCTGAGTCAGCCTCGACACCTTCGTCGATTGCTGGGCGCTAGGTCAGCTCTCGCCCCAGCTCCTCGCCTTTCCGATAGGCGACGTTGGCGATGGAGCCGAGGTCGGACCGAACCGCGTCCAGGCCGTGCTCCACTTCAGACATGCTCAAAGGCACCTCGGCCCCGTAGCGGACGAACATCAGAGCCGGCCAGGACGGGTCCGGTATGAGAAGCCTCGGCCCGAGGTCATGCCGGTGATCTCATCGATACTGACCTCGAGCACATGGGGGAAGCTGGCCATTGGCTGCAGGCCACCGGTGCCCAGTGGCGAGCCCAGGACCGCTGCATACTTCTCGAGTAGCATCTCGACGGCGTGCGAGGCGGTCGGCTCGTCGGTTCGCTCGACCGCAGTCCCCTTGACCACGACGCTCACCCAATCCCCGGACTCATCGTCGAAGTGGGAGACCTCGACGCACACTCTCGGATTGTTCTCTATTGCCTCGAACCGTTTGCCCGGCTTGGTGCGAAACAGCAGGCGCCGTCCGTCGAGGACGAACGACATCGGAGTCACGTAGGGCTCGCCGTCGAGGACGACACCGAGATGAGCCACCATCGCTTCCCTGAGGAACTCGAGGGCCTCGGCTTCATTGATGGACTCCACGGCTCACCTCTTTTCATCTTTGAGCGCCCAGAGGACGTCCTTTATCGAGATGACGCCGAGCACTTCCCCGCCATCGACTAACGGCAGATGCCTGAGCCCGGTGGCCAACATCCAATCTGCGGCGTCGTCGACCTCCATCTCGGGGATGAACGATACGGGGTACTCCGTCATCCAGCTGCTGGCGGAATCAACGTCGAAATCGGCGACGCCGGCGACGGCACGGAGGATGTCCCTCTCGGTGAGTATCCCCTCGAGGGCACCGTCGACTGCGACCGCAACCGAGCCGACTTCGGCGGAGACCATCACCTCGGCTGCCTGGCGCAATGTGGCCTCGGGAGCGACCCAAACCACCTCGCCGGCGACCAGTTCCCGCACTCTCATCAGCAAACCTCAATCGGTGTCATACCCGATCTTCGCCATGGGGCTGACAGGCGTTTAGGGCCGATTTGCCCTATTGACGCCAGGAAAGGCCCCATAGCTTTTGGTCCATGACTCCACAACGGGATGAAGCGCGGGATCTGTCGGCCGCCCGCGCCTTCGATCGCTTCCTGATAATCCTGGCGTTGATCGGTTTGGCGGTGGCCGTTCTCGCCGCGATCGTTGCCTTCCGCGGTCAGCCGGCCGGTGCAACCGGCGAGGAAGGTGAGCCTGCCGAGCAGCAGATCGTCGAATACTCCCTATCGGAGTTCGCCATCGACGGCCTGGCCGAGATCCCGGCCGGGGCAACGGTGTTTCAGGCCACGAACAACGGATCGACCGCGCACAATCTGGCACTTGAGGGTGGCCCGACCACTCCGGATCTCGCCGCTGGGGACTCGGCGCAGCTGGACGTTGGCGAGCTCGGCCCTGGCTCCTACGTGATCTTCTGCTCGATCGCGGGTCATCGAGAGGCGGGGATGGAGACGACCATCAATGTGGTCGAGGGGGCGGCCGGCCCCGGTGCGGGCGACCACGGTGACCACGAGGGCACTGAAGCCGATTGGGCCGAGCTCGACCGCCTGATGGAGGAGTCGATGATGGCTTTTCCCGCTGAGACCGAGGGGGTGGGCAATCAGCTGCTCGAGCCGTCTGTCCTGGCCGATGGCACCAAGGAGTTCCACCTGACGGCGGCGATCACCGATTGGGAGGTCGAGCCGGGCAAGGTGGTCGAAGCCTGGACATACAACGGGATGGTGCCGGCGCCCAAGATTCAGGTGGACGTGGGGGACAAGGTCCGGGTGGTCGTTGAGAACCAGCTTCCGATGGGCACCGATGTCCACTGGCACGGAGTAAAGGTCCCCAACGGCATGGACGGGGTCGCCCCCCTGACACAGCCACTGATCAAACCTGGTGAGAGTTTTGTCTATCAGTTCACCACCCGGGAGCCGATGGTGGCGATGTACCACGCTCACCACCACGGGCAGATGCAGGTTCCCAACGGGATGTTCGGCACGTTTATGGTCGGCGAGGTAGCGATGCCCGTCGGCCAATCAATCTCAGGCGTCGAGATTCCTGCAGACGTCGTGGTTTCCCAGGAGATCCCGATGGTCCTGAACGACGCCGGGGTCATAGGCCTCAGCCTCAACGGTAAGTCATTCCCGGCCACTCAGCCTTATACGGGCAAGGTGGGGGACTGGGTGGTTGTCCACTACTTCAACGAGGGCCTTCAGATCCACCCGATGCACCAACATCAGTTCCGTCAGCTGGTCTACGCCAAGGATGGCGTCCCGTTGGACAGTCCCTACTGGATCGACACCCTCAACGTTGCCCCGGGGGAGCGCTACTCGGTCCTGATGCAGCTGGAAGACCCGGGTGTCTGGGTTTGGCACTGTCACATCCTCACCCATGTGGAGCGGGACGAGGGCATGTTTGGGATGGCAACTGCCTTTATCGTCGAGGAGTAGAGCTAAGTTCTCGCCGATGCTTCGGAAGACCGAATCCGGCGAACCTGTCGAGGATCTCGTCAAGCTCTACATGAGTGACAAACGTGAGGCGGATGGCCGGCCATGGGTGCTGGTCAATTTCATCAGCTCCGCCGACGGGGGGACGGCGATCGCAGGCAAGTCTTCGAGTCTCGGCGATCCCGATGACAAAGCGGTGTTTCAGGCGTTGAGGGCAGTGCCGGACGTGATCCTTGTCGGCTCAGGGACGGTCGAGGCCGAGAACTACCAACCGGTCGCTCTCGACGAGCAGCGGCGGGAGCGAAGAGTGGCGGCCGGCCTCACCGAGGTCCCGGTTCTGGCAATCGTGTCGGGACGGCTGAGTTTCGACCCCGAGGCCCGGGTCTTCTCCGATCCCCAACACCGGCCGATGGTCATCACCGGCCCGAACGCCGACCCGGCGAAGCTGGCCATGCTGGGGGATGCTGCCGATGTGGTGATACTCGAGGATGTGACACCGAAGGCGATCCTCGCCCGGCTGGCGGCGGCGAAGGTGATTCTCTGTGAGGGTGGTCCGACGTTGGTTGGGCAGTTCGTCGCCGAGCACTTGGTCGACGAGCTCGCTCTGACCATCGCACCCGTCATGATCGGTGGCCGGTCCGCGCGTATTGCTCACGGGGACCTCGCCGATCCTCCGCTCGAGATGAACTTGGACAGGCAACTCATCGGCGATCGATCGATTTTTCTGCGATATTTGAAGGCCTAAGGCCAAGGGAGAAGCGATGGGACTGCATGCCGAGCTCTTTGACAGACACAAAGCGGTCCTGCCCGGGTGGGCTCCGCTGTATTACGAACAGCCCATTGCGATCGTCGATGGAGATGGTCGCTTTGTCACCGACGCAGAGGGCAATCAGTACCTCGACTTCTTTGGCGGGATCCTGGTCACGATGTCCGGTTACAAAGTCCCGGAAGTAGTGGAGGCGATCAAAGCCCAGGCCGACAGAATGCTCCACACGTCGACTCTGTACTTGATCGAATCCCAGATAGAGCTGGCCGAGAAGATCGCCGGGCTGTCCGGCATCCCCGATGCCAAGGTCTTCTTCACTAATTCGGGGACTGAGGCCAACGACGCCGCCCTGATGATCGCCACCACCCACCAGAAGTCGAACCAGGTGCTGGCAATCCGCGGCAGCTATCACGGGAAGTCTCATTCGGCAATCGCGGTCACGGGTCAGAAGGCCTGGTCCGGGACCAGTTTCTCTCCATTCCAGGTGACCTATGTCCACGGTGGCTACAAGCTGCGCAGTCCGTTCGGGCACCTGCCGGATGAGGACTTCATCGCCGCCTGTGTCGCCGACCTCAAGGACCTACTCGGGGTAGCCGCCGCCGGGAGCCCGGCGGCGATGATCGCTGAGCCGATACAAGGGGTGGGCGGCTTCGTCACACCGCCCGATGGTTTTTTCCGGGCGATGAAGGAGGTCCTCGACGAGAACGGCATCCTGTTCATTTCGGATGAGGTCCAGACAGGTTGGGGACGGACCGGCGAGCATTTCTGGGGATACCAGGCCCACGGCATCGTTCCCGACCTCCTCACGTTCGCCAAGGGGATCGGCAACGGGCTCAGCATTGGTGGTGTCGTGGCGTCGGCTGAGCTCATGGACTCATATCCGGCCCTCGGAATCTCCACATTCGGCGGCAACCCTCTCGCCACGGCCGGTGCGCTGGCAAACCTCGACTATCTGCTCGACAACGACCTGCAGACCAACGCTCTAAAAGTGGGGAACCGATTGATGCAGAGTCTCATGCCTCTCTCCGAGGAACTCGAGATGATCGGCGAGGTGCGTGGCAAGGGTCTGATGATTGGCCTCGAACTGGTGAAATCCGACGGGGCGCCATCGCCGGAAGCAGCTTCCGCGGTCCTGGAGGCTGCCAGGGAGGAAGGTCTCCTCATCGGAAAGGGGGGTCTCTACGGAAACTCGCTTCGGCTGGCCCCACCGCTCTCCATCACCGAGGAAGAAGCCGACGAGGGATTCGCCCGTCTCGAACGGGCACTTCGCACCCAAAACCCATAACCCACCACCCAAAACCCAAGTAGGGGTATCTCCCCAAGGGATAGTCCCCCTATCCAGATGTTGTCCTTCGACGCACCATGAAAAGCGTCGTGAGTTCCACGACCATCTGGAGGGATCGATAATGAATCTTGCCGTCGGATTTCCATGCCCGAGATGCGGGCACGACGAAGCCAATCTCCTTGCGATCGAGAGGAATCGGAACGCCGAGGTGATTGGGTTCCGGCTCGGTTGCAACAAGTGCGAAACCGTTTTCGGGGAGAGCAGGCTCACGAGTGAGGAGACGCAGACCTACGTTGCAGCGCGGAGCGAGGAAGGAGCCAGGTCATGGGTTGCCTGAGCATCTACCCACTTGTGTCTGGCGACCGTTAGAGCAGCGCTTGCAGGTCGATGTCGCAGCTGGGGTGGCGTAGTTTGGCCAGCCCTCTCGCTTCGATCTGACGTACCCGTTCCCGGGTGGAGTTGATGACCTTGCCCACGTCGGACAGGGTCCAGGGCTCGTCTCCATCGAGACCGAAGCGCAGCCAGAGGACCTGTTGCTCTTCGGGGTCGAGGATCTGAAGGGCCTTGATGAGCCGGTCCCGGCGCCACGCCGCCGCGGCACGGGCCTCGGGGTCCACTGCGGTCGCATCCTCGACGAAATCCTGCAGTGAGGCGTCGCCGTCTTCTCCCACCGGCCGGTCGAGGGAGACGGTCTCCGCCGGCGCCTCGAGGGCTGCAAGAACCCTCTCGGTATCCAGGCCGGAAGCCTCCGAGATTTCCTCGAGAGTTGGGGCGCGGTGGTATTTGTCGTGCAGGCTCTGGCGGGTGTCCTGGACCGTGCGAACCACATCGACCATGTGGACCGGGAGGCGGATGGTCTTGCCGTTGTTGCCCAGACCCCGGGTTATCGCCTGACGGATCCACCATGTCGCATATGTGGAGAACTTGAAGCCCTTGCGCCAATCGAACTTCTCCACAGCCCGGATCAATCCCAGGTTGCCTTCCTGGATGAGGTCGAGGAGATCGAGCCCGCGCCCGGTGTAGCGCTTGGCGATCGAGATGACCAAGCGCAGGTTGGACCGGATGAAGGTCATCTTGGCCTCGTCGCCTTCGGCGACGAGACGCATCAGCTTGACCCGGTCCGCCTTTTCGTAATCACCCGATTCCAGCGTCGCCTTGGCCTTTTTCCCGAGTTCCATCGAGCGCGAGAGATGGACTTCGTCCTCGGCGGTGAGGAGGAGATGGGCCGAGACTTCGTCGAGATACAGGCCGACGGTGTCGGCGGGACTCGAGCCCCGCTCGGGTCTGGCGTCTTTGGCCCTTATGGCCTTCCCCAAATTCCGACCCTTCCTGTCAAGCCCCTGTGGAAAACTAACGCTCCTGGCTGAATCTGGCAAACGGTTTTCTGTTTAACGCCGGGTGAACAAGTAATCTCGGTCGCTCAGTGGCGCGTCGTTCCCAGTTTCGCTTGCTGGTGGCGCTCACCATCGTTTGGGCATTGTGGGCAGGCTGGTCGCTACTCGGACGAGAAACCCCCTACACCCTCAGAGTGCTCGACGACGCCGGGGCGCCGATCGCGGCGGCGTCGGTGGACGTCAACGAGAGTCAGGTGGGGACGAGCTCCGAGGACGGGACCATCGATGTCGAATGGAACCGGTCGTCCACGGTCCTCGAGGTGAGTGCGGCCGGACACGTCCCAAAGACGGTGACGATCGCAGAGCGGCCCGACGAGGTCTTCGAGGTGGTGCTCAAGGCACGGATTCTCCGCGGCCGGGTTCTCGATCCGGCAGGCACGCCGGTCGAGGCGGCCTTGGTCGTGGCGGGCCCTGCCTCGGGAACCACCGATGCCGAGGGAAAGATCAGTCTCCGTGGGGCAGAGCCGGGGCCGGTCGCCGTCTCCCGGCCAGCGTGGACGCCCACGTCCTTCGAATGGGACGGTGGCGCCGGGGAATCCGTCGTCGAGATCGCGCCGTTCCTTGCTCGCGCCGTCCACATCGCAGGTGAGGCCGCCGGCGAGGACATCGATCGTTTCTTCGAGATGGCGCATACCACCGAGCTCAATGCCCTCATGCTCGATCTCAAGGACGAGAGCGGGCTCGTCTGGTACAACAGCGCTGACCCGACCGCGACCGAGGTCGAGGCGATCCGCGGGGTTTACGACCTGAGTGCCGTCGCGGCCCGGGCGGAACAGGAGGACCTTTACCTGATCGGTCGTATCGTGGTCTTCAACGATCCAACCGCCGCCGTGGCCAAACCCGACATGTCGGTGTGGGACAGCGCCACAAACCAGCCCTACCAGTCCAACGGGCAGTACTTCCTCGACCCGACCGATCCAAATGCGCGGGCCTACGGGCTGGCGATCGCCCAGGAGGCATGCTCAATGGGTCTGGATGAGGTGCAGTTCGATTACATCCGCTTCCCCGACAAGCGAACCGAATCGACCACGTTCGACCAAGGGGTGAGCCTCGAAACGAGAACGGCGACGATCATTGGCTTCCTGGAGGAGGCGGTCGCCCTGCTCCACCCAATGGGTTGCGCTGTCGGCGCCGATGTGTTCGGCTTTACCACCGCCGCGGCCGATGATGGTGGGATCGGCCAGAACTGGGATCAGGTCACCCAGGTTGTCGATGTCGCTTCTCCGATGGTGTATCCGTCCCATTACACCTCGGGTTGGTATGACTTCGAGACTCCCAACGACCATCCCGGTCCAATGGTCACCAACGCCATCCGGGACGGGATGGACCGGTTGTCGAGGAACGTGGTGGTTCGTCCCTGGCTGCAGGACTTCGGATACACCCCGGACCAGGTTCGAGCCCAGATCGAGGTGGCCGAGGAGTACGGCCTCGGCTGGATGTTGTGGAATGCGGCGTCCAATGTCACTGTCGACGCCCTCCGGGCGGAGTGACAGTTCCTCCCCCGGAGGGGGAGGTGGCTCGTCAGGCCGGAGGGGGATTCTTCGGGGTGGCCATCTCCCCTCCTCACCTTCGGCGGTACTCCCCTCTACTGGGGGAGAAACAGGAGAATTCGCACTATGGGCATAGGTGAAATACCATTCTTGGGTCCCTTCCGGAGCATTATTTGACCGCGTTCGACCGAGAGAATCTGGCCCAGATCACCGCCTCCGCCCCAGGCTGGAGGCGATCCCAGATGGAGGCGGCCTACGAGGTCTTCGCTGCCCTCGAGGAGCCCACCGGAGCAGAAGAAGACTGGCGATATGTCGAGTTCGACCACACCTTCTCCGAACTCCAGCCGGTTGCCGCTCCGGGTACGGAGCTCGAACCGGGCCCATTTGTCGCATCTCTCCCGGAGCGATCCGGGCGCGTCTTGATCGTCGATGGCCAGGTCTTGGCGCATCACTCCGACGTCGCCACCGTCCACCGCTTCTCCGAGCTCGACGACGATCCGGGATTCACCGGGATGGTGGCGACCGATCACAACAAATTGGCGGCCGCCCATGCTGCCTTCTCCATGGAGGGCGCTCGGGTCGAGGTGCCGGCAAACACGGTCATGGAGAGGCCATTGGTTGTCGAGATTCAGGCCACTACCGCGGGGACGGCTTCCTTCCCGCATCTCCAGGTCATTGTCGGCGAGAACGCCGAAGCAAGCGTCCTCGTGGACTACCGGTCGGCAGATGGCGCCAGACTCCTGCTGGTCCCCAGGGTCGACCTCGAAGTGGGGAGCGGTGGCCGCTTGCGATTCGTCTCGGTGCAAGGTCTCGACCCCGCAGCGACCAACGTCGTGCACCAACGGGCCGTGTTGGGCCGCGACTCGACGTCCCGCATCGGTGAGGTGGGGTTGGGCGCCAAGCTGGGCCGACTCGATCTCGGGGTGAGCCTGGTCGGGGATGGTTCCTCTTCGGAGGTGGTCGGTCTCTATTTCGGTGAGGGTGACCAGACACTCGACTATCGGATGGTTATCGATCATCAGGGCCGCAGCACCACATCCGACGTCTTTCTCAAGGGCGCGGTCGAAGATGACGCCCAGAGTGTCTTCACGGGCCTCCTGCGCATAGAGAAGGACGCGGCGCGCACCTCCACCTTCGAGACCAACAGGAACCTCGTGCTCTCGGAGAACGCGAAGGCGCACTCCGTGCCCAACCTCGAGATCCTTTGCAACGACGTGATCTGTGGCCACGCCTCCTCGGTAGGCCCGCTGGAGTCCGAGCACTTGTACTACCTGATGAGCCGCGGATTGAGGCGAGAGCGAGCAGAGAGACTGTTGATCCGCGGGTTCTTCCAGCAGGTGATCGATCGGCTGCCCATCGAAGGTCTCGCGGAGCCAGTTTCTGATGAGGTGTTCCGACGGTTCGTGGCTGCTCAGGAGGAGGGCCGGGTCGCATGAAGGTGGAGATCGGCGCCGTCGACACGCTGCCCCGCGACCGCGGCATCCGCGTCACGCTGGGTGAGGATCGGATTGCGATGTTCCGGATCGGCGACGAGGTGTTCGCCATCGGAGACCGCTGCTCACACGCCGAGGCATCTCTCGCCGAAGGTGAAGTTTTCGACTACGAAGTGGAATGCCCGCGACACGGCTCCGCCTTCGATCTTCGCACCGGTAAGCCTTTGGCGTTGCCGGCCACCAAGCCGGTGCCGATCTACGAGGTCGCCATCGAGGACGGCGTCGTCTATCTCCTCTGGGAGGAATCATGACCACCGCGCTCGACGTCCGTGGACTGTCGGCAGGAGTCGATGGGAAGCAGATCCTCGAAGATCTGGACCTGGTCGTCCCCTTCGGGGAGGTGCACGCTCTCATGGGCCCCAACGGGTCGGGCAAATCCACTCTCTGCCATGTCCTGACGGGCAAGGCCGGTTATGTGGTGTCCGGCGAGGCTCTCCTCGAGGGAAACGATTTGTTGTCCCTCGACGTCGATGAGCGCGCCCGACTCGGCCTCCTCCAGAGCTTCCAGTACCCGACCGAGGTCGCCGGCGTCGCCCTCCGGGAGTTTCTCCTCGAGGCGGCGGAAGAGCGCGGTATCTCCGAGGCCGAGGCGAGGGAGCGGATAGACAGGGAGGCTGCCCGGTTCGACGTGACCCGATTCCTCGATCGAGCCGTCAACAACGACCTCTCAGGAGGCGAGATGAAGCGGTCCGAGATCTTCCAGATGGCGGTGCTCAGCCCACGCGTCGCGCTCCTCGACGAGATCGACTCGGGTCTCGATATCGACGCGGTGAAACAGGTGGCCCGGGCAGTGGAAGAAATGCGCTCTCCCGATCTCGGCGTGCTGATGATCACCCACTACAACCGAATCCTCCGCTACGTGGCACCGGACCGGATCCACGTCATGATTGGAGGTCGCATCGTCGACTCCGGCGGCGCCGAGCTTGCCGAAGAGCTCGAAGCAGGTGGTTACAACGCGATCCGGGAGCGTCTGGGTTTGGTCGAGACCAGCAGTGAACCGGCGCGCCGACCGGCGGATTTCTTCACCGACACGCCCTTCGACGTGTGAATCCTCACCGCTGATGACATCGCGGGCGGCTGCCGAGAATTGGCTGGGTGCGCTCACCAACCTTCCCACCGCCTCGGGACGCGAAGACCTGGTGGTCGCATGGGTCAAGAATTGGGTGAAACGCCGTCCTGATCTGAGATTGACCGAGGATTCAGGCGGGAACCTCCTCATCACGAGGAAGGGAAGGAAGCGACGGGATCCGGTCCTTGCCGTGGCTCACATGGATCATCCCGCCTTCGTTGTCACCGGTGTCTCGGGCCAGACGGCAACATTCCAGTTCCGGGGTGGTGTCAGACCGGAGTACTTCTCCAACGCGAGGGTCGATTTCGTCACCGGTCCGGCGAGGGGAGGGCGCGTGGCGTCCTACGACCCACGTGGACGGATCGGTGTGATCGATGTGAAGGGGACTGGCCCGGAGCCGGGAGATATCGCCCGTTGGCACGTTGCCATCTCGAGACCCCGAGCGAGTCGCTTGAAGGCGCCGGCTTGCGACGACCTGGCCGGGTGCGCGGCGGCACTGGCAGCTCTCGATCGGGCCAGGGGAAGGGCCGATCTCGCCCATTTCGGCGTACTCCTCACCCGCGCCGAGGAGGTGGGCTTTGTCGGCGCCATCCATGCCGCGGTCACGGGGAGCATCCCAGCCGATGCCCGTCTTCTCTCCATCGAGACGTCGCGGGCGTCAGCCGAAGCCCCGCTGGGAGGTGGGCCCGTGATCCGCGTCGGTGACGCCGTCACCGTGTTCGATCAGGAGCTCACCAATCGAATCAGCCGGGCGGTCGCCGGGACCGAGTTGCGTCATCAGCGCAAGCTGATGGTGGGCGGTGCCTGTGAGGCCACGGCATTCGGGGTCTACGGCTACGTCGCCACCGGGCTTTGCCTCCCGCTCGGGAACTATCACAACATGGGCAATCTCGACGAAGTCGAAGCCGGGACCGGGGAGGCCCGACCCATGTTGGAAGAAGTCTCGCTGGACGACTTCCACGGTCTCGTCGATCTGCTTCTGGTCGCGGCTGAGGCTGTGGACCATGAAGGCAACCTGCGTGAGCGTCTCGACACGGGGTATTCAGACGGCCGCCATCTCCTCGGGTGACGATGGCCATGGCCCACTACCGTCCGTGCCGAAAGGAGAATTGAGTGGAGTTCAGGGTCGAGAAGGACTCGATGGGTGAGGTGCAGGTCCCGGCAGATGCCTACTACGGCGCCTCCACTCAGCGGGCCGTGGAGAACTTCCCGATCTCCCAGCTCCGTTTCGGGAGGGGATTCATCTGGGCGCTCGGGCTGATCAAGGGCTCCGCGGCCGAGATCTCGGGGCGACAGGGCCATCTCGACCAGGACAAGGCGGACGCGATCAGAGTGGCGGCCGACGAAGTGATGGATGGCCGCCACGACCAGCAGTTCGTGCTCGACATCTTCCAGACCGGGTCCGGCACGTCGACCAACACCAACGCCAACGAAGTCATCGCGGGACGGGCGAGTGAGATCCTGGGTGGTGATAGCGGCTCACATCTGGTTCATCCGAATGACGATGTGAATTTCGGCCAGTCGTCCAACGACGTCATTCCCACCGCCATCCACGTCGCCGCGGTGGCGGGTATCCGTGAGGACTTGATGCCTGCCTTGGCAGCTCTCGCCGACTCGTTGGAGGCCAAGGCCGCCGAGTTCGAAGACGTCGTGAAATCTGGGCGGACCCACCTCATGGACGCCACGCCGGTCACTCTGGGCCAGGAGTTCGGAGGATGGTCGGCACAGGTCCGCAAGGCGATCGACCGCCTCGACAAGGTCCTGCCGGAGTTGGAGGAACTGGCGCTGGGCGGAACGGCCGTTGGGACCGGGATCAATGCACCATCCGGCTTCGCCGCCGCGGTCATCGGATTGATGGCCGAACGTACCGGGTTCTCGCTCACGGAGGCCGGAGACCATTTCGAAGCACAGGGATCGAAGGATGCCGTGGTGATGGCCTCGGGCGTCCTCAAGACGATCGCCGTGTCCATGTTCAAGATCGCCAACGACATTCGCTTTCTCGGCTCTGGCCCCACGGCGGGGATCGCCGAGATCAGGATCCCCGAGCTCCAGCCGGGGTCGTCGATCATGCCGGGCAAGGTCAACCCGGTCATGTCCGAGATGATGATGCAGGTCGCGGCGCAGGTCGTAGGTAGCGATGCGACCATCACCTGGAGCGGTGCGAACGGAAATTTCGAGCTGAACGTGATGATGCCGGTCATGGCTCACAACCTGCTCGAGTCGATCGGCCTCCTCGCCGCGGCTTCCAAGACCTTCGCCACCAAGTGCGTCGACGGGATCGTGGTGAACACCGAGCGGGTCCGTGAGCTCCTCGAGCGAAATGCAGTGGTGGTCACCGCTCTCAACCCGCACATCGGTTATGACAACGGGGCCCGGATCGTGAAAGAGGCGGCTGCGACAGGTCGATCGATTCGGGAGCTGGTGCTCGAGGCCGGGTTGATGACACCCGATGAGCTCGATGCGGCGTTGGATCTGAAAAAGATGACCGAGGGCGGGATCGCCTGACGTGGCCGAGGCCACGCTGACCGTCGCCGGGTTGTTGGACACCCTCGACGCGGCGGTGGGGGCAGCGATGCCAGGGCCGGTTTGGGTCCGCGGCGAGGTGTCGGGGTTTCAGCGCACGAGCCGTGGTGCTGCGTTCTTCCGACTTGTCGATGCCGAGCACTCGGACAACGCCGTCGAAGTGGCCGCCTCGGGGCGAATGATGATGACCGTCACTCATGCGTTGGAATCGGCGGGGGTCGGCGGGCTGCGAAGCGGAATCGAGGTTCGGGTGAGGGCGACTGTCGGGGTTCGTCACAACAGGGGCAACATCCAATTGAGCCTTCTCGAGGTCGACCCCTCCTTCACCGCCGGCCGTCTTTCCCTGGATCGTTCCGAGGTCCTTCGACGTCTTGCCGGCGACGGCTCGCTCGCTGCCAACAAGAGACTCGAGCTCCCGGCGGTGCCGCTGCGGATTGGGCTGGTGACGAGTCGTGGATCGGCCGCCCATGCCGACTTTCTCGATCAGCTTCGGCGTCCCGGCTATCGGTTCTCGGTCCGGACGGTGCAGGCGGCCATGCAGGGAGACAGAGCCGTGTCGAATGTGGTTCAGGCGCTGAGACGGCTGGGGACCGAGGATGTCGATGTCGTCGCAGTAGTCCGGGGGGGAGGCTCGAAGCTGGACCTGGCCTCGTTCGACGCGGAGGAGGTGGGTCGGGCAGTTGCTGCGATGCCCGTCCCGGTCATCACCGGGATCGGGCACGAGACGGACAGGACTGTCGCGGATGAGGCTGCCGCTGTATCGCTGAAGACGCCCACGGCGGCCGCAGAGTGGATCGTGGCCCGGGTGGCCGACTACGCGGGCCGAGTGGATACTGCGACGCACACCATTCGAGACGCCGCCCGCTCGGCGTGGAATGACGCCGTGGTCCGCCTCGACCACTCGGCTTCACAACTCGCCGGCACTCGCAGCGTCCTGCGGCGGCAGATGGATCACATCGACCTTTTGGAACAACGAGTGATCGAAGGGTCCCGAACAGGTCTCCAGAGGCACCGCGACCGTCTGTCCGTTCTCGCCGAGATGTTCGCCGCCATCGGTGTGGGGCCGACGTTGCGACGGGGATTCGCCCTCGTTACCAGGCCCGACGGATCGGTGGTGCGTAGCGCCGGTGAGTTGGGGGCCGGTGATCGGGTGACAGTGAGATTGGCCGACGGGTCGGTGACGATGGTGGTGGAGGAGCGATGACCGACTCGCAGCCGACCTACCGGGAGGCGTTGGATGAGTTGAGGGCCATTCATGCCCGTCTGCGTGATGACGAGGTGGATGTCGACACTCTGCTCGCCGACGTTCAACGGGCCTCGGATCTGCTCGCCTTCTGTCGTGAACGCCTCAACTCTGTGGGTGAGCGTCTCGAAGAGGTCCTGACCGACTTCGAGTAAGCCGCGTACCTGAGGTTCATAGGCCCGTATGTGGGCTTACGGCGACAAAGAACGCGCGGCTTCGAGTGACCTTGCGTTCTTTGTCGTCAAAGGCCCAGATATGGGTCCACGTACCTCAGGTAAGCGGTGCCTCGTCCAATGCTTCCAGCAGGACGTTCCAGCCGAGGCTGGCGCATTTGATGCGGACCGGGTACTTGCGGACGCCTTGGAGAGACTCGAGGTCGCCGAGCACGGCCCCTGGGCGATCCGGGTCGAGCTCGATCTCGGCCTCCCCGTCCAGAGACATCATGTCGCGGAATTGTTGGGTGAGGGTCTCGATCTCTGCTCGGGTCTTACCCTGGATCGCCTCGGTCATCATCGACGCCGAGGACTGGCTGATCGAGCAACCCTGCCCGTCGATCGCCACCTCGGAGACCTTGTCGTCCTCGAAGTTAAGCTCGATCGTGAGCTCGTCACCACACAGCGGGTTGACGCCTTCCGCCCTGGCGTCGGGGTCCTCCAGGTGCCCTTTGTTCCGGGGGCTGCGGTAGTGGTCCAGGATCACTTCGCGATAGAGGTCCTCCAGACTCACGATCCGACCCCGAACAACTCGCCGGCTCTTCGGAGGCCACCGATCAAAGCGTCGATGTCCTCCTCGGTGTTGTAGACGTAGAAGCTGGCCCGGGCTGTCGCCGCCACCCCGAGTCGCCGCATCAGGGGCTTGGCGCAGTGGTGTCCGGAGCGGACAGCAACCCCTCCTTCGTCGAGGATCGTGGCCAGATCGTGCGCATGGACACCGTCGATGGACATCGAGATCACTCCACCTCTGTCCTCGAGGCTGGTCGGCCCCTGGATCTGCAGACCGGGGACGTCGCTGAGCCGGTCGAGTGCGATCTCCGTGAGTTCCAGGTCGTGAGCGAGCACCTGATCCATCCCGATCGACTCCAGGTAGTCGACCGCCGCGTGAAGACCGACGGCTTCGATGATGGGAGGAGTTCCCGCCTCGAAGCGATGTGGGATATCTGCCCATGTCGCATCGTGGAGGGTCACGTCGGAGATCATCTCACCGCCACCTTCGAACGGCTCGGTCTCCTCGAGTGCCTCCATCCTGCCCCAGAGGACGCCGATCCCGGTGGGACCCAGCATCTTGTGGGAGGAGAACGCGATGAAGTCGGCACCGAGAGATTCGACATCGACCGATGAGTGTGGGACCAGTTGAGCGGCGTCGACCACGACGCGAGCGCCGTGGCGATGGGCGAGGTCGGAGATGAACCGGATCGGGGGCAGGATCCCGAGGACGTTCGACATCCCGGTCACGGCCACGATCTTCACATCGGGTCCGAGCTTGTCCTCGTAGGCAGCGAGATCCAGCCTGAAATCATCGGTCATCGGGATGTGGTCGAGGGTGGCACCGGTTCGTTTGGCCACCATCTGCCAGGGCACGAGATTGGCGTGGTGTTCGATCTCAGTGCTGAGGATTCGATCTCCAGGCCCGAGGTGCTCCAACCCCCAGCCAAAGGCAACGGTGTTGAGGGCGGTGGTGGCACCCCGGGTGAACACGACCTCTCTCGTGTCGGTGGCGCCGATGAACCCGGCTACACGTTCCCTGGCCGCTTCATAAGCGTCTGTCGAGGCGACCGAGAGCTTGTATGCGCCGCGGTGGACATTGGCGTAGGAGGTCCTGGCGAAGTGGTCCATCGCCTCCAACACCGGAATCGGTTTCTGCGACGACGCACCTGAATCGAGGAAGTGGACCCCATTGGCGAGGACCGGGAAGTCGGCTTTCAGATGCGAGAGGTCTGTCACGTCTAGGTCAACACCGTCCGGAACGAATCGTATCCCTCTTGTTCGAGTCGGCTCGCGAGCTCCGGGCCACCGCTCTCCAGGACCTGGCCATCCATGAAGATGTGGACTCGGTCGGGGGTCACGTAGTCGAGGAGGCGCTGGTAGTGGGTGATGATTAGAAACCCACGGTCCGGGCCGGTGAGCTTGTTGACCCCGTCGGCAACGGTGCGAAGTGCGTCGATGTCGAGGCCGGAATCGGTTTCGTCCATGATGGCGAGGTCGGGCTTCAGCACCGCCATCTGGAGGACCTCGTTTCGCTTTCGCTCGCCCCCGGAGAATCCCTCGTTGAGGTAGCGATCGGCGAAGGAGCTCTCCATACCGAGTTCCTTCATGGCGTCCATCACTTTGAGCCGCAGCTCGAGGACGGTCAGGTCGACACCGGTGCGGTTGGACAGGGCTTGACGGAGGAACTGGATCACCGAGACCCCCGGAATGGACTCGGGGTGTTGGAACGCGAGGAACATCCCGGCCGCCCCACGCCGACTGGCACTGACCGCGGTCACGTCCTCACCCTTGTACAAGATCCGCCCGGCAGTGACCCGATAGACAGGGTGACCCATGAGGACGTTGGCGAGAGTCGACTTCCCCGACCCGTTGGGGCCCATGAGCGCGTGAATCTCGCCCTGCTCGACACTCAGGTCCACCCCTTTGAGGATCTCGATGTCGCCTACACCGGCGCGCAGTCCCTCGATCTGAAGGAGGGGAGTGGTCTCGCTCACACCCACAATGGTATTTGCACTATTCCCATAGGGGAAATGGAATGGTCACTCGCTCAGATCCTTCCAGACCGGTTTGGCGAGACGGTCGAGGTCGGTGATCGAGATGGGGAAGACGGTGGTCGGGGTGCCGGCGGCGGCCCACACCGGGTCGTTGCGACGGAGACGGTGGTCGGCGAAGACCCGAAGCGGCGTGACATGGCCGAACGGCGGCGTCCCGCCTGCGGCGTAGCCGGTCGCGGAGCGGACTTCGTCGAGTGTTGCCCTTCTCGAGCCGGTGACGCCGGCGGCATCCGCCAGCTTCACTGTGTCGAGACGCAGGTCACCCGGGACCAAGGCCACTACCGGTTCTTCGGAGGCATCGGGGCCGATCAGGACGAACACCAGTGACTTGATGATGGCCGAGACCGGGCAGCCGATGGCTCTGGCCGCATCCTCGGCGGTCTTCGTACCCTCCGGGAACACGCGGGTTTCCATTTCGAAGTCGTCGAATGATGAGGCCAAGCGTCGACTCGCCTCGGGTAGCTCGCTCACCTCCGTACCAGCTCCACCATCCGGGCAAGGCCGTCATAGTCGGCGAGATCGAGCCATTGGAGATAGAGGCGTTCGATCCCGGCCTCCTCGAGCGCAGCTATCTGCTCCCTCAATTGTGGCGGGGTGCCAAAGAGCTTTCCCGCCTTGTGCCATCGATTGATCAACTCATCGGTCGCGATGTTGCGGCGCCCCGCGGCCGCCGAGACAAGGTCGGCCAGTTCGGCGTCGGTCGCGGCGACCGTCACCGGACCCATCATCGTGGCCTCGACCACGCGATCACCGGCTACGTCACGCATGACCTGGATCTTCGCCCTGGCCTCCTCGACCGGACATATGAAGACGTTGTACTCGTCGGCTTTGGTCCCGGCCAGGGTTGGGGTGCGTCTGGGGCCGCTGCCGCCGACGATCAGACGTATTCCCGTCGGCTTTGGCCGGACGTCGAGATCAAGGCTGTAAAACGGGCCGGTGTGTCTGCCGTGTCCTGCGCCGAACGCTGCCTCCAGATAACCGAGGGCGTCTTCGAAGCGGGCCCACCTCTCGAAGGCCTCGGGGAAGGGGATTCCCAAGGCGTCGTGCTCGAAGTCGTTCCAGCCCGTGCCAACACCGAGATCGAACCGACCGCCCGACATCTGATCGATGGTCGCCGCATTCTTGGCGATGATGGCCGGGTGGCGGAACGTGATCGGTGTGACCAGGACGCAGAGCCGGACCTTGTCGGTGTCCCGGGCCAGACCGCCCATGGTGGCGAAGGCGTCGGTCGCCTCCGGTCCCGGCTCGGGGCTCCAGGCGAGATGATCGGACCGGGCGAAGGAGTAGAGGCCCTCGGATTCGGCGAGCCGCGCCGTCCGCAACAACTCGTCGTAGGTGCCACCCAGCTGAGGCTCGGTCATGATGGAAAAGAGCACTGCTAATCCTCGACCTCGATGGTGAATCCCTCCTTGGCCAGGGCCGCCTTCAGGGTCTCGGCCTCACCGGGCCGGACGGAGAGGCTGAGGACGCCGCCACCACCGTGAACGGCGTGTCTGAGCTGGAGGTCCCGCACATCGACCCTGCTCGTCTGAAGGGCGTGGCCGACAGCTGCGATCTCACCCGGGCGGTCCTGCAGGATCACCTGGACCATCGCCACCGGTGGAGCCATCGCTCCTCGTCGCGCTCGGGCATCCTCCAGCTGCTTTGTCAAACCATCCATGTCACCGGAGACGACCCGTGACCTGAGGTCCTCGAGGCTGGTCACTAGATCGTCGATGGCCGAGGTCACCGATTCGGAGTTCGAGGTGAGGACCTCCGGCCACCACGACGATTCCGCCGATGCCACGCGGGTCAGGTCGCGAAAACTACCTGACACCAGATCGACGGCATCGGGCTTGCGCGAGATCGTGTTGACCAGTGTCACCGCCAGCAGATAGGGGAGGTGCGAGACCGAGGCGACAACCTCATCGTGCCGTCGCGCCGACATCACGATCGGATTGGCTCCGGTGGATCCAACGATCGTGGCCATCCGTTCGACATCCTCAACTGAAGCGCCGTCGTCACAGATCACCCACGGTGCGCCGCGGAACAAAGCCGCGGACGCCGCCTCAGGCCCGGCATGCTCGCGTCCCGCCATGGGATGACCTCCCACGAAACGAACCCCATTGCGGGCAGCACCCAGCATGGGCACCTTGACGCTGGTGACATCCGTGACCAGCGCTCCGGTCTCGAGGCGGGCGAGTGTCTCGAGGTTGGCATGGAGTGGTCCGGCGAGGACGACCAGGTCGGCTCCGTCGACGGCTTCGGAGACCGAGCCTGCGATGTCCGTGGCGTGCCGCGCCGACGACAGTTCCAGTGCCACCGGCGAGGGATCCCAGCCGACGGATCCCCAACCCTGCTCCCGGAGGGCGAGTCCGACCGATGCACCGATGAGCCCAGTCCCAAGGATGGCGACGTTGGGCATGATCAGGGCCGGTAGGCGTCGAGGATGATGTCGAAATCCTCAGGATTTCGAAGGAACATTTGGGGGTAGAAGCGTTGGCAGCCGGCCCCCTCGAGGGCGTCCAGCATCTCAGCCGCCTTCGAGCCCGAGCCATGGGGGTAGCCCCGCTCCTCGTAGACCTGCTCGATGTGCTCCGGCGTCGACCTCGTCCGCTCGGCGAGCATTGCCAACAGCCGCCGATAGTCCGATTTCTTCCGAGCAGCCACTGCGGGACATGCCGTCGAGAACAAGATCGAGCCGGGATCACGCCCCGCCTCGGCTGCCGTCTTCTCAGCCAGGTCGCGTCTGCCGGCGTATTGCTTTGGAGTGCAGGCATAGATGTTGAACTCGTCGGCATAACGCCCGGCCAGGGTCGGCGTCGTCTTGCTCCCACCTCCTCCGACCAGAAGCCTCAGGTGTCGGGGATGAGGCTGCGGGTCGAACGGAGACAACTGATAGTGCTCACCGTCGAAGCCTGCAGTGCCCGGGGACAGCGCGGCTGTGAGGTAGGCCAGGCATTCGTCGAGCATCTCGAAGCGGGTGCCTCGGTCCGGGTAGGGGAGTCCGAACAAGGTGAACTCCTCGTCGAGCCATCCTGTCCCGATACCCATGGTGAAACGGCCCGCCGAGACTTCATCGAGCGTCACGCCCATCTTGTAATACACCGCCGGATGACGAAACGTGACGGGGGAGAGGAGTGAGACCAGCTCGATCTTGGTGGTCTCCCGGGCCAGAGCTGCCAGGTGGACCAAGTGGTCGTAGGCGGGCCGCTCGGTCTCATCGCCCCGCTCGAGGTAGTGATCGGGCAAAGCGATGGCGACGAGCCCACGATCCTCCGCCCAGCGCGCCGCATCCAGGATCAACTCCCAGTCGCCACGAGTTTGAACGGCGAGATCCATCTTCTGAGCCTATCGACGCCGTCCGCAGGTCAGGAAACCGCTGCCGCGTCCTCGAGTAACGCCCTGGCATGCCAGGCGACGTCGAAGTCAGGGTCGATGATCCGATGGAGGGCGATGCCATTGAGGGCCAGGACCAGCGTCTCGGATCGTCTTTCGGCCAAGGTCTCGGATAGTTCAGGGCTCTGACGTTTCATGGCTGCGGCGAAGCGGACGACCCGTGCCTCGTGGTGGCGCACCATCCGGCCGCTCAACTCGGGGTTGGACCCGGCTCCGGAGACGCCGATCCGGATGTAGACCCGAGAAAGGTCAGGGGATTCCTCGAGAAATCGCACATACGCGCCGACCAAATCGTCCAGTGTGTCGGTGCCCTGATGCGCGGGATCAGGGTCGACAGCGTCGATTGCCTCGCGAACGACTGTGACGATGGCCTGTTCCTTCGAGGCAAAGAGGTTGTAGAAAGAGCCGGGGAGGACGCCGGCCTGCTCACAGATGGCCTTGATGGTGGTCCCGTCGAGTCCGTTTTCGGCAACCAGGGATCGGGTCGCGTCGAGGATCCTCTCCCGCGTCTCCAACCCTGCCTTGTATCGCATCCGGAAACGGTAGACCGGGCACCGCCTACCTGAGGTACATAGGACCGTATATGGGCCCAAAGCGACGGAGAAGCGATGCTCGGGGGCCATCTTGTTCTTTGTCGGTATAGGCCCACTATCGGGCCGACGTACCTCAGGTACGCAAAACCCCTTTATTTGAGCGTTGATTCAAATTAGAGTCATCACTCAAAGATCAGGAAGGGGAAATGGCGAGCCACTACAGGTCGAATCTCCGGGACCTCGAATTCAATCTCTTCGAGGTCAACCGGATACAGGACTACCTGGGCAGCGGGCCATGGCTCGACATCGACGAGGCAACGGCACGTGACATCCTCGTCGAGATCGAACGGCTCGCCCGGGAGGATTTCGCCGCCTCATATGTAGACCAGGACCGCATCCCACTCGTACTCGAGAACGGCGAGGTGCACCTGCCCAATTCTGTGAAGGCCGGAGTGCGTGCCTACAAGGAGGGCGGCTGGGATCGTTTCGCCGTCCCCGCCGACATGGGCGGCATGCCGGTCCCGCCCAGTCTCGCCTGGGCCACCCAAGAGATGCAGCTCGCCGCCAATACGACCGTTTCCTGGTACTCCGGCGGCGCCCTATTCGCCACCGTTCTCTTCGAGGAGGGCAACGACGAGCAGAAAGACCTGGCTCGTCTCTGGCTGGACAAGCAGTGGTCCGGGTCGATGATCCTCACCGAGCCGGACGCCGGCTCGGACGTGGGCTCGGCCTCCACCAAGGCCGTCGACATGGGGGACGGCACGTGGCGCATCGAGGGTGTGAAGAGGTTCATCACCGGCGGTGAGCACGATGCCTCCGAAAACATCATCCATCTCGTCCTCGCCCGCCCCGAGGGATCGGTGCCCGGGACCAAGGGCCTTTCGCTTTTCGTGGTGCCGAAGTTTCTGGTCAACGAGGACGGATCGCTCGGTCCCCGCAATGGCGTCGTCGCCACCAACATCGAAAAGAAGATGGGTCTGAAGGGCTCGACCACCTGCGAGATGACCTTCGGGGCCGACGAGCCGGCGATCGGCTGGTTGGTCGGTGACAAGCACGACGGGATCCGACAGATGTTCCGGGTCATCGAGGGTGCCCGGATGATGATCGGC
>Ga0105098_10000087_pt1 | contig 27005 bp, 25 predicted proteins | sample PPLLak21cMay2015_FD_79137 | JGI IMG/M metagenome (GOLD analysis project Ga0105098, IMG submission 79137) | Freshwater sediment microbial communities from Prairie Pothole Lake near Jamestown, North Dakota, USA - PPLs Lake P7 Core (1) Depth... | ecosystem: Environmental > Aquatic > Freshwater >... | reverse complement strand
TCAGGGCCGCCACCGCGGGGCTCATTCCAGCCACAAATCCATCGATCCAGTTCGAGTTTTGAAAGCGTTGAAGCACGGCAGATAAGATCAGCATCATCACGGTCGGGGGAAGGATCGCGCCCAGTAAGGCCGTCAGGACACCGGGGATGCCTCCTGCTGCAAATCCTACAAACATGGCAAGCTTCAATGCTTCACTTCCGGGGAGGACATTCGAGAACCCAACCGCTTCGACGAACTGGGATTCGGTCATCAGCTCTTTGCTGACTGCCTCTTTATATAACAAACCAATCGAGGCAGGCCCCGAAGGGGAAAGGATGTTCACTTTAAGAAACATCCAGAGCAGCCTGAACCAGATCATAAACTTCGACCGGTTCATGAGAGGAAGAGTACTCCGATCACGCCCGCCAGGACGATCAGAATGCGTTCATTCACTTTCCTGGATAGCATCCCCGCCAGACTGACCAACCCAATCGCCCAGGCTTCCCAGCCATCCGTTCCGCCCTTCTGGAAAATCTTCCAGGCTGTGAAAAGCATCAGCATCGAAATTGCCGGTGTCAGACCTTCGATAAAACTGCTGATCCAGGCTTCGCGCCGCAGGCGATGCAGGATCACCGTCACACCCAGGATAATGACCGTCGGCGGCAAAATAGAGGCGAGCAGTGCAACCAGCCCACCCGGGATCCCGCCGACCGCGTAACCGATGTACATGGCAAGCTGTAAGGCATCGCTCCCGGGCAGCACAGACGAGAAACCCACTGCCTGGACAAACTGACTCTCGGTGACATACGTACCGACCATTTCATGATAGAGCAGACCCACCGAAGCAGGTCCTGACGTACTCAGTAAATTAACTTTCAGAAATATCAGAAAAAGCTGAAGAAGATTTTCCAAGTGTTATCCTGCGGTATAAGACGTCATTGTAAGGCATCAGGGATAAGAAAACAGGAGCGGTTTTCTACCATCGCTCCTGCATCCATCGTCACTGCGAAGCAGGGACAGGGTGACCCTGCCCGTGCTAATAAGGTCTTGCTAACAGATCATCCAATACTTGGTGAGAACTCTCCTCGAGCAGGGCATGTTTACTTTGGCCGTGTGAATCCATCGTGACGACGACCGGGAAATTCTTCACCTCGATCACCCACATCGCCTCCGGGACGCCGAACTCTTCCAGCTTATAGACTCCCAGGACCTTTTGCACAGTTTGGGCAAGGAAGGTTGCCGCGCCGCCCACCGCATGGAAGTAAACGCCCGGCGTATCCACACAACCCTGCAGGGTTTTCGCGCCCATGCCGCCTTTGCCGATCACACCTTTGAGATGGAAATGCTTCATCACGTCCGCCTGATAGGGTTCCTCTCGTATGGATGTGGTGGGTCCCGCGGCGACAAATTGATATTCCTTTGTTTCGATCCCTGAAACGACCGGTCCACAATGATATAGCACGCCTTGATTTAGATATTTGCTGATCTCTTGGTACACCTGCAGGTCATCCCCCACCGGCTGGCGCGTCTTCCTGACGAACGTCTCGATCATCCACTTGTGGACCGCGTCGCGGCCCGTCATCATGATCCCGGTCAATTCAACCGGGTCGCCGGCGTGCAGACTACGGATGATCTCATCATTGATTGGTATGCTTATTTCACGCATAGTGTTCTCCCGACCATGGACGATAGACCATGGTCTGTGGTCCGTGGTCCGTCGTCCTAATCATATTCCACTTCCTCGCCTGTCACGACCATCTTTCTGCGGCGGTAAGCCCAGCACATATAGGAAACCGACACAAAATAGGACGCCGGTAAACGGTGCATCCCGGTGATCTTTGTGTCCAGCACCGTCGTCTGGCCGCCGAAGCCCATGGGACCGATGCCCATCTCGTTCGCTTCTTTCGTCAGCCGTTCCTCCAGTTCAGCGAGCTTCGGATCTGCGTTGCGTGCCCCCATTTTGCTGAACAAGACTTCCTTCGACTTGACGTAGGAGGAGCCCCGGTCCCCGCCAATGGATACCCCTAAAATGCCGGGTGCGCAGCCCTTGCCCTGTGCCTTTTGCACGGCGTCCAGCACCACTTTGCGGACTCCCGCCAGATCGCGCCCCGCGCCCAACTTGTTATCCGGCAGGGAATATTGCGCGCCGACGTTTTCACAGCCGCCGCCCTTGAGCATGAGTTCGATGATCAGCGGCTGGTCATCATCGATTTCTTCGAAGTGGATGGATGGGAAGTCATCCCCGCCGAGATTGTTGCCCGTGTTCTTATCGTAGATCGCGTCCACGGCGTTCGGTCGCATGTACGACCGTTTGGTGGCTTCCGCTAAAGCAGCCTTGATCTGCTCCCGCAGCCTGCGCGTGGAAGTCCCTTCAGGGTAATGCACATAAAAGATCGGCGTGCCCGTGTCCTGACAGATCGGCGTGGAGTTGGCACGCGAAAGCTCGATGTTCTTGAGGATCGTTTCGAGGGCGCCACGCGCCGCCGAGCCGGGCGCCTCCTTTTCAATGGACGCCCGCAAGCGGTCTTCCACATCTTTGGGAAGGCTGGATGCTGTGCGGCGGATCAGCTCGAGGATTTCGTTGGTTAGGTCGCGCATTTTAGCTCCGATCTACTCTTGATCATACACTAATTCAAACAACTATGATTAAGATTTAATGGCCTTTACCCTCATCACATGTTTATTCACCCCTCCAAACCGATACTTATACTCCTCATCCCCGCGCATGAAGTCGAATTCAGAGCGCCCGTTCTCACAACACCATTGAATGACATGAGCCAGCAGGACCCAGCCGGGAGAAAGCTCTTTATGTTCGCTCCCGACCCCCGAGTTATAGCCCCAGAGTTTATTTTTGTAATCGAAATTGAGCGAGGCTGCGGCTTTGGCTCCGGCCACCTCGAGGAAGCCCAGCCAGAGATAGCCCCGGGCGTGCGCGTTCCGCATGGTGACCGTCATTTGCTCGCGCATGGCAGGGTGCAGGAATTGCTCCTTGTTGGCGTCCTGTACCATCAAATGGAAGAAATCCTCGATCTCAGCGTTGATGTCGGCTGTCCCATCTGCAATGTAAAAGCGGACGTTCTTCTCACTCTCGGCGGCGCGGCGCATTTTGCGACGGACCTCGTGGCGCTGCTTTTTGTCGATGCGCGCCAGGTATTCATCGAACGATCCATTCAACGGGATGCGCGGGGTGGGACGATAGATCTCCTCGTGATGAGTCCAGCCGCGCTTTTCCGATTCCGCTTTCAGCGCCGCGAGCGTGGGCGAGTCGTCGGGGAGGTTATACCAGTCGAGGCCGGACCAATCGTAAGGGCGGGGTGATCCCGCCCCTACCTCAGGTGAGGCGAGAAAATCCAGCAATCCGGATAAGAAGCGCGGCAAGTCCTCGGCACGGACGATCAGATCCAGGTAATCCGAGATTTCGATACTGCCAACGAGCATGAGGGCGAGTCGACCATCGTACTCCGCGATAAACAATGGAGCAATGCCGACGAGTTGGTCGTTTTCTGTCGCGGAGATCAAAACCAATTCGGGCGGCCGTCCGGCCGCCCCTACACCCCATTCCCCGCCGCCCAGAGTCTTCCACCATTCGCTCAGATACTCGTGACGTGAAAAAGGCGTGTCGGCAATGCTTTGCTCGACGAGCGCGTTCCAGGTTGTTTCAGAAAGGTCTGAAAAGTCCTTGTGCAAAGTGAAATTCATGAATGCTTTCTTATCCTTGGTCAACACTTGCACCTGACGCAAGTGCAGGTGTCGTCTATGGTCTATGGTCCCACACCGAAATTTTACCAGTATAATGATAGCAATCTTTTGATCATTCTTACGCTGTGCCTACACTAGACCTGAACATTCTTCCCATTCGCCGAATTAACGGACAGGAGTCGGCTGAGATGCCCGGCTTGCTGGCTGTTACGCCGCCACGCAAACCCGCACGCGGCCGCGACCAGAACAGCCTGATCATCTATCTCGCGCTTTCAGGCAATACCCCCATTACCAATTCCGAACTCATGCAGCTTGCCAGCGATGCGGCCGGCCTGTTCTATCAATCACCAGGCTCACTGACGTCTGCCATGCGCAATGCGGCCAATGACATCAACTCCAAATTGCTGGCGCGCAACCTATCCACAGCCGGTCACGGGCAGCAGGTGCTGGGTTTGCTCGTGCTGGCAGCCACCCGCGAGAACCAGTGCACATTGCTGCTGAGTGGTCCCACACACGCCGTCTGGGTCACCGATGGAGGCTCACGCCACATTTATGAGCCTGCGCTTTCAGGCAAGGGACTTGGCTCGGGTCAAAGCATCAGCGCGTATCTCTCACAGGTGGAACTGCGCCCACAGGATTTGCTGGTGTTATGTGCAACGTTCCCGAGGGACTGGGAAGCGGATCTGTTGAACGAACGCCCACCTGCTTCGCTGGAAGCGAGTTACCGCAAATTGACCTTCACAAAAGGCGACTTGAACGCGGTCTTGGTCCGGGCACAAAGTGGGCACGGAACGCTCACCCTCCTGAGACCTGAACCAGGTCGAGCGCATCCCTCACAGCCGGTCCCCTCGCCTGCAATTACCCCGGGTGCCCCGCTCGATCCGGGCCTGGCTGCAGAGTCGCACCCACTTCCGGCGGCCGCGACTCAGGGCAAGGTTACTCCTCAGGAAATCAACTCGCAAAAAGGTGAAGTGAACGAAGAATCTGGCGCTGCTAGCGACCCTCCCATCACGGAAGAACAGCTTGACTCGTTCGCGGATTTTGCTGCGCACATGGTACAACCGTCTGCCTACTCGATCCCGCCGCAGCCGGAAGGCGCGATCCCTCATCCAAAGGAAGAAGCCAAACCAAACGGGGCACGCGGCTTCCCGGCTTCCATTCCACGCGTAAAACGAACGGAACCGGAACCTGCATTGGATGAGGTTTTAGAAGTTGACCAACAGGCATCCGTGGAAGAGGAAACCGTCCCACCGCCTCCTCGTATTCGGCGAAGAAGGCTCTTCAAACCCGAGGCGGGCGCCAAGGCGACGCGCCAGGTGGCAAAGGTCGCGGTTGGCGGGATCCAGATCGGGCGGCGCGTGAACGAGAGCTTCCGCGCGTTTTTACAAAAATTCATTCCGCGTTTGCTGCCCGGCACCGAGCCGAACAAGCCATTTGCCCTTCCAACGTATATGCTCGTACTGATTGCAGTGTTCATTCCCGTGGCAGTGTCGGTGGTTTCCTGGATCATTTATGATACATACGGTTTAAGCGAGCGCTATAGCCAGCTATATCAAAGTGCCGTTACCGAGCGTGCGCGCGCAGTGAGCGAAACCGACCCGGCACGGCAGCGCGATCAGTGGCTGGAGGTATTGAAGAGTCTGGATGAGGCCGGTAAATACCGCGAAACCGAGGAAGTGGATTCCCTGCGTTCTGAGGCGCAAGTGAATCTCGACAGGCTCATGGGAGTGATCCGGCTCGAGTTCGTGCCGGCTTTTCCAAACGGTCTCGGCGGCCCCGCTTCCGCGCAGATCAGCCGCCTGGCCGCGAGCGAAAGCGACCTGTACATGCTCGACGCCGAAGATGGAAAAATCCTGCACGCCGCTTTCACAGGTCGAAGTCTCAGTTTGGACAACGCTTTTCAGTGTCAGCCCGGCTCGTACAGCGGCTATCAAGTGGGCACATTGGTGGATATCCTGGCGCTGCCCAAGGTCAACGGCATGGATGCGAGTGTCCTGGGGATCGATGCAAGCGGGAACCTGTTGTATTGCGCCCCAGACCAGGTGCCGCAAGCCACTCAATTGCCGCCTCTGCCCAACACAAACTGGAGCCGTATCACTTCGTTTGCGCTGGACAGCGGCAACCTGTATGTCCTGGATGCCGAATCGCGTTCGGTGTGGGTCTTCCGCGGCCAGGACAGCACCTTTATCGACACGCCGTACTTCTATTTTGGAAATGAGATCCCCAACAGCATCGATAGCGCCATCGATCTGGCCGTGAGCAGTGACGACCTGTATTTGCTGCATGCAGACGGTCATCTTTCCACCTGCACCTTCAGCCGGCTCTCCGAAGTTCCCACCCGCTGCCAGGATCCGGCGCCGCGCATCGACAACTTTCCTGCCCACCGCGATATCGACATCTTCCAGCAGGCGAACTTTACACAGATGGCAATCACCAACCCGCCGAATGCCGTGCTTCTCCTGCTGGATTCCGAAGACCAGAGCGTCTTCCGTTTCTCGCCGCGTTCGTTCGAATTACAGAACCAGATCAAGAGCTACGCCGGCACAGACAATCCTTTCCGGGATGGACCGGTGGGCGCGCTGGCGGTCAGCCCGAACTATGTGCTCTACCTCGCCATCGGCGATCAGGTTTACTTCGCAACCAACCTGCGGTAATGTAGTTGGTTAGTTTTATAGTTTTATAGTTTTATAGTTTGGTAGTTGGATCGTTACCAAGACATAGCTCCGCCTTTTTCTTCTTTCCTCTCTTCCCTATGTCCATTTTTAGATCTATCTTTCGCAAACGAAAGTCTCCCACTCTCCAGCCCAGCCAACCGGAAGTCGCGCCCGGCGCGCCTGGAGAACCTTCGCCAGTGACGGTCCTCAGGACCCTCGTGATCGTTTATGATCCGGTGGTCGTCCCCAAAAGAGGCCAGAGACTTTCAGAGTTCATGCGCTGGAATCGTGTGGAGGACCTCGCCACGGGATTCATGAGCGACATTTTGCAGATCAGCGGAGGGCTGGCGCGCTATCAGATCACCCAGCGCATCGACGTGGATGCCTTCCCAGCCAAGGTGGATGGCTATGTCTATGACGCAGAGACCTATCTCAACGTGGTGCGCGGCGCAACTCCCCCCTACATGCCGCAGGAAGCGAACTACCACGCGATCATCGAGCGCTTCGATATCCTGAACCTGGTCGCGCGCAATGAGATCGACGAAGTCTGGGTCTTCAACTTCCCACACGCAGGATTTTACGAATCGATCATGGGCGGACCCGGCGCCTTCTGGTGCAATGCGCCTCCGCTCAGAAACACCGAGGCCTCAAAACGCCGCTTCGTGGTCATGGGATTCTCGTACGAGCGCGGCGTCGGCGAAATGCTCGAGAACATGGGGCATCGCGCCGAATCCATCCTGGAGAAGACGTTCGAGAAAGTAAGGGGGGAAGATAATTTATGGCGGCGGTTCATCCGCTATCAGAAAACTGCGCCGGGCAAGGCGGCGCTGGGAAACATCCATTTCGCGCCAAACAGCCAGAGGGACTACGATTGGAACAATCCGACGCCCGTCGCCAGTGAATGTGACGACTGGCTACACAATTTCCCCAATTTCCAAGGCGCGGTCCGCACGGTCACAGCCGCGGAATGGGGTTACGGTGACATTCGTGAACATCATAAATGGTGGTTCTCGCATATCCCCAAAGTTGCAGGCAGCCGGAATGGCATTAACCATAACTGGTGGCAGTACATCATGGATCCAAATCACGTGAAAACGTAGGTCGGACTGCCAGTCCGACCTACATGCAAATCTCAAAAGGCCTATTAAATTTTTAGGACACGGAAATTCCGTGTCCTAAAAGATTATCCTAACCCCGAGCTACCCCATTACTCGAGACTTTTAGCGCCACCATCGTCACATCATCGACGAGCGGCTGGTTTCCACCGAAGAGGCTCAACGCCTGGCGGACTCCCTGAAGCAGGTCAGGGGCAGGCCGGTCAGCAAATCGGTGGACAAGCTCAGCCAGACGTTCCTGCCCAAACATCTCGTTGCCGATATTCAAAACTTCCGTCACCCCGTCCGTATAAAGCAGCAGGGAATCACCTTCAGCGAACGAGATCGATTCCATCCTGGGATGAAATTCCTCCGCCAAACCAATTGCCGGTGCGGTCGGTTTCAGCCAGGTGATCGTTCCATCGCTCCTGCGGCGGACGGCCGGCGGGTTGTGCCCGGCATTGACATAGCTGAGGGTGAGAGTATTTGGATCAAAACATGCCAGGAAAACCGTCACGAACGTGGTGAAGTGAATGTTGTGGATGTAAAAGCGGTTGATGCGCTCCAAAACTTCAGCCGGTGAATCGGTCTCAGGTGCCATGGTCCGGATGGCCATCTGCAGGCTGCTCATCAGCATACCCGCCGACACACCGTGTCCGCTCACGTCCGCGATGACCAATCCGTGAGTGCCGTCACGGAATTGGAAGAAGTCAAAGTAATCGCCGCCAATGATCTCGGAGGGACGACTGAAGGCAGCCAGTTCCACGCCCCTGATCTCGGGGACGCTTTGGGGCAGCAGGGCGCGCTGGACGATTTGCGAAAGTTCCAACTCGGATTCCAACCGTTGCCGCTCCGCATCAGAATAGTGTTCCAAACAAACCGCAGCCGTGTAATCCATTTCAAGGAGTTGTGTGTCAACATGCCCGTGACAGATCACACAAACTCCAAGCGTTTGATCCTCGATTTTCTCCACGCTCGCCTCGATCACATGCAAATGCTCTTCTATGCAGTTCTCGTCATGCCCGAGACAAATCTCCTTTTCCGTCTCCGGCGCGCTCTCCAGAAATTCGGTGATTTCCTTTTCCTTCTCCTCCAGCCCTTCCAAAATGCGTTCGTATAGTTCAGCGACCATCCAACCTCCGATCCATTGCCATCATAGTAGAACATATGTTTAGATTATGTGGAAGGAACGAATCTTACACCGGGCTGTTATGAGTGGGCTCCCAAACTTGATATAGCCCCAGGTCCCCCGTCTCACCGTCGGAAAAAAACGTATTGGCTACACGGAATCCGCTGGCTTCGGCAAGCTCGGCCAATTCGCTTTCGTCGAAGTGATGGACGTACCGCAGACCTTTGCCCTGGCTGCGCCAATCGAGCAGATAATCTCCCGCGTCTACCTCGGACCCGGAGAGGGCCGCGGCTTCCCAGGGCTGGATCCGCGCTTTAAGCTTTTCGCTGTTCAAAAACTGCCAGTTGGAATGGATGAATTTTCCGTCAGGTTTGAGCAATCGATAGACTGCCCGCAGGATATCGAGTCGTACTTCAGTAGAGGGGATGTGATGCAGAACGGCAAAAGCCATAACCACGGACCACCTGCCCGCAGCGAATAGCTCATCGCCAATGGCTAATCGCTGATCGCTAATCGCTGATAGCTGGGTCAAATCTACTTGCAGAAACCTGGCAGGAAAATCTTTGGGCAGAGACTCCGCCTCTCGGAGGAGGGGCAGGCTGAAGTCCACGCCCAGATACGAGCCGCGCTGACCGCGCTTCGACAGTTCGCGCGCCAGCTCCCCATTCCCGCATCCCAGATCCAATATGGATTCATCCCCCTTCAACAGATCGAGCACGCGGCGTACACCCGGCTGGATGCGATGGCGCGTCGCCGAGAAGGAGTCGCCAAAACGGGTGTAAAACTCACGATTAATTTCAATTAAGCGTCTTGCCGTACTTGAATTCATGCGATGATTATAACGGGTATAATCTTTGCATGTTTTTGACCAGTGACATCGAGCGTCTTTCTGAAGAATTTGAAACGAAGACCCCGCAAGAGATCCTCAAGTGGGCTATCGATACGTTCTGGCCGCAGATCGCATTGAGTTCGTCGTTCCAGACGCAGTCCATGTCGTTGCTGCATATGGCTTCAGGAATTCGGCGTGATATTTTGATCTTCTTTCTGGATACAGGCTATCACTTTTGGGACACACTGATCTTTCGTGAGCAACTTGCCTCCGAGTGGCATTTGAATGTCCTGGATTTATATCGAGATACGCGCTGGGATCATTTTGCCCGGGGACATACACGTACCCTGCCCCTGGAAGACCCTGGCCTGTGTTGTTTTCTGCACAAAGTCCAGCCGATGCAGAAGGGGCTGAAAGACATGGTGGCATGGATCAGCGGCATCCGCCGCGACCAGACCGCTACACGTGCCCATGCCAAAATCCTGGAATTGCAGCCGGACGGGCTGCTGAAGGTCAACCCGATGCTCAATTGGACAAAAGCAGATGTGAAGCGCTACATGGAAGAAAACCACCTGCCGTCACATCCATTGCTTGAGAAGGGTTACCGCAGCGTTGGCTGCGCACCTTGCACTGCTGCAATTGGCCTGAACGATGACGAACGTGCCGGCCGCTGGCGCGGGCGTGGAAAGACGGAATGCGGTTTGCACACGGAAATGTTCCAGCACAAGAACGTTGCAGAGTTGAAGAGTGATTTTAGAATTGACCCATCAGAAGTGAAAGAATAATGCAAACAGAACGACAGGAACTTTGGCGCTCCACTCATCTCCTCACGGAGGATAAAAAAGAACTGGCACGCACTGTGCTGGATGAAATTCGACGCGGGCGCGATGTGACCAAAACGTTGCGCAGCCATCCCTTGCGCGGCGGCGGTTATCTCAATAAATCCATGCTGGTGGCGATCTACAACGAAATGGTCACGGCCGGAGAGATGCAGGAGGATATGCGCCTGCTCGAACGGATCCGCATGAAACCGATGCGCACACTGTCAGGCGTGACGACGGTCACCGTTCTCACGAAGCCGTATCCGTGCCCCGGCAAATGTATCTTCTGCCCCACCGACGTGCGGATGCCCAAATCGTATCTGCCCGACGAGCCGGGCGCCATGCGCGGGCTCGAACATGACTTCGACCCGTATACGCAGGTCCGCTCGCGGATCGAACAGCTCCAGTCGGTGGGCCACCCAACCGACAAGGTCGAGCTGCTCATCCTCGGCGGGACGTGGTCGTCCTATCGACGCGATTATCAGGAATGGTTTGTCAGGCGTTGCTTCGATGCAATGAACAGGCTTCACCACGAAGGACACGAAGATCACAAAGGAAATCAAAAGGAAAGCTCCGTGGACTCTGTGGCTACTTCCGAAGCTCTTGCTCACGCTCATACTTTCAATGAGACCGCCAACCATCGCAACGTGGGCCTCGTGATCGAAACGCGTCCCGATGAGATCACTCCGGGCGAATTGCGCTGGCTCCGTCGTCTCGGGGTGACAAAGGTGCAGATGGGCGCGCAAAGCCTGGACGACCGCATCCTCGAGCTCAACAAACGCGGACACGATGTGGAATGCACCCGGCGTGCGACGGCGCTCCTGCGCGCGGCCGGATTCAAGATCGTCCTGCACTGGATGCCAAACCTGCTGGGCGCCACTCCCGAATCGGACCGCGCAGATTTCGCGCGCCTGTGGAATGACTTCTGCCCCGACGAGATCAAGATCTATCCCAACCAGCTGCTTGCAAACGCAGAGTTGTATGAATACTGGCAGCGCGGCGAATTCAAGCCCTATACGACCCAGGAATTGATCGACCTGATCGCGGACGTCAAGCCGACCATCCCGCGCTATTGCCGCGTCAATCGGGTGATCCGCGATATCCCCTCGACACATGTCGTGGAGGGAAACCGCAAGACCAGCCTGCGACAGGATGTCCAGGGCGAAATGCAACGACGCGGCACGCACTGCGAATGTGTCCGGTGCCGTGAAGTGCGGGGGAAACCTATCCACCTGCACTTGCTCAGGCTGGACGACCTTGTCTATCCAGCGGGCGCGGCGGAAGAACATTTCATCTCCTATGTCACGCCTGACGATAAACTGGCCGGCTTCATCCGTCTGTCTTTGCCTGGTAAGGACTCTCCACAAACCGGCATATCCGACCTGGACGGCGCGGCGTTGATCCGTGAAGTGCATGTGTACGGACAGTCGCTGCCGGTCGGCGCAGAAAAAGCCGGCGCGGCGCAACATGCCGGCCTGGGGACCCGTCTGCTTGAAAAGGCGGAGGCGATCGCAAAAGCGAACGGCTTCGAACGAATGGCTGTCATTTCGGCGGTGGGAACGCGGGGATATTATCTCGAGCGCGGCTTCGAGCGCGGCGAGCTCTATCTGACGAAGGATCGCCTATAGCCTATCGCATATGGCTTATCGGAACGGCGATAAGCGATACGCGATTTGCGCTTTGCCATCTAGGCTTCCCCTTTTAACCCTCTTTAATGGATTAGAGTTGTGTTAATCATTCGATTGGATGCTTGACTAGCGTTCGGCGGAGTGTAACAATATCTTGTTATGGACTATAAGGATTACTACAAAACACTGGGTGTGGAGCGTAATGCCAGCGAGGATGATATTCGGAAGGCTTATCGAAAGCTGGCAATGCAATATCATCCCGACCGCAACCCAAACGACAAACAAGCTGAGGAACGTTTCAAGGAAATCAACGAAGCCTATCAAGTGCTGAGTGATACTCAAAAACGCACTCACTACGACCAGCTTGGAAGCGATTACTCGAACTGGCAGCGACGCGGCGCGCCCGGCGACTTCAACTGGGATCAGTATGGTGGTTTTCCCGGCGGTGTGCGCGTTGAATATAGTGATCTCGACGATCTCTTCGGCGGCGCGGGAGGCTTCTCCGATTTTTTCCGGACCATCTTTGGCAGGGGCGCTGAAGGAGCTGCGCCGGGCGCAGGCACACGCACGCGTTCCCGGCAGCAGCCACAAGGTTACCAGCAGGAGTTAGCGATCACGCTGGAGGAAGCGTATAAGGGCACCACGCGCGTCCTGCAAACAGATGGCAAGCAAAAACAAGTCCGCATCCCCGCCGGGGTACGCACGGGATCGAAGGTCCGCGTCGCGGGCGCGGGTCCAAATGGACTCGATCTTTATCTGATCGTCGATGTCAAGGAGGATCCGCGTTTTGAACGGCGCGGCAATGACCTGCATACCACTGCAACTGTCAACATCTTCACGGCCGTGCTCGGCGGCGAGGCTGACGTGGAGACCATGAACGGCAATATCAAACTCAACGTTCCTGCCGGCACCCAGCCCGAGCAAGTCTTTCGGCTGGCTGGCCGCGGCATGCCCAGCGTCAAAAATGCAAATGAAAAAGGCGATCTGTACGTTCGCCTAAAAGTTCAGATCCCCAAATATCTTTCTCCCAAACAACGTGAGTTGTTGGAAGAAGCCTCACGGATCAAATTTTAGGAAGGAAAAATGAAACGCGTATTATTTGTAATATCCATCTTAGTACTCGCGATGCTCGCCTGTCAGATCACCGGGATCAACACTCCTCCTCCACCGACTCCTGTTCTCAGGATCGAGGCGACACCTCCGGCCCTGCCCACCCCTGCCGACCCCTCCGAAGCCGAAAGCACACTCGAAGCGCTTTATGAACAGGTGCTGCCGGGTGTGGTTGCCATTCGCACAGGATTGCTGCCTGACAGTGGCGGGGAAAGCAGCCTTGGTTCAGGCTTTGTGTTCGATAGCGAGGGACATGTTGTTACCAACCAGCATGTTGTGGAAGGTGCCAGCCAGGTGGAGGTATCTTTCGCTTCAGGCTTCAAAGCGCTTGGCACGGTGATCGGCTCAGACGCAGACGCGGATATCGCGGTGATCAAAGTGGATGCACCTGCCGATCAAATCCATCCACTGGCGATCGGCGATTCCAACACCCTGAATGTTGGAGAGCAGGTGGTGGCGATCGGGAATCCCTTTGGCTTGAATGGCACAATGACGCTGGGCATTGTCTCCGGGTTGGGACGAACTCAACCTGCGCATCTTGCCCCAGATGGGAGTGGCGGCACTTTCATTACAGCCGATATCATCCAGACCGATGCAGCGATCAACCCGGGCAACTCCGGTGGTCCACTTTTCAATTTGCAGGGCGAAGTGGTGGGTATCAACCAATCCATTCGGACGGGCACATTTAACGGTGCAACCGGGAACGCGGTCAATTCGGGTGTCGGCTTCTCCATTTCGATCAACCTGGTCAAACGCATCGTCCCCTATCTGATCCGCGATGGTCAGTATGAATATCCGTATCTCGGTATTACTTCTACGAGTAGTTTGAGCCTCACAGCAATCGAAGAGCTTGGCTTGAATACATATACAGGAGCGTACGTGCTCGATGTGGCTCCGAACGGTCCTGCCGACCAGGCCGGTATCCGAGGCGGCAGTGAAGCTACGGGTATCGATAATTTGGAGGCGGGCGGCGACGTCATTACTGCAATGGATGGGCAGCCCGTCAATACATTCGATGACCTGTTGAGCTATCTCACAACAAATAAATCTCCCGGCGATACAATAGTCCTGACCGTTTTGCGCGGCGGCGAATCCGTGGATATTACTGTCACACTGGGCGAGCGCCCTTAGCCAAATTGCAGAAACGCGGATCGCATATCGTCAGCCGCGATAAGCGATCCGCGACGCGCGCTATGCAACAAGCTAGCCAAATCTCTCTTCACGCCAGACATCTGCACGGTTATGGTAACCGGCCTGCTCCCAGAATCCGCGCCGGTCGCGCGGCATGAACTCGAGGGAGCGCAGCCACTTCGCACCTTTCCAGAAATAAGGTGTTTCCAGATTCTTCCGGTCTGGAACCAGCCCCACGACGCCGCGCAATGGATAACCGTGGTCCGGTGAGATGGGTTCTCCATTAAAATGTGTAGCCAGCAGGAAGTTTTCCTGCAGAACAACTTCGAGCGGAAGGTTGACGGTGAAGCCATATTCGGCGTGCTGCATCACATGAGTGACAGTTGGCTTGATCTTGAAAAGGCCGTTCTCCACCATTGTTTTGACCGAGACGCCTTCCCAGACCGTATCGAATTTGCTCCAGCGCGTCACGCAATGGATATCCATCTGGGTCTTTGTACGAGGCAGTTGATTGAATTGATCCCATGTCCAGCCTTTTTCCTCCTCCACCTCGCCCCAGACGCGGAAATCCCAGGTGGCGGGATTGAAGTGCGGAACCGGCCCGTAATGGAGAACCGGGAATTTCAGGGTAAGCGACTGCCCGGGCGGAAGGCGACCTTCACTGCGAATGCGCTCCTCCTCCTTGCGGCGGTCACGGTTTTCAGATGACAAGAACATAATAATCTCCTAGTAAAATTATATCAATAACTGTACAAATAGACTCCGAATACAGACGATTTGTTACACTCTCCCGGTAACAGATTGATTGAAGGAACTTTCTCAAGTGTAAGGAGCGAATTGAGGACTTCATTGCAACCCAAACTTTGGGTAAACAAAAAGGTATATAATACGATAAAATCACGGAAAGTGAACCTATTTCAATGGTAGTCTGTGAAAGTACTGCATTTATTGGCATCGGGTCTTGCATAGAGCAGAAAGGCAGAAGTGAAGCGCAATGAAAGAGGGAGTTGCTCTATTGAAAGCCGCCCAGAAACTGGACGAAGAAGCGCTGACTGCTATCTTCGATCAGTTTGCGCCTGCCATTTACAAATATACGTTGCGGCTGTGTCACGATGCGATCGTAGCAGATAATATTGTTGGAGATGTATTCGCTCAACTGCTGGAACAATTTGGGGCGGGAAAAGGTCCGCGCACGAATCTCCGGTCTTATCTTTATCAAACTGCATATCACCTGGTGGTGGATCGCTCGCGCGATAACCAGCATAACGCCCCATTGGAAGTCGCGATGGGCAATTATGAAGGCGGGCATTTCATGCCCACCCAATCCCAGATCGAAGAGCGGGTCATGATGGAAGCGCTGATCTCTGCCATGAATACGGATCTTACCGACGACCAGCGCCATGTGATCATTCTGCGTTTCCTCGAGGATTTCAGCCTCAAGGAAACCGCTGAAATCATGGGCAAGGAAATCAACAACATCAAAGTCATCCAGAACCGGGGGATTGCCAAGTTAAGAAAGGCAATGGGCCTCCAGCTCGAAGAAGATTGGTAAGCCTTCATGGAATTTGGTCCGCAAGATCAGGCGATCGCCAGGTTACTGACAGCGTTGAAGCAGGGCGATGACGAATATCCTGAGAATATGCTGGTGACTCAGCGCCGCAGCTATCTAAAGCGGATGACAGAAATACAATCAGGCATCCGCGCCGAAAAGGGGGCCAGGAATACGGTCGACAACACCAATTCCCCACATGGATCTCCAGTTGGAAGTACTTTATTGGAAGCTGCCCTGATCGTCGCAATTGTTGCCGAAGCCAGTGTAATGGCATACTTTTACCGCGACAGACTGACAGATTTTTTCGAGACCCTCACAGAAGGCTCAAGAGTCCAGGAGGTCACTCCCTCACCTGTGCTTCCAGCCTCACCGGAGCTTCAAGGCGTCAGCCCTTCCCTTGCAACAACCTCCACATCCCCCATAACGACGATGGCAGGGAGCTTTACCGCAATCCTGATAACTTCCACCGGCACACCTGTTCCCGGTATTCCAGTTGATATTACGGGTACAGCGGACGTCAGTCAGCTCGACTCCACACCTGTTCCAGATGGGAACAATGGCAATCATTATGGTCAGACACCAAAGCCCGAGAGAACAAGAGAGAATGATGAGAATAATGACAAACCGCCCAAGGATAAGGAGGACAAACCTCCAAAGGACAGGGAAGATAAACCTCCCAAAGACAAGTGAGAGGGATGAACCAACACAATATATTAGAGCTTGGGCTGCCTGAAAATGCAACCTCCTGACGTGTGTCAAACACCGATCAGGAGGTTTATTGTTTCCGGTCGTCTGGAAATGTATCCAATTATTCGGGCATCACTTTCACGTAATCGGTTGTCTTATTGCCAAGGAAGCCGTTGATCCAGTGATATAACGCGTAGAGTTCAAGCGCGAACGGAAGGTAACCGCCGTAGCCAAGCAAAGGCATTTCGAAGATGTGCAACCCGTCGCCCCATGGGACATGGTAGATCCACCTGGGGTAGGAATAGTAGTTCCACATTTCCCAAAAGAAGGCGGTCAGCAAAACGCCAAGCCACAGTGAAATGATGGGTCTCCAATCCCCAGCCTGGGTCCAATGCGCCAGGGAGCGGTTCCCCAGCCAGACGTTAATGGGCTCCAGGATAAAGTAGAGGGAAAGCCAGATAAACGGAAAGAAGGTCCTGGGCCAGGCCAGCATCACAGCCAGCATGATCCAGCCCAGGAAGAAGAAGCTGAGAGTCGTTCGTTTATCGGCGCCAATGACCGGTCCGCGCTGGAGGCGTTTCACAAATCCAAAACTGGCGATGAATTCCGCGCTTCCAAACACGGCGGGAATGACCGTCGTGAAGCTCAGGGTTGTCCAAAACGCGTACTCCAGAGGGGTAAACAACTCTGCGCCGCTGTATGTCCAATTCTGCGTACGCAGATTGAGCAATTCGAAGATCCACCAGACCGGTGCAGAGACAAGGAAGAGGCCCGCATATTTGCGCGGACTCCGTGTGAGCAGGGATGTGCCCGTGCGCCAGAAGACCAGTCCGTCGATGACGAGACAGTAGCCCAACCATAACGGGAAGAATCCCCAATGGGTGCGCGCGCCCGTTAATGTCCAATTGAGGATCCAAAACAGGATGATCAGGCTCAGGCCGATCCAGCTGTGCAATGGGAACCTGGATTTTTCGCTCCCGATCCTTTTGCTTCTGATATTCATTGTCATATCCCAAGTTTACACTGAGAACCTGAAACACGGACGGACATATGCAACCTGGAAGAATTCTTCGCGCCAGGATTTTGCAATTTTCCGGAAAGTTTTGATATTTTCTTGCAAGGTACCAAATACGAGTTCAGTGATATAGTACCTGTCAAGACAACATCCGATAAAGGCAAACCCGGCGAAAGCCGGCGACGCAAAGCTATGGGTCTACCGCCGCGAAAGCGACTATGACCGCCAGGCCGCCGAAGATCACAAAACAAATACGTGTTTGTTTGGCCTGGCTTATCACAAGTCAGGCTTTTTTTATCCGGATGGCTTGTCGAACCTTCAGGAACTTCGTTCCACTAGCGCAGACCCGATAGTCGGATCTGCAAAAAGGAGAAAAGCCATGTATCGCAATTTCAAAGTTCTACTGATCGTCCTGGTCGTCATCGTCATCGCAGGTAGTGCCTACGCCTTTGCCGCCGCAAATACCGTACCAGATAGCAATACTGGTTATGGAGATAGCATTGTCAGTGGCTATACGGTCAGCGATATCGTTTACAACTACGACGCCGCAGCTCCTACCACGCTTGCATCAATCGCATTCGTACTAACATCCGATGGCCTCCTGAATACCCAACAGCCAGAGGTTCAGATCAGCACCACCGCCGGCGTTGCCGCGGCGGATTTCGCAACGAGCACTTGCACGGTTTCCGCGACAGCCCCCTGGCAGACCACCTGCACGTTCGGCACTCCCATCAACGTTGAGGATGTGGTGGCATTGAACGTCCTCGCCAGCAGCAGCCAGCCATAGACAAATAAATCTTGACCAGATCGCTATTGAAGATAAGGCCTGGCCTGGCCAGGCCTTATCTCAATCAATCCGAACAACAAGTGTATTTCAATACCCTGCTCGATCACTCCCGCATTTAGCGTACTGTAACTCCATGAGAAAACCTCTGCGTTTGTCTGTGGTTGTCATCAACCTTATATTCCTTATCATTCTGGCAGCGATTTGGATCGCTTTTGCGCCAACGCTGATCGGAGGACGGGCCTCCTATGTAGTGGTGAATGGTAACAGCATGGAACCGGGTTTTCATCGGGGTGACCTGGTAATTGTGCAGGCAGCGTCGACATATAATGTGGGCGATATTGTCATCTATCGGGATGCCAAATTGAATGCATATGTCATTCATCGTATCATCGCGATTGAGCAGGATCGTTATATATTCAAAGGCGATAACAATTCATGGATTGACATCTACCGTCCAACCCGGGCTGAACTTATCGGCAAACTGTGGATCCACATGCCAAAACTTGGCAAAGCAATGGAATGGCTGCGTTTACCGATCAATCTGGGTCTCACAACGGGTTTACTCGGAGGTATTCTTATGGCAAGTACAATGATAAGATCAAACCAGCACGGAAAAGGGAGGAATAGATCTTCTGGAAATTTCGGGGGAATGCTCGAAGGCGGGCTCTATCTGTTTGGATTTTTCACTCTGGTCTTTTTTGCCCTGGGCATTTTTGCCTTCGTCCGCCCGCTCACACGCACCGCAGACAAGATCCAATATCAACAGGAAAGCGTTTTTTCCTACTCGGCGACGGGAACGCCTGTGATCTACGATACAGAGGTAGTGCGTTCTGGTGAACCGGTTTTCCCCAGATTGACCTGCTTCCTTAACATCGCTTTCACCTACAATCTACTGGGCGACTCGCTGCAAGGAGTGGCAGGAAGTCATCAACTCATCGCACGGGTCATGGATGAACAGAGCGGCTGGCAGCGTACAATCCCGATGGACCAGAGAACAACCTTTACTGGCAATTCATTTTCCACCATGTCGACTCTGGATTTGTGCCAGATCATAGCTCTGGTGAATACACTAAAGCAGGAGACTGGTTTACGTGCAAATTCTTATACGTTGGAAATCATCACGCCGGTAGTTATGACAGCCAGCGCCGAGGGGAATCAAATCGCTGATTCATTCGAACCCAAGCTTGTTTTTCGTTTCGACGAAGTACACTTTTATCTCTCCACCCCCGCTGGACAGGATGATCCCCTGCATTTGTCAAAACAAAGCTCGGCAAACAATTCCAACCTGGAGGCAAATACATTATCCGTCCTGGGCTGGGAGCCTGCTATTTTGACACTCCGAGGAATCGCTTTGCTGGGACTGGTGTTATCGCTGAGCGGGCTGCTGATCGTTAGTATCCGTATTTTTATGACGGCCCGACAGGACCAGGAAGCCTTTATCCGCTTAAGGTATGGCGGACTGTTAGTGAATATTTACGAAAGAAACCTCGAGCCCGCCTCGATGCTCATCGATGTGACTACCATTGATGAACTGGCAAAACTCGCCGAACGGCACAACACAGTGATCCTGCACATGACCCTCAATTTCCTGCACTATTACATGGTGCAATGCAACGGAATTACTTATCGCTACATGTTCAGCACTGGTAAAAGAGGAGTGGCTGAAATCGAACCACCTCGCAAACAAATAATAAGCTATATGACAGATGTCAATGGAAACGGCATGGTTAAAGTGGAACCGGTCGAGGATGAGCTATTTGAGTATGCGATCAACAAGAGCAGGAATGCGAAAGCTGAAGCAACGGACGCCATCATATTAAGGAAAATAAGATTATGAGAATACCGATTCCGCTACGACTCTTTGCTTTAGGGTCGTTCGTATTGATCATAGTCAGCCTTCTTTCTGCTTTTGCGGCAGGACTCAGCGTGCCTCCCTCGAATGTTGGACAGCAGTCCATTTCGGTGGCAGCGGAAGATATCAAACCTGCGGCTTGCGGGACGTTATACCTGACGAACATTGTCAGCGGGTCCGGAACCTTGACCGGTACAGCCGCAAATGACCTGATCATTGGCGGCACTGGAGCGGACACAATCGACGGTCTGGGTGGAAACGACTGTATCCTCGGCAGCGACGGAGATGATCTCATTACAGGCGGCGAAGGAACTGATGTTTGCCTGGGTGGTCCGGGAACTGACGCCTTTACAGCCTGTGAAACCGAAAGCCAGTGAAACAGCTGAATTATTGTCTTATCGTCTTATCCACAGAAATCCATCGCCGCCGCGAGATAGATCTCGGCACATGTCTTCACACTCGATAGATCCACCCATTCTTCAACCGCATGCGCTCCACTGCCCGAGGGTCCAAATAAAACCGATGGGATGCCTGCCGCCGAGAGGAGCGCCGCGTCGGTCCAGAACTGGACCCCGGAAATCTGTAGTGGGCGATTCAGCACTTCGGCTGACGCCGCCTGGAGCGCCCGGACGATCTCAGCATCTGCGCGCGTCTCCAGCGGGGCGCGATCGATCCCCCGGCGCACGACCGCCTGAAAGGCCGGGTCTGAGTGCTGAAGGTCGTGGAGAATCCCAAGAAATTCCCCTTCGACCGATTCGGGTGTTTCACCCGGAAGAGTACGCCTCTCCACCGAGAGCAGACACCTTTCCGGGTAGCTCGACAGTTCCTGCCCGCCCTGGATGAGGGAGGCATGTAGCGAGCCGCTCCCAAGCAGCGCATGGGTCGGGTTTGAACGAAGTCTTTGATCGAGCTTTTCCATTTCGACCAGGACTTTTCCCATTTTGACGATGGCATCACGGCCGAGATCGGGACGCGAGCCGTGAGCCGCCTTGCCCAACGTTTCCACTTCAAGCCAGACAAACCCTCTATGTGCAAGGATCAGCTGAAGCTCTGTAAATTCGGCAACGATCGCGCCATCCGCAGGGAAGCGCCTGGCGAGATCCAGCGTGCCGGCGCTGGCATACTCCTCGTCGATCACCGCGGTGAAGATCACATCTCCGCGCAGGCGCTGTTTGCTCGCTTCCGCGACCGCCAGCATGCACGCGGCGAGACCGCCCTTCATGTCATAGGCGCCGCGTCCGTAGAGACGACCCGCTTCGCGGTCGACGCGAGGGCGATGAGCGTCGGGCATGCCCGCGATCCCAACGGTATCCATGTGACCGTTGAGCAACAAGGCTTTCCCACCGCCTGTGCCGCGTGCGATCCCGACTACGTTCGGGCGTCCGGAAACCGATTCGACCAGCTGCACCTCCAGGCCGGCTCGTTGCAGCCACCGGGCGATGTAGCGCGCAATCTCAGCTTCGCCTGAGGCGCCAGGCACCAGGTCCGGGTTGATCGAGTCGATCGAAACCAAATCGCCAAGCAATTGACCAAGTTCTTCCATCACGGATCACCTCTTTTTTCATGATTTCGTTCGGTATGAATACTAACAGCTTGATTCTACAAGAAAAAATCAACCTTGCTTTTTTGAAGACCCTGAATTAGGGAAAGCACATATAATTTTTTTCAACATTTCATCCAAGGAGATCTCAATGAAACCGTCACCTCGTTTTCTCCTGTTTGTTTTATTGATAAGCTGCCTGATGGCTTTGCCGGTTTCCACAGTTCAAGCCGGTTCACAAAGCGACGCTCTTCCCAACCCGGCCGCAGAAGCATATCTCCTGAATGCCCTCCGCACCGATGGCCTGGCGGACCTTGAGTCTTTTCCGGAAGGCGAGCGGAATGTCAGCGGCGCCTTCCTGGTCAGCGCCTTGAAAGACCCGCAAGTCCAGAGCAAATCGTTCCTCTTCATTGCGAACATGACGGTGGTGGATGAAGTCTACGCCAATGATAGTATCATCCCGGGAAATATACAGTTCTACAGGGTGGAGTTTGCAGGTTATGTTGATTTTAATAGCTCCCTCACACAGGCCCTCTGGATTGGCGAATCGGAATTTCGGGATCATGTCGATCTCAGTTTTGCCACCCTCGATGGCAATATCATTATGAACAAAAACACGTTCGAAAGTCTATCCTTCCGGCGGTCCGTCATCAACGGGAGCCTGGATCTTCGAGAGAACACTTTCAAGAAGGGCGTTGATTTTTATGGGGTGCACGTCACGAGTGAGCTATTGTTCGACGCCTCCAGGATTTTGGGGGTGAAGCACCCGCCCGAGGTTTCCGCCCCCTCGGAGTTTTGGGCCATCACCGTGGATGGACCTGCCTCATTCGTCAACACTCACTTTGCCGGAAAAGCAAACTTTGCCCAATCGGACTTCTTCAGGCTCGATATGCGGGATGCCATTTTCGACCAGGACCTTGACTTTACGGGAACCAATGTTGGACGGGTTGCGAACTTCACCAAGGCTGTTTTTGGTCAAGCTGCAAACTTCAAGGATTTTTCGGTCGGTAGCACAGCCAATTTCGCAGCCGCGACCTTCAAGGGTACTGCGGTTTTCGAAAATGCGACCATTGGGCGTGATGCGATCTTTTCAGGAGCGACGTTCGACGGTCACGCGAATTTCGACTATATCACCATCGGGAGATTTTGTGATTTCATCGGCACAACGTTCAAGGATGTGTTTTCGTTTTATTACACGAGCGTTGCCTGGCCCTATTTTGATGGTGTAACCTTCAAGGGTCCAGTCTCCTTCGAAGGTATGCAGGCAAGTGAAGACTTTGAAATTGCCAACAGCAGCTATGACTATCTTGAAAAAGAATTCCCGATTACGCTTGTCACTGTGGAGGGCGCGGTCAAATTTAAGGATTTTTCCGTCCCGGCTGGGCTCGAACTTTCCCGCAGTCATTTTGAAAGTCTGAGTATCGATGCCCAGAACAAATTGGAAACTGAATTTATTGACCTGAGTGAAACAGATATTGCGAACGAATTAACAATTGCGAATATCAGCATGAAAAGGTTCACTGCAGAAGGAGCAACGATTGGCAAATCGACGAACCTGTGCAACGTGAGCATCACGACAGAACTGGACATGCGTAATGCCCATATCGGTTTCCTGAAGATAGACCGGCAGCCGCAGTGGCCTACAGACCCCGAGGCCTTCAACCTGCGCGGTATGGTCTATACAGACATAGATATCGGCGACCAGGGGCTCACCGAGGAGACCCTCCAGGCGCTCCTGGGCCTCGTCGATACATCCGCCTATAGTCCCCAGGCCTATGAAGCCTTAGGCCAATTTCTGACGGACAAAGGTCATTCCGATTGGGCCGCAGAGGTGCAACTCGCGCAAAAGCGCCGCGAACGGAATGAAAGCCTCGCGCCTTTTTCGGGAGCCTGGTTCTGGTCCTGGTTCATGGAGATATTCGCCGGCTACGGACAGCGTCCCGCTCTCGCCTTTATCTGGAGTGGACTCGTCGTCGCCATCGGTGCATTGATCTTCCGCCGTAAAGAAGACATGCTCCCGGTGGAACAGGAAGATGCCAAGTTGGAATACAACCCAATCTGGTATTCCTTCGCTTTATTTCTCCCCTACATTGACTTGAATATCGCCTGCAAATGGGAGCCCAATCCTGAACGGAAATGGGCGCGCAACTACAAATACATCCACATGATGCTGGGATGGATCCTGGCCCCGATCGCGCTGCTGACATTTGGCGGCATCATCGGATAACACAGCCTCCAAAACGCAAAGCCACGGGCGCATAGTCCGTGGTTTTTTGCCTCTTGACAAATTAGTATATGTATACTAAATTAGTACACATATACTAATTTTAGGTTGTTCATATGTCCCCCAAAACATACAAACCTTCACTGCAGACCAAAAACAATATTATCCGAAAAGCGATTGACCTGTTCAACGAGCATGGCACGGCAGCAATCTCGCTAAATTCGATGGCAGAGGCGTTGGGCATCAGCACGGGCAATCTGCAATATCACTATCACAGCAAAGAAGAAATCGTCCGTGCCATCCTGGAAGTGATGTTCGATGACTGGCATGCGGTGTATCAGGAAATGGACACAACGGCATTCAGCATGGACACGTTACGCAGTACCTTGCGGATCAATTTCAACCTGGTTTGGAAGGATCGTTTTTTTTATCGTGAACTCAATGCGTTGCTGCGCAACGATGAAGTACTGGCGAAACGCTACGCCGCCATTCAGGAGGGGCGCCTCGCAGAGCAGGAAATGTTGACGAAACAGATGGCAGCTGCCGGCGGAGCAGGTCCGCTGACCAAATCTGAACTCCGCAACATGGTCCTGGTTGGCTGGGTACTGAGTAATTCATGGCTGTCCTATGTGGAAAGCACCGGCCGCCCTGTGGATGAAACGGCGATGGATGAGGCCGTCGACTTACTCATTCAATTTTATAAACCATATGTGGAGAAATTAAGATGAAACTTACCCGTAGAGACTTCCTGAAATTCGGCGGGGCGACGCTCGTCGCCGTGGCAGGTGGTGTCGTTTTGCGCGCTGCAGACCAGGGTGTCTTCAGTGTCGGAAAAGGCATCGCCTATGAGCCATGGAGAAACTGGCGCGACGCCGCGACGGCGACGGAACGAATCGTTGCCGCGGGCATTCTTGCCTCCAACCCGCATAATTCCCAGCCCTGGATATTTCGAATCACTGATGCGGTGATCGATCTATTTGCAGATCCCGAACGGCAGATCGGCGTGATCGATCCCTTTTTACGGGAAATGTATATTGGTCTTGGTTGTGCGGTGGAAAACATGATGTTGGCAGCGCAGGCCGAGGGGTTTGCGGCCACGCTCCAACTCATGCCTGATGCTGCCGATCAGACCCATGTCGCGCACATTGAGCTTGTTCCTTCTTCTCCCCTTCTCTCCGACCTGTATGCTGCCATTCCGGACCGGCACACCGATCGCGGCGCATACGACATGGCTCACCCGGTGGCAACCGAAACGCTCGAGGAGATCGAAGCTTTGACCACCGAACCGGATATACGTTTGTTCTGGTACAAAGAGGCAGCAGCCCGCGCACAGTTTAGCCGGATTGCTCTTGAATCAACAGAAGCCCTGATTGCTGATGAGCAGCAGAGCAAGGACAGCCATGCCTGGTGGCGACAGGATTGGGATCAATTGCAGGAAACCGCAGACGGCATCACCCTGGATACGCAGGCGCTGGGACCGATTACACCCATCGCCAAGATCGTCCCTGACCTATCCCGCCAGCAAAATGATGCTGCCTTTGTAAAAAACGTACGCGAAACCATGCTTCCCACCGCCTCGGCATTTGGAATTCTCGCGGTAAAAGACAGTAGCGACAATACTCAACGCTTGAATTGCGGGCGTGCCTGGGAACAGATCCATCTCTGGGGGACAACGCAGGGGATTGCCATGCAGCCCTTGAATCAGATGTGCGAAAGGGTCGACCGGGAGATCCAGCTTGGGAGCGAGCCAGAGATCGGAAACGCAGTCAGAGCGCTGCTAAACGACGACTCCTGGGGCGCGATCATGCCGTTCCGACTGGGCTACCCGACAAACAAGGTCAACCTCAGCCCGCGCAGAGGGCTGGGAAAAGTCATTGTATAGGCAAAAGAAAATATATACGGACTGCCGTTAAGTGACGCAAGCCTTTCAAATTGAAAAGGCGTACTAACTGGTACTTGAATTTTAGACGGTGACAGAATACACTTAAAGGGACAAAAGTGGAAAGCCTCCAAGTGGTTACCAGGAAAGGAGAAACCACTTATGGACGAACACAGAAAAGACGAACGAAAGAGATTGATGGCGTTTACACCGGTCTACGATTCCCAGCGAAAAACTGTGCTGGGATACCTTGGCGATCTGAGCATGCAGGGAGCAATGCTGATCGGTGAACAGCCCATGGAAGTCAATACGAAAATGACGCTGGAAATCGACTTTCCTTCGACCCCTGAGTTCCCTGCCCGACACGTCAGGATCCCGGCTCGCGTTGCCTGGTGCAGGCAGGAGGAGAACACGCAATACTTCAACACCGGGTTTGAGTTTCTAAAAATTGACCAGATGTACAAAGCTTTCATCGAAGCGATTTTGGAGAGATATCAATTCCGGCGTGAAACGCTGGACTAGGCTTGCCTGTTCATGACCGAAAAGGCAAAAATCGCACAAATGGCATAGAGTCGCCTCTTCTTGGAAAGGCGCATAAAGTGGTGCTTGAAATTTTAGCAATGCCGTAATACACTTGTCCCAGGATCATAAAGGTAGTGTGTCTGGGCCAAAGGTGAACGCACTTATGGACGAAAATAGAAGAAGCGAACGCAAGAAACTCGTCGAATTTACACCGGTCAATGATTGCCAGCGGAATATTTTTTTAGGATACCTCGGGGATCTGAGCCTGCGAGGAGCCATGGTCGTCGGTAAAAAGTCGCTGGAAGTCGACAAGCTGATCACTCTGGCGATTGGTTTCCCGGAGACACCCCAGTTCCCTGCCCGGCGCGCGATCATCCGGGCACGCGTTGCCTGGTCCAGACAGGAGAAGAACCCGCAATACTTTGACACCGGTTTCGAATTTCAAGACATGGACCAGGAGAATAAAACGGCCATCAAAGCGATTCTGGAAAGATACAGATTTCGCTACAAAACGCCAGCCTAGGCTCACAAGTAGCTGACGCCATAGCATTTCCCGCCATCCCCAAATGATGACGGCACCCGTAAAAGAAACACACTCACCCGGGTCAGGGTGAGTGTGTTTTTCATTCAACGGAAATCAGGCTGGTTGCACCTGGGGAAGATCTTTCATTGCCTCGTGGATCGCTTCGACGGGATATTCGTAATCCACTAATTTTCCACTGAGATAAGCTTCGTACGAAGCCATATCGAAGTTGCCGTGGCCCGAAAGGTTGAACAGGATCACGCGCTTCTCACCTTTTGCCTTGGCATCCAGTGCCTCGTCAATCGCGGCGCGGATGGCGTGGGCCGACTCGGGCGCGGGCACAATTCCTT
>Ga0105098_10000084_pt1 | contig 27245 bp, 42 predicted proteins | sample PPLLak21cMay2015_FD_79137 | JGI IMG/M metagenome (GOLD analysis project Ga0105098, IMG submission 79137) | Freshwater sediment microbial communities from Prairie Pothole Lake near Jamestown, North Dakota, USA - PPLs Lake P7 Core (1) Depth... | ecosystem: Environmental > Aquatic > Freshwater >... | reverse complement strand
GTACCTGCAACCGTGACGGCATCCAGCGTGATAGCGCCAGTGCCATCGACGGATGATGCGCCGACGTCGCCCGATCCCGCGACGGTGACGGTGTCGAGAGTGACCGCGCTTGTGCCGAAGACGACGTCGGAGACGACGCCAGTGCAGGCGACGGCGTCCAGGGTGATGGAGCCGGTGGCGACGTGTGTTTGCTGGCCGCCACCAGAGAACGCCACCGTGCCGAGGGTGACTGCCCCGGTCGCGACGATGACGGGCGAGCCGCTTGCGGCAACGGCCACCGTGTCCAGCGTGACAGCGCCAGTCGCGACGTGTGTCTGCCGGCCGCTACCAGCCGAGACGACGGTGCCGAGGGTGACAGCACCTGTCGCAACGTGCGTCTGCCGGCCACTGCCCGAGACGGCGACGGTGTCGAGGGTGATTGCGCCGGTTGCGTTGACGCCGCTACCAGACCCTACCGTCGCGCTGCCGCTGACGACGGCGTCGCCGAGCGTGACGTCGCTCGATTCCTCGAGGTTGATCGGCGGATTTGGATCGTGGTTGGTGGGCTTGGTCGCCCACTGCGTCTGCGCCCACGATTGGACCTTGAGGCCGTTGCCAGAGATGCGATGCACGGCCTCGACCTCCTACGTCAGACTAGCCCGACGCCGTGGCGAACATCCCGTTAAAAGTTGCCCCCGTCGTCGACGCGCTGTTGACGTCCAAAAACGCAAGGCAAGCGTCGTCGAAGATGCGCGTCAAATTGAATGCGGTGTTGATCCCGTCGACGATGGTCATCATGTTGGCGACGACGCACGGCAAAAACGCAATCGGGTGCCCGATGACGAATGCCACCGTGCCCGTCACCGAGGCGGAACACTGCATCTGCGTCAACGTGCGAATGCCGTTGTCGCCAACCGCAAGCGGGGCGAACCACTGATGTAGCGGGTGATCGAGACGGTTGATCACCGTCGATGTGTTGCCCGTCAGCGACGGCAGCGTCGAGGCGTTGCCGTTTTGGTCGGTATAGGTGCAGACGGTCCAGTTGTGCGCAGTGTTTCCTAGGGTCCCTTGAACTTCAACCATGAGAAAGTTGCCGTCGCAGGAATCCGGCTGGTCATCGGCGGTGTTCTGGTAGCGCGTGGGTGTGCCGGTGACGGCCTCCGTCGCCGTTGACGACATCGTCTTGTTGACCTGAAAAAGCCGGTCATAGAGCAGCAAAGTGCGCGGTGCGAGAGTCGACATGATGTCAGAACGAACGAAGTGCTGCGTGTCTGGCGACGACGGGTTGACGAAAAAGAACGCGCCTTGCGTCGCGCTGGTGGGCGCGGTGCCACCGGGAGCAGCCGCCGCAGCGGTCCCCGCAGGGGGATAGTTACCGACGCGCCAAAGGGAACTGGTTCCGCCGACGACGGTCGTGGTTCCATTCTTGGCAAGCGTGAAGTCCCTGCGCTTCCCGTTGTTCGTGACTTCGTTGATCAGGTCCGACAGCGACGAGAACCCGTGCATCCGGTGACGCTTGGCGACCTTGCCGATGGCGTGGTCGACACGCTCAACGCATCGCTCGGTGAGAGACATGAAGTCACCGCCGTCGATCTTGCCGACGAAGTCACCACCGCGACCGCACCACACACCGCCTGCACCGGGGACGCCGTTGATGAGGATCGGGCGCTTGCCGTGCCAGTCACGCATGGACCCTGAGATATGCTCCACCTGGTCCGCGCCAAGCCATCGCTCCAGCTTGCTGGCGTTGGTGCTACGTCGTGCGATCACGTTGGCCATGTCGTCGTCCTCTCAGGTGCAGACTTCGCCGGCATAGATGCCGACGTTAGCGGGTGGCTGCGTCGTCGTCGACGTGGGGCTTGAGCCGTGGCCATCGAGCCAGAACCCGACAACGTGGGCGCACTTGACGCAACGCCAGAAGACCTTGCTTTCGGCGTCGGCCTCGCCAGCGGGAGCCGTCGCCGACTCCCACTGTGCGTGACCGAGGTTAAGCGCCGGGTCGACGTCGTGCATCAGTTGTTGCCGTCAGTGATGGTCAGGCTGGTCACCTGCACCGGCTGGCCCGAGACGATGGACAGCGTCGTCAGGTTGAGGTCGCTGCCCGACGTGCCGCAGTCACCATCACACACAAAGGTGCCGGTGCTGTCGGTCAAGTAGAAGAACGCCGCCGTGCCCGTGGCGTTCGCCGACGTGTCGGAGAACGGCGTCGTGAACGTCAGCACACCCGACGACGACGAGCCGCAGGGATCGGCGCAAGTCAGCTCGGCGAGCAGAGCGCCGGCAGGGGTGCCGCCCTTCGTCGGCTTGCTACCGGCGTAGATGCGGAGCAGGCCCGCGCCAGAGCCAGCGTCGACGGCGGCACGGATTGAGTCGACGCGAGTGTTGCGAACGGTGTTTGCGATGCGGACGGCCACGGTGTCACCCCACAGAGAGGATAGCAGGAAGAGCGCCGGTGCCGGTGGCAACGACGCGAGCAACGGTGAGGCCGTCGACGTGCTGCGTGGTGACCACGCAATCAGCCTCAGGCATGTAGGCATACATGACGGCCCCGATTTCGGTGCCGACTTGGAGTGACACCTTGCGGGTCACGGACACGTCGCCAGCGGCGTCGCTGTCGCCGATGAGGTCGTTCAGCGTCGGTGAACCCGCGCTGTCCTGCAGCTCGCCAGCGAGGTTGGCGTCGCCGAGGTAGACGCTGAATTCCATCGTGAAGGTCTTGCCGTCGCCAGTGCTGCTCACGCCACCGACACGACCGTTCGTGCGCGTCGACGCAACACGAGGCGTCGTCGCCGCGCTGTAGTTGATCGTCAAGTCGCGGGCGATGACGTCGTTGCCGGCGAACCACATACGGCAAGCGTCGACGACGATGGGGTTGCCCGACACGGGCTCGGCGTGGGCCGGGTTGGCCTCGGCAACGTCGCTGAACGACGTCGGCGAGAACACGGAGGTCATGCCGACAAGACCGGCATTCGGCAGGGCAAGCGCAAGGCTCATCGGCATACAGCCGAAGTAGTCGCGCCGCCAGTCCTCGCCCTCTGCGGCAAACATCGCATGGACGTGGTGCGTGACGGCGTCAGCGACGGTGTAGACCGCGTTGCGGAAGACAGTGGCTCCGCTCGTCGGGGTGCCGCTGTAGGGATGGTCGAGGGTGAGCGTCGTGGTTCCGCCACCGCTGGCGATGCGACCCATCTGCAAGCCCGCCGACGAAGCGAAGGCGATAACCTGCCCGTTCGCGGTGGTCGTGCCGACGACGGCAATGATTCCCGACGCTGGCGTGTGACCGCTTGCAGCGACAGTCGGCGCAACGCCCGTCGTCGCCGGAGCGACAGCGCCGAAGAGCGAGGCGAGCAGGTAGCCTTGCTCCATCTTCGCCTCCCAGTCGGTGACAGCCGCGCCGGTGTTGGCGTTGACGCCGCGCATCTCCGTCGCCACGGAGATATCGGCGAGGTCTTGCACACCACGGACATGCGAGTAGCGCCGGCCCGACAGCGACCGCAGCGACCGCGCAATCGGCGCACGGTTGCGCGGAAGGAACGACGCGCCGTCGTCGGTGAGACGGAGCGGCACGAGCGTCGGCGTGCCGGTGAACGTGAAGGCGTTCGTGTGGAGGCCGTAGCGCAACGTGGACAAGCGAGCGACGTCGGTCATGTGCTGTACCTCACTTCAAGATTCATTCGCAGGCGGCGGGCACCGCTCACCTGCTCCACAGTGTAGGGCGCTACGTCGGTCCCTGCTGGCGTGACAGCGACGATGCCAGACGTAGCGCGGTCCCAGTTGGACCCGAGGGCGAATGCCGCCGCAAGTTGCGCGGCGTCGGTCGGGATGGCCTCATCGATGGCGCTCGTGTTGCCGACGCTGTCGACGTACTCGACGACGATTTCCCACGTCAGCCGATGCCGGGTCTGCTGCACCTGGTATGGCCCCTCGGCTGCGCCCGACAACACGCGCCCCCACCATCGGCGCGACTGCGTACCGACCGTTTCGTCATGGCCCGCGACATCGTGCGTAAAACGCGACGGGAGCCCACGCGAGACGACGGCAGGGGTGATGCCGCCGGGGATCGCCACAAGGGCGCGGCGGGCATCCTGCCACGTCACCGTGAGATCCTCATGAAGCGCGGACCCTGCGAACCCGGCGTCGGAATCTCCGGCGTGACCTCGTCCTGCGAGCGGGTGATGAGGTCGATACGGTCGTAGGTGGTCTGCTTGATCTGCTCGTAGCTAGCTTCAAGTCGCGACACGAATTCCGACGGGGCGGCTGGCCACTGGCGGGCGAGGTGGACCACCGTGGCGGCAGCATGCATCGGCACAAGCACGTCATCGGTGAGCACGTCCTCGTCGAGGATGCCACGCGCCGCAAGCGCGGGAACAAGCACCATCCGCCATGATGCCTGAATGGCCTCCTCGAGGGTGAGGTCTGACGATGACGCAATCTGCCGCACGACGGGGTAGGACTGCGTTAGCTCTGTCGGCGACAGCGCAATCGACGTGATGCGCCGGACGACACGAAACGACTCGTCCCATTCACGCACAACGCCGTCGACCGTGGCGCGGAAGAGCACATAACCCGCGCCGGGCTCGATGGTCTGTGCTGCCGTCAGGGCCACAGACACCGCCAGACCGCTCACAGTCGACGCATGGCCGAGGTCGCAGGGCAGGGGCTCAGCGAGCCACAGAGTCGACAGGGTGCCACTACGGGCCGCGACAACCACCACCGGGCGGGCGCTGGACGAGTCCGTCACGAGATAGCGCCGGCCGGCGACGATGGCGACCGACGCCGCGAGCGGGAGACTATCGGCACCTTCCGGCACCGCGCCTTGCGTCGTCGTCGACAGCGGGTCGACCGTAGCGGCGACGTAGGCCCCCAGAGCATCGGGAGACTGCGACGGGATGCGTCTCGCCGTTGCCGACGAGGGAACGCCGGTCGAGACACCGCCATCCGTCGACAGGCGCGGATACGACAGGATCGTGTCTGTGGAGCCGACCAGCACGCGCTGCATGGCCTGCACTATAATGCAGTTGACGTCCGGGCGCTACCCCATGCAGCGTGGGCCATGCCTCACGATCCAATTGCTCGCGCCCACGCCCAGCTCGGCCGAGTCAAGCGCCAACGGGAGGCCGGGTTGGCTCTGCTGGCCGAGACGCTGGCCGACCTTGACGCTGCGCTGTCGATTGTGTGTCGCTTGCCCAACACGCCAGAACGGACGGCGCTCTATGGGGTGATCGTGCGACGCGCCGAAGTGCTGCGCAAAAACGCGCCCCCGGTCACCGCACCATGCGGAGCCGGGGGCTAGGCGAGCTGAGGCCATGAGCGGGTCTAACCGAAGACCTTCGCCTTGCCAAGCAGCACGTTCAGTTCGCGCTCTTGATCTGGCGTCAGGCCCATGAACGGACGCGCTGGCGTCGTCGAGGTGCCGTGGTGGATCCAGTAGCCCAGCACGTTGTGTGGCGGTCCCTGTTCGCCGGTCTTGATTTGTCGTTGGCCTGATTCGCGCTTGAGGTCGCGTTCAAGTTGACGGGCCTCGCCACGTCTCAGGGTCTTGCTGATGCCTGTCTCGCCGAACCGCCCTTCGACAAGGCCAGCACGACGGAGCGCCCTGATTTCTGACGGCGCACGGACCTGGCTGCTCGACCCCGTGTCTGGCGCGATGACGACCTCGACGCCGGTCCCGGTAATGCGCGTTTCGCGGACCTTGATGGAGTTCATGAGTCCGCCGGTCAAGCGCAGGTCTATCTTCTGATCCTCGCCCATGCGCTGTAGCTGTCGTCGGTACTGCGTCGAGTAGCTGGCAAACGCTTGCCCCGTCGACGAGATGCCCTGATCCGTGCGTCGCAGGATCGCGCCGGGGACAAAGGCACCGATCACCTTGGCTGCTTTCTCGGGGTCAAACTTGACCGGGGTGCCGCTCCGTTTGGTTGTGATTCCCACGTCGTCACCTCCGTTGCATAGCCATCGTCTCAGCGTCGATAATGAGCCTTGATCCATCGGGCCGATAAATCTCGATCCCTTCACGGACCGCCGTCTCCACCGTCGTCGGTGCCCAGCTATGCCGGCAGTTGTACCCGCCGCAATAGTCGTCGGCAGGGAGGCCCTGTCCGTTGTCGAGGCGGGCGGGATCGGTGACTGCCTTGCCGACCCACGTTCTGCAGAAGGGCCGGTTCTTCGCGTCGCGTGGCCCGACGTAGACGTAGACGAGGTCGAGTTCCGCCTCGACCTCACGGGCCGCAGAGATAACGGACCGTCGACCGACCGCCATGATGGCGGCATCGACTGCGGCCGACGCACGGACATACGTCGTCGACAGTCGCGCCCGCACTTCCTCGATGACGTCGGCAAGCGACCCACTGGACGTGATGCCGCGAGACACGGCGTCGCGCATCTCCTCACGAGCCAACCTGAACACCGCGACGACGTCGGCGACTTGGCCATTGACGATGGCGTCTAGTTCTCGTCTCGCGTCGACCGATAACGCCGAAGGAGGCGCACCCAAGACAGCGGCGACGGCCTCGACGGCGCGTTGTCCGACGACACCGCGTACCGTTTCCCCCTCGGCTTCCAGTCGGCGACGTATCTGCGAGAGGACAGCCGCTGAAGTCTGCGCTTGTCGGCGGACGAGGCTGTCCTCTCCGGGGACGGTGTCGAGGGACAAGAGGATTCGCAGAAGGTCGCGCTCAAGTGCCACCTCGAGACGTCGCAGGTCTTCGACGGCGGCATCGGCGACGACGCCGGCAGCATCCGCCCCGCTCACGACGTGGCCTCATCCTCGTCTTCGTCCTCTTCCTCGACGACGGTTGTCTCGCGTCTCGCCGTGAACGGAGAGCCCGCCAGTGCGCCGGGCAGACTGACCTGTGGCGCACGGACGGCCTTCATCTGCTCAAGGTACGCCTCCGCAGTCGCACGGTCGGCACTCAGGCCCAGCATCACGCGAGCGTCAGCCTCATCGACGAGCCCGGCTTCCTTCAACGCCAACACACGATCCTGCTTCTCTTGATCGGCCTCGTAGGTCTTGCCCATCGACAGCGTGACCATCGGCTTTACGTCGCCAAACTCAGCGGGGCTCTGTGGATCAAACAAGCGCAGCACGTCGACGACGATGGACAGGAGTTGGTTTTCCTCGAACGCCTTGAAGATGGGCCTGCTTTCCGCGACGCGCTGATCGTGCGGAGCGTTCGCGATCATGCGCGACACGCCGGACTGCGGCGCACCGGGCTCAACGGCGTAGGCGTCGGGGCTGTTGCCACGCGACACGCCGAGTTCTTGCAAATCACGAGTCGCGCTGGCCTCGATGGCAGCATGGTCCGCGCCGGCAGTCTGCGCTTGCAGAGTCTCGCCGGACCCGATCTGCAACACGACACCTGGACCGCCTACCAGCTCGCTCGTTTCGCGAGTGAGTCCGCTGTAGACCCACGTCGCATGGGCCTGCATATCGACGACGTGCTGCCGATTGGACCTCGACACGTTCAGCCGGTCGACGTTGGCGACGACGTCACGGTCGGGATCGGGCCAGATACCGCCAGCGCCGGGCTCGATGCGCAGGAACGCGCCGGGGAAGCGGCCCTCATATGCCTCCGACGCCGTCGCAGTCTTGCCGTCCTCCGACACGCGCCGATGCGACCACGCGCCGAACGAAACGAGATTGCCAGCATCATCCTCGACAAACTCCCTCGACCACACCCACCACAGCGGCGACGCCGACGACGGCGTGGCCTGCTTAATCGCGCAAAGCCACAGCGCGTCGGGGTCATCGGGGGCCGATGGATGGGCCAGCGTGACGACGTCGTGCGTCCAATAGATCTGGCAGACGAGCTTGCCGATGTCGCCGATCTTGCGCCAGCCGACCATCGCAAACGACGCACGGACGCCAGCGTGACAGCGCCGTTCCATCTCTGGCATGACGACGTCGATGCCGGCCTCGTCAAGCCCACGGCGGAAAGCGACAAGGCGCTCGTCCTCTTCGTCAAGCGCCTCGCCCTCGTCGTCAACAAGGGTGCGGTCCGCTGGCGTGGCGTAGACGCCGCTGTCCTGCCTCGCAAAAAATCGAAGCCAGTTGACGGGGTCAATCGGAAGTTGCTGGTAGGTGCGGGGATAGGCCTTTTTCAGGGCGTCGCGAATCACGCTGGCCTGGTCGCCCGAGTAGCGTACCGCCAGCCCCTTCACGACGCTGTCGTAGTCAGCGGGTCGCGTCTTGCGGCCAGCGTCGAGTAGCGCCGACAGTTGGTCGGGCATCCATGCGCCGGCCTGCTGTCGGATTGTCTCGATCACGGCATCGCTTGCGGCGTTGTAGGAAATCATGCCGCAACCCTACCACGCCAAAAGTCAAGCGGAAACACCCGGTCAGACTCGCCCCCATTCGTCGGTCAGTGCGTCACCTGGCGTTGTCTGGTTCGCCCGTGGACGATGCACCGGCCATTGCCAGTGACAGAGGTAACCGAGGGCGTCGATACCGTGATCGATATCGCCGCGCTTGTCGGGGTCGCCGTGCTTGTCCAGTGCCTGCGTTTCCAGCGCCCGAGTGAGCACGGGAGCCGCGCTGGCATCGACGGTCACGCGCCGATCACGGAAGAGCACATTCAGCGTGTTGACCCTGTCCTTGACGGGCGGGTTTGCGTTGCCGTGGATTGGCCTGAACCCGGCCTGCGTCAACAGCGCGACGTCGCTCTTCGTCGACGTGGAACGAAGCGCCGTGCCGCTGGCGTCGACGAACGCCTGTAGTCTCATCTGGTACACGTCGTCTCGCGTGTAGTGCCTCCCTCTTGTGCGGGTGAGGTAGTGCGCGATCCACTGTGCCACTCGCTCAGCATGTTCGTCCGTCGTCGTGCCGCCCTCTTTGATCACCTCGCCGACGACGTGTGTCGTGCGTTGCGACTGGTCCGTCTCGACGACGATCCAATGCATGTAGCGCACGTTGAAGTCACACGCGATCTGAATGGTGCCCCTCACGACGACGGGCGACACGCAATGCACTCGCCGGTCGAATCTACCATAGACGCGCCCGCCCTTGGCCGTGCGGACGCCGTCAAGTTTCTCTGACGCCGTGCTGTCGTCCATGCGTTGACGCATCGATTCCACATACGTCGACGACAGATAGCTATTCGCCGACGACGTCACCGACCACTGCCGCACGTCGGGGCTCGGCTTGGCGAGGATCATCTCATAGGCAGGGCCGTAGCCTTCAGGGGTGCCCGTCAGCACGATTTGCTGACACGGCCCCATGCTCACACGGGCCATCGCCGTCGTCAGGGCCTCGACGTCGCAGAGTTCCCACTCGTCGACGAGCAGCCCGCCAGCGGTGATGCCTTCAAGGGAGCGGGGCTCGTCGGCCGACCGGCAGAGGATCTCCACCTGCTTGCGCCGTCCGATGGTCAGGATCTTGTCCGTTTTGTGCCATGTATAGGGCAGCTTCCACGCATCCAGCATCCTCTTCGCCGTCGCCACGAAGACGTCGACGACCATGCGGTAGGTAGGCTCGACGACGAGGATCGGGAACCCACCAGACCGGAACGCCATGTCGACGACGGCCGCGACACCGGCGACCGTTTTCCCGCTGCGGTAGCCGCCCTGCAGGACCTTGATCCGCGACGTCCTGTCACCCACAAGCGCAAGCTGATGGGGCAGTAGGGTCGCCGCGCCGCGCTGAATATTCAGCACGGTGCGCTATTTCCCGGCCGGCGTGACCACCGCCGGAACCCAGTCCACCACGTCCACAGTGTCGGGCGCGTCGGCGACCGTGCGTCCAGGTGGCCCGTAGCGGGCGGGGTCGAGGGCCGCCAACATGGCGAGGATGGCGGCGCGGTCGCCCGACTCGGCCAGCTCGCGGAGATGGTTTTCCAGTTCCTCGACCGTTGGCCCGGCCTTGGCCTCTGTGGCGTCCTCAGTTGGCTCAGGAGCCCATTTCGCGTGGGGAGCGAGGGTGTGCCCCAGCACGAAAGCCCGGCACTTCTGGCGGAGTTCTGGCGATGCGTCCGCCACCAAGGCGATCACGCGATCATCGGCGTCTTCGCCGGGCGCACATGCCGCCTCTGGACGGGCAACGCCGACCGCATATTCGATCCGAAGAATCTCGGCGGAGGCTTCCCGCAGCCAATGCGGCAGGAGTAAGCGCCCCGCCTGCTTGCCGGACACCGGCTTGCGGGGGTAGTTCATACGCGACGATCATGCCAGATTGGCACAAAAAAACAAACCCCCGACACCATGCCGGGGGTCCATCTGCCTTGTCAGGGCTCCATCGTGGGCGTTGTCTAGCGCGTGGTAGCGATGGAGGCAACAAAAAAGCCCCGGCGAACCGGGGCGAGTGGGGTCAGGTGAAAACGGGGCCAATGCTCGGGATCTCGACGATCACCACCTCGACCTCACCGCCGTAGCGGGTGCCGTCGGGGTATGGCGGGCGCCAGCTGAACCCTCTGAGCCGTGGGGTCGCCATCACGCCGCACACGGGTTCGTTCTCGGCGGACCATGTGTCAAGGACGACGGTCCCACCGATGACGGCGATATGACACCCGCCGCCGTCTGACGCCGCCGCGATGGCCCCCAGCCGCTTGATTTCGGCTTCCACCTCGACCTTAACGGCGTCCGCCACCTGCTCGTCACAGCAGGCGACAAGGGGAACCGTTGACCGGTCGGAGTATTGGCCCGCTGTGATAAAGACGATGTAGGCGGTCATGTCTCTCCAAGTGAAGGCCCGCATTTGGCGCTGCGGGCTCTTTATCGGTCGCAATGGAAAGCGGTCAGTCGACCGCGATCCATTGCCAGTCGTCGAGGGCCACAAGCATGGCGTCCGAGGGGGTGGAGGAGAACGACTCAACCGAGCCGTCGGGGTTGGTGATGGTGACCATCACGGTCGCGGCAGGCTTGGTGTCGGTGTCTAGCATCTTGTCTCTCCCTTTCCGAAGCACCCTGCCCCGGTGAGATCAGTCTATCTGCACTCCACACATCTGTCAAGCATGCTGTGCATGCGGCATCCCAAAGCCGGATCAGGCCCGCTGACAGATCAAAAAAGAACCCCGCCAGCGCAGGCGGGGTCCAGGCGGAATCCAGTCGCAATCCGGTGGGTGTCCGGTGCTCGCCAACCCGCCGAGAGACGGTAGCAGGGTGACGTGGGGGGAGGGTAGCACGGGCCAGTCGCCGGGGCAAGAGCGGAGGTGAGGCCCTTCTTGATGTATCGATCAGAGAGTAAAGAGATCTCCTAAGAAAACTCCTTATATATAGGGGCTTCCGTTGTTTTAGATCCTTCTTTCCCAAAACGCAGTAGCGGGTCCGACTTCCGCCGAACCCGCCACCCTTTTTTCCCGCGTAAGTATTATCCCTGTTGACGCAGCGCGTAAATCTCGCGTGGGCGTCCGCCCGTAGGCTCTTTTGCTACCACGATTGTCCCCTCTTCGGCAAGCCGGTCGACAATCTCGCCCACCAGACGCGCTGGGAGCGCTCTACAGGCCCGCAAGAGGTCCGACCTGCCCATGGACCCGCCCGAGGCCCGCAAAGCGCCCAGGACAAGCTCACATTGCGCCGCGTGGTCATCCCACGATGCCCGACGATTGGCCGCCAGACTCCCGGCAAAGACCCGTGCCGACTCTTCGGCCAAGGCCACCGCCACACGGGCGCAATCCTCCGTCACGACGGGCACGTCCGCTTCTGGTTGCGCCAGAGCGGCAAGGACCATCGCCAACCGGCCGGCAAACTCCGGCAGACGGGCCAGCACCGCTGGAGGCACATCCTGCCGAGTGCCATCGCGCCGCGCCTTGTCTGCGTCGATCTTGCACCTCGTCAACAGGTCACGCGCCGCGTCTTCTTCCGGCATCGTGACCGAGTCATAGAGCCGAAGCTGATCAACGCCGGTGTCGACCGTCACCGCAAGGGCCAGGTGCCATGCCTCATGACGCTCACGCACCGCCAGCACGGCCGACCGAACGTCCAGCGGCAGATCGTCGTCTGGCCTCGTCTCTGGCGGCTGCCAGTCTGGCAGCACCCACTGTGAGCGCATCCACACATGACGACCGACAAAGCCGTCCGCCACGTCGACCGACGTCAGGACACTGTGCAGGCTCTCCGGCGTTGTCGATCCAAGCACCGTCACGACAGGCGCAATCAAGTCGAGTTTGCCGCCGCCTTTGACGAGCGACACCGCCGGGGACCATTTGTCTGTGCCCTTCGTGGACAGCTCCGTCAGAGACTGCTTGATGTCCTGCCGGTGTGTCGCCGCCCTTGGTCCCATCATGTTCCCGAGCTGCATGCCATACTCGTCAAGCACAAGACACGTTGCGACGCCAGCGCCGACAGCCTTCCTCACGCCGTCGACGAAAGCAGGCCCCGACGAGAAAGAGTTTGGACCGCGCAATGCTGGCCAGCACTCGTCAATGACCCTTGAAAGACAAGACTGCGGACGGTTCTTGCCCTCGCCCGACGACGCCATGGACACGACGTCGAGCCTCTACGTCGAGCGGCGGTACACAAGCCGACGGCCAGCCATCGCCGACCCGAGGGCCAGAAGCGCCGCGATGGTGAGTCCAGGTTGCGGATGATCGGCCCCACGGATCACCCATCCGCAGAACGTGTCACAGAGCCCGCCCAGCGCCCTCACGTCGGCCAGCATTGCCCAACGTGCGGCGTCCTGCTCGGCTGGCGTCGGCCCCTTGGGCTTAGCCCTCTCCGGCGTCACGATGATTTCCGGCTCAATCGCCAGCGCGTTGATCTCGTCGACGTAGTAGCCGCTGTCAGACTCCATGATCGCTTTGTCGGCAGGGCTCCGAGGATGCGACGCGCCAGCCTTCAGTCCACGTTCAATCGTGCCCCTCGACTTGCGTTCGCTTTCTCCCTCCCAACCACGGGCCACGCTGTAGAGCGCGTCCGCAGCTACGCCGAACGACAGATGGCCCGCGCCGCAGATCTGGCCCAACTTGAAAGCCGCACGAACCAGCGCATGGTTGCGCCCGCCTTTTCCTGTCCGCGCCACCTCGTCGACTTCCTGCCGCATCGCCGTCTCTGCCCACGACGTCGCAGTGAGCGCAAAAGTCTGGCGCGTCAGTGTGATCGCCTGCTGTCGTGGCTTCACCCTGTCCACGATCCACGACGGCAACGGCACCGGATCTACATCATTCGTCCATGTATAGCCCTTGCCCTCGACGACAGACGGGAACGCCACGATGTAGCCGCCCTCGCCACGCGTGTCAGCATCGGGGCTGATAGCGTTAGGGCTTGACTTGGCTGTGTTGGGTAGGCGCATACCCTCCGGCAGCGCGTAGACGTAGTGCCATCCGCCGCCGCGTGTCCTTGCTATCCACGTCTCCGGCAGGCGCGGCATGATCTCCGACGACGCCGCGTCAATGTCGACGACGTAGATGCCAGACACCGAGCCCGTCGCAATCGCCACGTTCGCACTTGGCGTCTTCTCCCACCACGAGCGGATCGTGGCCTCGTCCGTCGTCGCGTCTTTGCACCCGGCGCTACCCGCAAAAGGGATCTTCGTGCCGGGCGAGCAAGGGAACACCGCAAGCCCGCGCTCTGCGTACCACAGGGCAGCTTCAAGATTCGTCATCGTCGTCGTCACTTTTGAATCCTCCCCAACTCTTCAATCAGATCTTCAATGCCGAGCCCATACTGGCCCGCCTCGTATGCCTCACGGATCAACCGCTTGGCGTCGTCAAGCCTGATCCACTTGCCGACAGCCCATCGCCCGTGCCTCAGCCGGTAGAGCCTCGACTTGACAGACCCGATGGGCAGCCCTGTCTGCGAAGCAATCTCCTGCATTGGAAGACCACTGTCCTTCAGTTGAATCAACTGCTCGTCAGTCACCATGGCAGATCGTCCTCTCCAAAACTGTCGCCATCGGCAGGTTGAGTCTCTGACTCGCTCTCGCCATCGTCATCAATCTCACGGCGCTTGCCATGGTGGATGGCGACGACGCGGTCCCACTTGCCGTCTTTCTCCGTCTCGACAGCCACCACTGGCCGCATGTGCCCGTCGTCGAGGAGGGCGAGGGCATCGTCGACGCTTTCTGGCAGGCGACAGCCAACGTGCTCCTCCCACCATCTCATCGCCTTGCGCCACGCAAACGAGCCTTCCTCATGCTCGACGCACACCCACTCAGACACGATCTTGCGCCCAAGCCCGAGCGGCCCACCTAGCGGGTAGTAGTCGATCCGCAGCGTCGGTGGAGCGTTGTCGTCGCCGGCCTTGTAGTGCTTGCGCCACTCGACAGCGCCGACGTCGTGACGCACGGGCGGAGCCTTGGGCTTGATCTCCAACGACAGCGCCGGCAGGTTGCTGGCCTTGTCGTTCGCCTTGCGTTCTGGCGCGGGCCACTCGTAGCCACAGTGGAGGCAGACCCGCACCGCCGGAGCTTGCTGCGCAAGGCACTGAGGGCAGGTCTTAGTGGGTGCTTCGCCGTCGCTCTTCTTTCCCTTGGGCTTCACCTTGACGTCGTCGATGGGGCCATGCCTTGCGATGTTGCCGCCGTAGTCAAGCAGGAGGCAATCGGTCTTTCCGTCGGCAAGCCGCATCCCACGCCCGACCATTTGGACGTAGAGAGAAGGGCTCATGGTCGGCCTGACCAATGCCAGCACGTCGACGACAGGCGCGTCGAAGCCAGTCGTCAGGACGTCGCAGGACGCAAGACACGCAAGTTGACGCGCCTTGAATCGCCCGATGATTTCGTCCCGCTGTCCGCGCTCCGTCTCGCCGGTAATCACGTCGCAGGACACGCCGCGGATCTGCAGCTCGTTCCGCAGACGCTTTGCGTGGGCCACCGACGTCCCAAAGATCATGGCCGACGTCCGCCCGCCATCTAGCGCACCCTTGACGTCGTCGGCGACGATGCCGTTGATCTTGTCGACGTCGCAAGCCATCTCCAAATCTTTCGCCGCAAACTCACCCATGCGGATGCCGACGTCGGATAGGTCTATCTGCTCTCGGACGTACCCCGTCACGACAGGCGAAAGCCACCCGTCACGGATGAGGCGTTTCACGTCGACGTCATAGGCCACGGCCGTGAAAAGCGCACTGTCCCCTTCAGTCAAGTAGCCCTGCCCGAGACGGTACGGCGTCGCGGTGTACCCGAGGATCCGCAGGTCAGGGTTGACTGCTCGCAGGTCTGCGATCATGCGCTGGTAGGACGTCGCATCTTCAGGGCTCAAAAGATGCGCCTCGTCGATGATCACGACGTCGACATGCCCGAGCCTTGACGTTGACCGAACGATCGATTGGACACCGCAGATCGTGATCTGCTCGATCTCCTTTCGTCCAAGCCCGGCGCTGTAGATCCCGACCGGGGCCATCGGCCAGATCGACCGCACCGCCTTTGCATCCTGGATGATGAGCTCCGCCCGATGGGTCGCGATCACGACGCGGCACCCGAAATCCTGCACAAGCCGCGCAGTCGTCTCGCCCAAGGTCGGGCTTTTCCCTGACCCCGTCGGCATCACCACAAGGGGGCTTGCTGGCTTCTCTGGCGTCGACGGCGCACGTTCCCAATACGAAAACACCGCATCGACTGCCTCTTGCTGGTAGTCCCGAAGTTTCATGATCTGTCTTGCTCCTTTGTGCTTGACACGTTCTATCGGCCCCCGATAGAAGTCAAGGCACAAGAGGAGAGCACATGCAGATCATGAAACTGGCGCAAGCCATACGGCCTCACGCACCCAAGGTGCTGGTTTACGGTGACAGTGGCATCGGCAAGACGACGCTTATCGGCAGCCTTCCGGGCCGCGTCCTGATTGTGTCCGCAGAGTCGGGCCTGCTGTCCTTGTCGTTTGCCTCGGGAGATGACCGCTTTGACGTCGTCGAGATTGTCACCGTCGATGACCTGATCAACGTGCACAAGCACTTGACCAGCAAGGGCCACGGCTACGATTGGGTCGCGCTGGACAGCATTTCAGAGATTGCCGAGGTTGTCCTCACCGCAGAGAAAAAGAAAGTGACCGATCCGCGCCAAGCTTACGGCGCTGTCATTGAGCGCGTCACCGCCGCGATGCGGGCCTTCCGTGATCTGCCGATTGGCGTCTATTTCAGCGCCAAACTCGCCAAGGTGAAGGACGACGCCACGGGCCGGATCTCCTACGGGATCTCGATGCCCGGCGCAAAGCTTGGCGACGCCGTCCCCTACCTTTTTGATGAGGTGTTCCGTCTTGTGTGCGTCGACGAAGTCGACCCCGACGGCAAGCGGGCAGCCGTGCGCTACCTCCAGACCTCCGGTGATGCGCGAAGCGTCGCCAAAGACCGCAGCGGGGCTCTTGACCCGCTCGAACCTGCCGACCTCGGTGCCGTTGTGGCAAAGATGGCGGCTCATGCTGGCGCGGCAGTTTCCGCGACGAAGGAGTAAAATCATGTCTGACTGGACCAACGATAACGACCCCCTTGCCCTTGACTTCGACGTCGCCAGCGTCGAGCGCCGCCCGTCGAGCTTCGATCCGCTGCCTGCCGGTGATTACCCTGTCACCGTCAGCAAAATCGAGGCGAAGAAGACCCGCGACGAGCAGAGCGTTCAGGCCAATGTCGAGTTGACCGTCGACGACGGCGATCACAGGGGCCGCAAGATCTGGACGCGCATCACGCTGCGCACAATCCGCACCGACGAGAAGGGCCAGCAAATGCTGGATATCGGCAAGCGCCAATCTGCCGAGCTGGCCGACGCTTGCGGCGTCACCGGCATGAGCCTGTCGCCGTGCGTCGGAGCGCAGATCGTTGTCAAGTTGAAGGTGCGCCCTGCGGCCAACGGTTACGATGCATCGAATGACGTCGTGGCGTTCAAGGCCCGCGCCGGCGCTGCGCCCGTCGCCGCCGCCAGCAAGCCCGCCGCGTCGGCTCCGACGAGCAAGCCCGGATTTATGGCCCGCAAGGGATGACGCCCATCGCCCCGCACGGTGATCCGTGCGGGGCTTTGCTTTGGAGAACGCAATGGCCCGCACCTGGTACGACCGAAAAAACGGAGCCCGCACGATGCTTGATGGCACTCGCCTACGGGCTCTCCGTGAGAGCATGGGCATGAGTCTGCCCGACGTGGCTCGTGAAACGCGCTGTAGCGTTGCCTCGCTGTCAGTCTGGGAGAACGAGGGTGCTTGCCCGTCGACGGAGTCTATCGTCGCGCTGCGGGCATTCTACGGCGACACACTTGCAGAATCCGGCGCTCTCACGGTGTCCGATGCCGAGTGACCCCATCCACCTCTACGCGCCCATCCGCGTCGACGCATGGACCAACATTCGCGGCCACTGGAAGACGACACAGAAACGCAAGGACCGCGAGAAGCAAACGACCGCATGGCTGCTCCGCAGCCGTGCGCTGCCTGACCTTCCTGTCGTCGTGACCTTCACGCGAATCAGCCCGCGTGACCTCGACGACGACAACTTGCCGTCGGCCTTTAAGTACGTCCGCGACGAGATAGCGCGGCACTACGGAACGCACGACGGGACCACCGCGCCGATTACATGGCGCTATCACCAACGCCGTGCGCGTGTCGACGAGACGGCGCGGTGCGGATTCACGATTGAGATTGGGAGCGCAGAGTGATCATCTACATCGACACCGAAACAGGCCCCTCGACAAGGCCCGACGTCGTGGCCCACATCGCAAGGAAGCACTACGACCCGAGTGACCTTGACAGGGCCGCCAAAGATGCGGCGAAGGCATTGGAGAAGACCAGCCTATCGGGCACCTTCGGCGAGCTGTGGGTGATCTCCGTCGCCACCGACGGCGACGAGCCGATCACCTACGTCCGCGACGGGACCGACCCCGACGGCGAAGGGGCCATGCTGCGCCGGTTTGCGCAGGACGTGATCGATCTCGACAAGGACGTCAGTTTTGCGCGGCACCTCGACGCCATTGTGGCTCACGGAGCCGACTTCGACCGCCACATGATCCGCCAGCGGGCGACCGCGCACGGTGTCTATCTGCCGGCCGCAATCGCAGGGTGCAGCCCCGACGGGACAAGCATGACGCCGTGGGACAGGGCGAATCGTTGGCGCTGCACGATGGCCCTGTGGTGCGGCGATACCCGGGGCCGGGTCAGCCTGGGAGATCTGGCGCTGGCCCTTGCGGTGGATGCGCCGATCAAGGGGGCCGACGGGATCGACGGATCACAGGTCTGGCCCCTGATCTGTGCTGGCCAGATCGGCCGCGTGGCGTCCTACTGCGCCGACGACGTGCGACTGGTGCGGGCGATCTACCAGCGGATCATGTCTGCCCGCCGGCCTGATCTGATCTGATCTGCTCTGATCCACCGCATCCCAATGCGGTCACAGCACAATCAACACACATGTGCTTGACACCTGCGTAGCGGGTATGTAGGCTGTGGATGTGGCCGGCAGGGGTGCCGGTCCGAAACAGGAGAGACACCATGACCAACGTTATCCGCACCTTCGCTTCCAAGCCCTTCGTCGTCGTCGCCCGTGAGGACCGCTCGGTCATCGGCAGCAGCGGCAACATGGCCCACGCCCGCGCTCTTGGCGCTAGCGTCGTCGGCGAGAACGGCTACAGCATCGTCGACCTCTCCGACGTCGACGGGTTCGAGGTCGCCGCGCTGGACGCTGGCGACACCAGTGCAGCCAAGGTCGCCGCCATCGCCCTCCGCAGCAAGGGCGGCAAGAGCCGCCGTCAGGTCGCCGAGTGGATCCTCGCTGGCGCTGTCGGCTGACCATCACCCCCAACACACCCACAGGAGAGAGACACCATGACCGACAGCTACATCCCCCCCGGCGCTGATCACTACTGGGGCGCAGACCTTGACCTCCCCGACACTCGCGACGACCCGCCGGAGGACGACCACCAGATCACCGACGAGCAGGCCGAGCAGTGGGCCGCCGAGATGGGCGAGGATCGCGACCTTGAGGACGCGCTGGCCCAGCTCGCTGAAATCTACGGGGTGCTGTGATGTGCCGAACCATGCAGAGGGCCATCGTGGCTGAAGCCAAGCGCCGTCGTTTGCCCGTGTGGGCGTTCCTGCTGCTGATCAATCACTGAATGGGAAAAGGGAGAGACACAATGCTGACAATCACGACCGAAAAAATCACGCCGTCAATCGCTACTGCCTACCTTGAAAGCAACACCCGCAATCGACCGATCAAGCGCAAGCATGTGATCACGCTGGCAGACGCAATGTCCCGAGGAGAATGGCGCACGACGCACGAGGGGATTGCTTTCGATTCAAACGGCGACCTCATCGATGGCCAGCACCGGCTCTGCGCCGTCGTCATGAGCGGCGCGACCGTGTATATGGCCGTTGCCCGTGGGTGCGACCCGGATTCTTTTGCCGTCATCGGCGACGGTGCCCGCCGGTCCTCTGGCGACGTCCTGCACCTTGCAGGTGAAATCAACGCAAAAAAGCTGGGGTCGGCTGTTTTTGCGGCGATTCTCGGCACCGAAACTCGCACCGCAAGCAAGGCCGAAATCGCCGCATGGATGCGCGGCACCCATGCGCAAATCACCCGCGACATTGTCTCTGCAATGCGAGACGAACACGCCGCCGTCACAGGCGCGATAATCCGGTCTGTCGTTGCAGGTGTTTTCAGTCACGCCCAGGCAATTGACTTTGCGAGGCGATATCAGTCCGGCGATTGGGACGGAGCCACGTCGCCAATTTGTGCGCTAAAGGCGCGAATCACGAAACACAAGCACACTCGAGTCGAGCAATACCTCTATGCGGTGCGAGCGATCACGATGTACGCCGAAGGAAAACGTGCGCCAAAAATCTATCGCGCCACCTGTGATTTCGAGGTTCCCAATGCGTGACCCCGACCGCCACCTGCCCGACCCCGGCATCGACGACAGCCCCACCGACGACGAGATTGCCAGCGCCGCAGATGGCGTCGATGTGACTCAGTGGGTGATGGATCTCGTCGACACCGGCGAGGACAGCGCGGCCCTGCTGCGCTGGGCGCAGGACTGCTACCGAGAGATCATGGATGCGGTGGAGAAGGCCCGCAATGAATGACATTCGCCCGGTGTCACGCGCCGCCTGCGCTCCGCTGATTCTCGACGTGCATTATGCGCGTCGCTGGCCGAGCATTTCTTACGCCTTTGGCCTGTTCGACGGCGACGATTTGCGAGGCGTTGTGACCTACGGAACGCCGCCATCTGCGCCGTTGCGCAGCGGCATCGCAGGCCCCGACTACGCCGCCAGCGTCCTTGAGCTGAATAGGCTAGTGCTGCGCCACAACGAACACAACGAGGCGTCGCGCCTTGTTGGTGGGAGTCTGCGACTGCTACCGCCGTCGATTGTGGTGAGTTTTGCTGACACTGCTCAGGGTCACGTCGGCACCGTCTATCAGGCCTGCAACTTCGGCTACTACGGACTGTCCGCCAAGAGGACTGACTGGAAAATCAAGGGCCAAGAGCACTTGCACGGACAGACCATCGCCGACCGCTATCGGGGTGTCGAGGACCGCGCCTTTGCCATTCGCAAAGACTACGGGGACGCCTTCTACCTTTCGCAGCGTTCGCGCAAACACCGATACATCTACGTCGTCGGAGATCGACGATGGAAACGCAGAGTAAATGAGGCAATCCGCTACAAGCGGGAGCCATACCCGAAGGAGACAGCATGAAAAAACAACCCCGCATCGCCCTCAACATCGATCTCAAGCCCGCCGAACGGCAGGCCCTCGACGCAGCAGCCGCCGCCGTCATCGATGAGCGCGGCCGACCCATGCGCGTGTCTACTTGGGCGCGTCGTGTGCTGATTGAAGCGGCGAAAGCCACGGAGAACACATGAGCAAGCACACACCGGGACCGTGGCGCATTGGCGCACTTGAATCTGGCCAAGCCGCCGTTGACGGTGCCAGCGGAGCCGAGGTGACTGGCTGGGTCAGCATCCCAGACGCCCACCTCATCGCCGCCGCGCCTGACCTGCTGGCGGCGCTGGAGCGGCTGTTTCGCTGGGGATCTTGGCCTTCAGAAGAGCACAAGCAAGACATGGAGTCGGCCCGCGCCGCCATCAAGAAAGCACGAGGAGAAGAATGAGCAACTGGGAGAGCCGACGAGACTTTGACGCCGACAAGGTCGTCGAGCAGCGGGACAAGGCCATCGAAGAACGGAACGACGTCTTCCGACGCCTGCGTGAAGTAGAGCGGCGCTGCGTATCGCTGGAGCGCGAGCGCGACGAGGCGCTGCGCCTGTTGACTACACGGGTCGAGGCGAAGCGACTGGACGAGGCGCAGGAGGAGATCGCACGCCTCTGCGCCGAGGCCAAGCGAGCAGACGAAGAGGCGACGACGCTGGCGAACAGCGACCTCGCCACGACGGAACAGGTCGTGCGTGCGCTGCGCGCCGAGAACGAGCGCCTGCGCGAGTGCAGCGAGGCGCGGCTCGCTGGTTTGGCCGACCGCGACCGTCGCCTCGATCAGATCGCAGCCGCCGCTGCCGTCATCGACGAGCGTGGCCGACCGATGAAGGTGAGCACCTGGGCGCGTCGTGTGCTGATTGAAGCCGCCAAGGCCCAGCCATGATCGCCCGCATCCGTCGGTGGATTGACTCGTGGATGGTCGTCGATGTCGACGACGTCGTGATCGTGCCCCTCGACAAATGGCACGAGATTGTCGGCGAGCGTGATCGCCTGCGTGTCGAGGTGGAGCGGCTGCGGTCGCTGGTGAGAGGTGGAGTGTGAGCCCTATCGATCTGCGCCTAGGGCGCTGGCAGGACGTGCTTGCCGACGTGACGACGTGCGATGCGGTCATCTGTGACCCGCCGTATTCGGCAAGGACGCATGAAGGGCATGACAGCCTCGCAGGCGACGAGCGTTTCTCTGACCCCGCGAGGACGAACCCGACCGAACGCCAGACGCTGGATTACGCCGCTTGGACCTTCGACGACGTCAAGGCGTTCGTGTGGGCGTGGTCGACGAGGTGCAGCGGCTGGATCGTGGCGATGACAAGCCATGACCTGATCGGGGCATGGGAAGCCGCCTACAGTGACGCTGGCCGGCTGGCGTTTGCGCCGGTGCCCATCATCCAAAAGCGCCCGCGCCTTGTCGGTGATGGTCCGTCGTCGTGGGCGGTCTACATGATGGTTGGCCGTCCGAGAAACAAGACGATGGCAGCGTGGGGCTGCCTGCCCGGTGCCTATGAAGCGCCGACGGTGAAGGGGTCCGGCATCGCAGGAGCAAAGCCCATCGTCCTCATGCGAGCCATCGTCCGCGACTACAGCCGCCCCGGCGATCTCATCGTCGACCCGTTCTGTGGCTCCGGCACCACCGCCCTTGCGGCGGCGATGGAGGGTCGGCGCTGCATCACCAGCGAAGAGAAGCCCGAGCACCACGCCATCGCCAAGCGACGCCTCGACAGAGGCTATCAACCCGGTCTGATTTGAAAGGAGCACATCATGCACGACACTGAAGGTGAGACGATTGACGACGTGAGAAGGCAACGCGACGCCGCCATCGCCCGCGCGGAGAGGCTGGAGCGTGAGGCAGTCGCCAGCCTCACCGCTGCCGGCATCTGCCTGCCTGTCGAGGAGCCGACGGCGCAAGGCGAGATCCCGATGGCCGTCCACAAACTGGCGAGGGAGCGCGACGAAATCGACATCCAACTCGCGGCGCTACGCGAGCGGCTGCGGTTGGCGATGGCGGTTGTGGACATCGCCAGAAAGCACACGTCGGGGTGCCAAAACGCGTCGATGAAGTGCCCGTTGTGTGGCGATCTAAGTGTGCCCCTCGCCGCCCTCGACGCCGTACCCGGTGACACGTTGGAGCGCCCATGATCGCCATACTCTTTGCCATCGTCGTCGTCAGCGTAGCTGTCGGCCTTGTCTACCTCGCCGACGTCTGGGAATCGCGGGAACGCGCCCGGCGTCGTCACGAAGCTTTGCAATCATTCTATGGACGTGAGTCATGACCCGAGTCCGAGGCACCGACAAACTCGACCCACCGTCGACGTACCAGCGAATCATTGAGCGTGGGCCATGGGCCAGCTACGCCCGCTGCGAGGAATGCGGCGTCGACGCCGGCCGCGCATGTCGAGACATGACCGACCGCGAGGCGTTAGAGGTCTGCGACGAGCGCAGGCTCGTGATCAACGACAGCGCCAGTCGTTGCCGTGTGCGAAACGTCGACGACGAGAAACCGGAGAAGTCTCGCCGCGACAAGCCGCCAGCGAGCGACAAGCGCACGAGAAAACGACGAGAGGAAGGCAAGGCGGGCCAGCCGGTGTACGTCGCCTGCCACCACTGTGGCGAGCCGACCCGACTGTGGGGTCAGGGCTTGATTTCAGGGCGCACATGGTGCGCCGCCACGGAGTGCCGTCGTCACAAGGGCAGGGTCTATCGCGCCGAACGCAAGGGCCAAAAGCAGCAGACGGAGACGGTGCCTTGCCACTGGTGCCGCACTGCCCTGCCAGTCACCGGCCGACATGGTGCCGCTAGGCCGTGCTGCGGTGACGTCGCTTGCTCGTCTGCAATCAAGTACGAGACGGCGAGGCATCGGGCGACTGCTACCCCGTGACGACGAGAGGATACCCTCTGACGACGCGATAGCGCCTCGGTGACGCGCCCCACATGACCTCAGCCTGTAGGGTGCGCCGGTCGATTTGGACCACCTTCGCCGGTGCGCTGTCGGTCGCATAAATGATGTCGTCATCGTAGGCGAGCGCCATGATCCAGTGCTCGCCTACGTCGTCGCCGGTGTAGTCGACATGCAACCACGCGAACCCGTGTCGTGGTTGGATGCCATGACGGTCGATTGCGTCGCAGATTGCGACGCTCATTTGCCGCGCCGACATGGCCCCCTTCGCCACCGTCCAGGCTGACTCAGTGTCAGGACAGGAGAACCCCGCAGACCGCGCCAGACGTGGCAGGACGGCGAGCGAGGAGCCGGGTGCCCATACGGGCGGGGACGCAAGCGCGGCGCGTTCACAGACCGTTTGAGGCGTTGCGCCAGCGCGAATGCCGGATGCCCGCTGTGCCTCGGCCAGACTGGTGGCCGTGCATCCCCACTGCGCAACGGTTTTGCCGCCGAGGCCGTATGGCGACGAGCCCCATCGGCGGTCGCCTTGCCACATGACGCGAGACGGGAGGGGCCAGCCGTGCATTATCCACTCACCGCCATGACGACGTCGGGCTCGCCATAAAATCGAGCCTGTTGCGCGGCCTGCTCAGGGGACATGGCCCACAGGTAGCGGGTGCGGCCGTCGACGTAGTGGGCAACGTAGCGTCTCACTGGCGTTCCTCGATTCGCTTTGCGGCGTTGTCGACGACGTCTGCCACGGCGTCATTCTTGGGGTCGTCATCGCTGCGGAGACGAGCGGCGTACAAGCGAAGGGCGAAGCCAATCACCTCGCGAACGACGGCATAGATGCCGCCGCCAGCGAGCATGGCCTGCCATTCTGCGGCGACGTAGTTAGCGAGTTCCACTGTGGTTTCCCTTCAGCAAAAGTGCTTCGATGCGGTCGAATCGTTTGTCCATCTCGGCTTGCATTTTCTCGACGGAGGACGCCACCATCGCCAGCGCCTCTTTGCTGGCCTTGTCGCTCTTAAGGTCGGCCGTGATTTCTTCAAGACGACGCACGCGAGCCTGTAGCGCCGCCCACGCCGCTGCGCCACCTGTCGCTGCCGAGAGAGCACCAATGGCAATCTGCTCAATCACGCCACACCTCGAAACCAGCCGCCGCAGAGGCGCACGGTGTCGTATCCGGTCGACCACTCGCGCTCGACGCGCTGCTTGTTTTTCTTGAATGCCCAATCGTTGACGGCGTCGATGTCGACGTCGAGTCCGTCGGTGCGTCTGGACTTGCGTTGCGAGGGAGCCCACAGCAGAGCACGGGGAATCGCAGAGAGAATCGCTGGGACGTCACATGGACGGATGCGGTTGGCCGGGTCCATCGGTGCCTCGCCAAGACGCACCGACACGCGAGGCTCTGGCTTGTGGTCCCACACATTGTCGACGGTGTTGTCGGTGAGCCCGCCATCGCCATACAGGCGGATGTCCGGCGACAACTCCGTCCCGATTGACGGGACTGTCGCCGCTGGGACCACGCCGCACATGAAAGACGATGAAGCGATGACCGCCTCACGCACTACAATCCTCGGTGTGCTGTGCTTCGAGAGGTAGACGGGCCTCGCCCTGTCGAGGTCAGTTACGCACACCACAAGCCCGCTGGTTGCGTCTCCGAGTCGTGCGCCCTTGCCGATGTGCATGTCGACGAGGTCGCCGATCACATCAAGCGAAAACAGACCCCCACGAGGCACACTGGCCGGCGACAGCGCGAGAGTCTGCCCACTCTCCAGCACGTCGACGAGCATGGCGACGATGACCTCGTCGGGCAAGCCAAACGCCTTGCACGTTGCGACGATGGACCCTGCCGATGCACCGCTCCACCCGAGCACTTTTGCGTGTGCGTCGACGGCAGCAGCAGCACCGGCGAGGTAGGTGATAGCGGGGCCACCTCCACTGATGCTGGCGTACACTGGACGACGTGACATGCCGGTCACGGTATCACCGCGACAGGGGAACCGGAACCCCCACCAACGCCGCCTCTTGGTTTGCCCGGTGGCTTTCTGGTGCGGAGTTTTTTGCGTTTGTCGTCCTCCTCCTCGTCAGTCTCAGAATCGTCGACGTCATGCAGTGACGCTTGTTCGCTATTGAGAAGGCGCACGGCAATCACTTTGACGATCCAGTCACCTACAGCCATGCCGAAGCCGACGACGACACAATCGACGAGAAGGATGATCAAATCAAGCATGTCCATGGTCACGCCCTCCCGTCGTAGCAGGAGCCATCCCGCCAGAAACGCTGCTCGGTGTAGACGACGATATCCGCCGTGAATCGGCCAGACTTGCGCTCGATCCAAAATTCGCCGTGGCCTTGTGTCCATCCTGTCGGCCCCTTGATGTAGCTGCACTTGTCGACGGGAGCGAGGCACGGAAGACCGAAGGCCCCGCGCACATGCTGCGAGCCCTCAGGGCCAGCGACGGGCATCGTGTAGAGCTGTGCGCGGTGACAGTGCCCGATCACCAGGTTGCATCCGTATTTGACGAGGTGCGACTTGCAGTAGGCATCGCCGGCAAACACACCATGGGTGAATCCGAGGTGCCCGATCTTGTGAACCTCGCCGTATGGCGTCGACGTGATGGCGTGATCGACGAGACGAAGCGCGGAGGCCCACGTTTCCATGCCCGCCAATGCCGGCGCTGTCTTCGCGACGAACCGCCGATAGCGGTCCTCATGGTTGCCCTCGACGTAGTGGATCGGCTTCTTGCCCATGATCTTGCGCAGTCGCGACAACTCGTCTCGCACCTGCTCAAGCTCGGCGAGGAACGCTTGCCGTGGCTCTCCGTCGTCGTGCAGCGACACCGCAGCGAAGTCGGCGAAGTCGCCGTTGATGACGAGCCGGTCAGGCTTGCAGTCCTCGAGACGCTTGATGAACGCCGCCCACGCAAACGGGTCATGAAAGGGCACATGGACGTCAGAGCACACCATGACGTGCTCGACGTCGGCCCGCAGCTTTCCCTTGCGGCGGGTCACCGTTCCACTTCCGTCGTGTGCGTCGGCTCGACGTCGGGGTAGTGCCAGTGCGGATACTCGCCGACAGACCGGTGGTTCATGGTGCGCGTCGCGATGTTTATCCCGCCAAAGTAGTCCGCAGAGATGCGGCCACCGCCGAGGTGGCGACGCACGAATCCGGGGCAGGCGTAGGTGTCGGAGATGACGACGACGACGGCGTCACCGATAACGGGTGTGCGAATCTTCATGTGCCTCCTAGACAACAGGCCCCACAAGGGGGCCTGTTGCGTGTCACGTTGTCGTCGACGTTCAGCCGATCTTGCGGACGATCAGGCTGAAGTCTCGGATGGTCAGGGCGTGACCGTTGGTCCCGACGCGCACACGAGCCTCGACGGTGTCGCCGACAGCGGTCGGCGAGAACACGGCATAGGCAGCGGGCATACCCATACGCGACGCCGTGGACAGCTCGGTCTTGCGCGAGCCCACGCCGATCTGCGCCTTGGCTGCGCCACCGACGCTGGCCCAGATTTCGACGTCGACAACGGCGCTGTTCGTGCCGATGCCGTCGCCGACGATGGCGAACACCTCATAGTCGCCGATGCCGGCAGGCTGGGCGACGGTGACGACGCCAGTCGAACCGACGAACGAAAGAGCGCCGCCAGCGTTATTCTTTGCGGCGGTGTAGAGCGTGGCGCTCAGGATGGCCTGCGGCGTAGCAGCGGCGGCAACGGTGATTGTCTCACCAGTGCCGTCGTTGATCTGCGCCACGAGGGCGAGGGGAGTGCCACCGGTATTCAGGGCTGCGAGGGACATGTGTGCTCCTACTTGCCGCGCTCGCGGCTCTGACGGTTGATG
>Ga0105098_10000081_pt1 | contig 27411 bp, 20 predicted proteins | sample PPLLak21cMay2015_FD_79137 | JGI IMG/M metagenome (GOLD analysis project Ga0105098, IMG submission 79137) | Freshwater sediment microbial communities from Prairie Pothole Lake near Jamestown, North Dakota, USA - PPLs Lake P7 Core (1) Depth... | ecosystem: Environmental > Aquatic > Freshwater >... | reverse complement strand
GGCGTCACCGTGCCGATGGGCGTGGTGGCCGTGTTGATCACCGGGATGTCAACGCTCCCCGCAGCAGGCACCGATGCGTACAGCGTGCCGTTCACCTCGACCTCCACCGGGTTCGCAGGCTCGCAATCGTCGCAGTACGCGCCGATGGTGGCCTGTGTTACCGTCACCGGCGTTAGGCTCCAGTCGGCATCCCATGGGAAGGTCTCACTACCCACAGCGGCCTGATAGTTGCCGCCGGGTTTGATGAGTTCCCACCGGGTGCCGCTGTACTCAAAGCGGTGGGTGCCGTCCAACGTGTAGATGCTCCTTCCGTTGGCCGTGCCGGTTATCTTGTAGGTGCCTGTTACAGACCCGCCATCTACGGCATAGGCTGCGTCCACCAGCGTGTCGCAGTCAATGTCTATCGTGCCGCCGCTAACAACGTTGGTAAAGGTTATGCCGTCCCACGAAATTGACCCATCCGGCGCAGTGAGAACCACCGGCCCTTCTTGTTCGCAGGGGTCGGGGATGCTGGCGCTATCCACAAGGTCGCCATCGGTGTTGCGCACCTCCACTTCAATGGGGCACGGCTCAATATCACAGATGCACTCTACTTGCTCAGAAGTAAGAGCATCCTTGTAAATGGGGTCACAAAAGTCTATCCCCGGAATGACGCAATCGGTAAGCTGCTCCTCGGTAAGTCCCCAAGTGGGGTCGAAGAGGTTCTGGCAGTTGGCGGCGTTCACCGCGATCACTGCTCCGGGGGTGCCGCAGCACTTCTTCGAGCGAAGTACGGGGGAGATGGCCTCCACCGCGTTTTGCGCACCGCGCTCTGTGTTGTCCCAGAAGGGCTGCGAATCCTTGTTTACTGCACGCAGGTCGAAGACGAACTCATCGGTCCTCTGCCCGGTGTCGATGGCTATGGGGCCTTTGCCCTCATCGAAGTACACCACCACGCTGTAATAGGTGCTCTGCGGCCCCGGTGGCTGTGCTGAGTTGGTGGTGTATCGACAGGCGTAGGCGTACTTGCCAAGCAGTATCGTTGACCCACCCCGCTGGTTGACAATGATACGGTCTTGAAGGATGGTAACGTCCATGATGGCAAAGGTATGGGACGTTCTTGTTACATTTGCACAGCGTGTATTGGTTCATGTCTGAACAAAGGGGTTTGTTCAGGGCACCCCCGGTCTATGAGGTCGGGGGTGTTTGATTCGTGGAAGTTGTACGTATCTTTGACCCCATGAGCAGAAGGAAAGGAGGAGGCTATCGCATGGACAAGAAGCCCCGCGTGCGACTTACGCTGAAGGTCACCCCCGAGAGCATTGAGGAGGCAAGCAAGTTCGACCCCAACATCTCAAGCGCCTTCGAGCGCAAGTTCACCCCAAAGAACACAGAGGAGTGAAGCCCGACCTCACCGACACCCAAATCATCATCCTCGACACCTTGAGGGTCATTCTCATCCGCACCACCTTCCGCACCGCTTCCATCGACCCTGCCCTCCAAGCCGCCGTCATCGCCGTCCTTGAGGAGCATCACCTGACGTGGAGCGACTTGACCGAATTTTCAGCCAAATGACCAAGAAGCCCAAGATCACCAAGCCCACCCGTGAACAGCAGTTCAAGAAGTTGCAATTGCTCGTGGAGCAACTCCACAAACATTGCGAGAAGGCGGGCTTCCAGTACTACCTCTGTCACGAGGCTCCCAACCACCAAGTCCTTGTGGCGGGAAGGTCGTCGAGCGAACTCATGGTCAATGTGGCTTGCGACCTTGGGTTGAACTACCCCGATGCCATCATGCGCTCACGGGACATCCTCCAGAAACTCAAGAACCCCGTGAAGGCCAAGGAGGAGGAGTCGAAAATCATTTTGTTGCGGTAGCGTTTGCATAAGTCCTTGATTCAAGGTAGTTTTGCTGCGCTAACCTAAAACCCAGCAGCAATGAATTTTACCTTCCGTCATCCCTCTGGAGTGTTCGAGACCGTGCCCGGTGTAGGCGTAACGGTCGGCGTGCAGTTCGCCCCCGGCCTCGGCCCCATCACCCCTGCAACCTACACTGTTCCTTCGGGCTACACCGAAGTGCAAACCACCCTCGCCAGCGGCAGCCCCGCTTCGGTGCTCGGTGGTGGTGGCTACTACCTGCGCTTCTTCAACGGCCTGAACCAGACCCTGCTGGTGGCCAAGTTCAAGATGAACGATGCCGCCGCCCTGAACGCGGCTCGTCAGGCAATTTTGGCTGCCATCACCGCTGGTGACGACAACATTACCATCACCCCAGCAGGAGCCGTTTACAGCGGTTCGTAGGCCCTTCTGTACAGCTCCATGAGCCGGGAAGTAACCGGAGCATAGGAGTGCATGGACATGGCCCACTCGTAGGTGCGCCTGCTCAAGTCCTGAAGGTTGCTTTCCACGGCTTCCTGCAACTTGTCCGCAAGAACTTCGGGAGACCGCTCATCGAACAACAAAAGAGGAGACCCTGCGAAAGCGGGGTCTTTCTCTTTGACCTCATCGCTCATGCGGGTGACCACGGGTATGCCGCGCATCATAGCCTCCACCGCACTCATGCCGTAGGCGGACAACACCCCTTGATCGAAGAACACCGAGCACTGCGACTTGCGCTCGATACATTCAGCATTGGTCGCCCCCTCGATGACCATCGTATCGAACTTTACCCCGCGTGAGCGAAGGATGTCGAGGGCTGGCAGGAACAGGTTGTTCGTACCCTTCTTCTCCCTGTTGGATGGGCTGTGGCCGATAATGGGCACCTTGCGGTGGATGTACGTGGGCTTGACCTCTGGATGGGCGTGAGGCGTGAGCATGATGTCGGGGGCGTACATCAGGTCAGGAGTGATGGCGCTCATGGCCTTGGTAATAGCCCTGTACCTGCCGACCGGATACCAGTGCTGACAAGTTTCTGGCGGAAGGTCTGGTGAGCGTCTGCGGAACCCGCTTCCACCAAAGGTCACCACCGATGGGGGAGGGTGCATATCGCGCAGGATCTTGAACGCCCCCGTGAAAGGCATATGATCCCCCTTGAAGTGCAAAATGTCGGAATTTAGGATGTGCGTCTTAGCGACCTTCTTGCGCTCAGACTTGGGGCCATCGTACAGGAAGTCGTATTCGTACCCGTATTGGTGCGCCATGCGGACGAACAGGTTGGCCTCGTGGCCTCCATCCCTTAGCGCCCTAACGAACATCATACCGCTACCCGCTTGATCTTTTTGGCACAGGATGGAAATTTTCATGGCGGCGAAGGTACTCAGTATTTGTACGTACATTTGAAGCCATGGAAAACAACAAAGTCACACAAGAGGACATCAAGGGCATCACAGAAATGATGCAAGAATTGATGTCGATCAATGGTGTATACCTTCAGCATTGGTTCGGCAACCTAGCCATATTTCGCAATGGTACGAGAATTGACTGTGGAGCCCAACTTTCCGGAAACAATGTTGTTCTCGTTCTGAAGATAACAGACCATAAGGACCGAGACATCATAAGCTATCGGCACGAGGAGTGTGGCGAAGGTGCGCTAGATGGGAAGTACCTTATTGATGTAAGGAATAAGGCATTCGATGTCTGCCGAAATGCAATGTGCGACCTTCTCCAAGGCGGGGTTATGTATCGTTCAGAGATGCTTGATGATACCATCCTCCAGAGCGACATCAGCGAGTAATGGCAGACACATCCCCCAAGGACATCCGCCACAAAGACCCCACGCGAGAGGCCGTAGATGCCAACACCGTGGTGTTCGACGACATCACCGATGGGCTGCTTGAGGCATCGGCGGAACTCTCAAGGTTTGAACTTCACGGCGAGAGCCGCTTCGCCACCCGTGGCATACAGGCTTGCAGGAAGATGCGCAAGACCATCGAACTTTTCGAGCGCAGGCTCAGGGACGAGCAACTGCGCATCAACAAGGCCATCAGGCCCCGTTAGGGGTTGGGCAAAGGATTAGGCATGTTGTTTAAAATGGCTCTAATGGCAGCATTTGCTCCGGTCTGATTATTGGTCCACCCAGCACCCTCACCCGTTTGCTGGCCCATCGCCAACTGCTCTATTCGGTTGTCGGTTAAATCGAGTTGCACGATGAAGTTGTAGGTGGTGGTCACCACCTGGTTGCTAAAGGTGTTGGTGGCCGAGTTGTAAATCTGTGGCACGGATGGTCCGGTACCTACATTGGCACGGGTTTGTACAGCTTGACGAATAATGCTGACGCCGGTGATGTCCTCAAGGTTAATCAGCGAATCGTCCCCGTTGCTTTTCTCCAAAGTCATCGTGCCATTGACAAATGCTATGTTCATGGGTGTCAAGTATTTGCTCAGCAAACCCCGTGGCCACAATAGTCACTTCGTCGTTGAACATGGCCCAAAGTTACGGACATGAGTTGCTGAATACCAATAGGTAGCACTACTTTTGTTCGATCATTGATACAAGGTCCATACGATCCAATCAGGCAGAGATACTTCTGCGGCTTACCGCAGAGGGCGCTTCGCTGTCCCCCGAACACAGGCGTATGGTCACCGCCTCGGGGCAGGCCCAGCACCTAAAAAAGGTCGAGGCATCCATCTCCTCCATCCCCAAGGAGGATGACGAACCGGGTATTGGGAAGGAGGCCCACCTGTGGCTCTACGAGATACCCGTTGCGGTCGAAGGGGACAACAAGGGGAAGAAGTTCGAGGGCACTTGCTACTTCGACAAGATACCGAAAGGGTGGAAGGCTGAATGGGAGGGCAAACAGATCGACCGCTCGTATTGGCGCATCGAGAACCCGGTGTCTCCCGATGCCGAGTTCCGCGCCTTTGTCAGCAGCCACATCCCGCGCTTTGACCAACTCAAGGCGTACAAGAACTTCTGGCTTTACTGCGAACAGGCGCGTAGGTGGTTGGCCGATGCGGTGGACATCTCGGATGTTCCCACCGCTGAACGCTACGACTGGAAGAAGGAGGAGTTCCGGCGCATCCGCCAGAACAAACTCTACGGCCTTAACCGCTACATTACCATCAAGGAGGACAACAAGGCGGCTGGTAGGCGCAAATTTGTGGCCTCCACCCCGCAAGCCCTTCTTGCCTTTTTTGTGGACAGCGGAGTATCGTTCGACTTGGTGAAAGGTCGTCAGGCCGCCATCACCTCCACGATGATGGCCATTGCCGCACTCGAATCGGTGGTGCGCAACTCCTACTCCGGCGTATTCGTGGTCCACAAAAAGGACGGCACGGGTAAGAAGCTGTTCCGCGACAAGTACAAGAGCACCCTGCAATACTTGCCAAATTGGATGCGAGTTGGCTTCGATGAGGACGGGTGGAGCGCCGAGCGGGTGTATCTCGACTTCGACAAGGGCAACAAGAAGGGCGACAAGGGGCGGGATGCCTCGGAGTTCATCCTCCTGAGCGCAGAGGACAGCATGGTGGTCAACGGTCAGACCCCCACACAGAGTTTCTTTGACGAAGCCCAAAACATCCCCACCTACCAAGCCATCAAGGGTGAGATCGACCCCACCATGTACCAGTTCAACGAGCGCACTGGTAAGATGGAGTTGGTGCGCAGCGTGTACGCATGGGGTACGGGTTCGAGCAACTCCGTGGGTAAGGGATCGTTCGAAAGCGACTTCAAGGGCCTTCTCGAAGCGTGGCAGACCGGAGAGCCTACCGATGGGTGGGTACCAGTATTCATGGACTGGACCTGCCGCCCCGGTATGACCCGTGAGCACTACATGCGGATGCGGGGCAAGTACCTGCGGGGGCAGACCGAGGAGGCCAAGGGCTTGTCCAAAACCGAGCGCCTGAGTTTGTTCTTGGCCCACTACCCCTCGCAGCCCGACGATGCGTTCATGACCACCCACAAGACGCTCCTCCCCATGGAGTTGATCGTGGAGTATCAAACCGCTTGCAACAACAGCCCTGTAAAACCCATCCCCGGACGCTTCGTTCCGGTGTTCGACCAAAGCAAGCCCCTTCCTGCCGGAAGCATGTTCCCATTCGTGGTCAAGGGAGTGATGTGGGAGGAGGCTCCTGCCGACGATGTGGAAAGCCCCATCATGATGATGTTCCCGCCCGAGCAGGGGTGGGCCAACCGCTACTTCCAAGGCACCGACCCCATCCAGAACGATGGCGGTTTCTCCCGCTTCTCCTCTGCAATATGGGACGCCGTTGGCCTTGAGTACGGAGAGGGCGATCAGAAGCAGTTCTTGCCTACGGTGGCCTGTATGCTGAACCACCGTACTGCCTTCCCACAAGACCTTTTCGCCCAATGCGCTCTGATGGGCATGTACTACGCCAACCACGGGCAGCGGGCGTGCAAGGAGGTGGTGGAGATCAACGCCGGTGGCCGATACGTGGATGCCAAGTGCGGCCCTGAGTTCAACCTGCGCGAAAGCCTCATCTTCCGAGGCGCTCTTCCTCCGGCCTACCGTGGTGGAGCGCACACCTTCGGGGTAGACCTCAAGGGTGGCAAGGGTTCGCGCAAAGAGGCCCTTTACCACGACACCACCAACCTGCTCAGGACCAACGGCAAGCGCATCTTTTACTACGGCTTCTGGAGTCAGGTGAGGAACATCGCCGTGGAGAGCAAGGCGGATGGATCGGTGCAGTGGGGAACCATGAACAAGAACGCCTTTAACGATGACATGGTGTACGCTGTGGCATACGCCGAACTCGCCTGCCGAGTCATCAACCAGCAGCCCGTCCGCGTTGACCGAAAGAACCCCATTACCAAGGCCAAGCGGGTGCTTAAGCGGGACAAGAACCTCATGCCTTATTACGAAGTAGTGAAAGCCCCTGTAACCTACCGATAGATGGAAGATTACATCCTCGACATCCTTGTGAACAAGCGTTTTTTGGTGGGTGTCCCCAAAAGCGAAAAGGACCTTCGGGTGCAGTACCCCGATATGTTCGACTACCCCGAGTTCAAGCGCGATGCCATCCGCAGTTCGGATGACGTACTGTTCGTGTGGTGGTTCCGCTGCGCCTCCTCCCCCTACTACGACTTGTCCGACGAGAAGAAGCTCGAAAAGTGCATAGACCGCGCCTACAAGAGCGAGGAGCGTAGGCGACTGAAGCGCGATGAGTACCAGAACCTGAAGTTCCCCGAGAACATGAAGGCGGCGTTTAAACGCATGGAGGCCATCAATGTTGCCGCCCGCGTAGAGAACTTCCTCTACACCAAGCAGGTGCGCGACAACTGCAAGGCACTCTTGGGGAAGGATGTGACAGCAATGACCCCTGACGAACAGGATGCTTGGGCGAAACTCGCCAAGATCGTATGGCCGATGCTGGACGAGACCACCAAGGTGCTTGAGCGCGGGGCCTACGGAGTAACAGAAGCCGAAGACGCAGCGATTGACGAGGACGACAGCGCCCTCAGGGATTTCAGAAATTCATTCAACTAACATGGCTGGAGAACCTATTTCAAGGACAAACCGTGGCGGATGGGAGTGGGTTCCACTGGTCCCCATCACCCGCCCATCACGCTCCCTTCCCGAGAACGAGAAGGGTGATGCCTACGATGCCGCCTGTGCCCGATACTACCTCGGTCGCCAGAACGACACACGGCAGTGGGTAGACTGGTACCAAGGCAACTACGCCACCAACCGCGCCTACGCCATTGATGCAATGTGGGGCGAGGATGCTGACATTCGCATGTTCCTTGGGGACGGCGGAAGCCAAACCTCCCGCATCCCCTTCAAGCAGCCCATCATCTCCCCCATGCTCACCCGCATGGTGGGCGGGGTGGACAACATCGCCATCAACGCACTGGCCGAGCCTGTAACCCAGCAGTTCGCCCAGACCCGAAGGGAACTCGCCCTTGCCAAACGTGCTGCCATGAGCGCAGCCGCAGCGCAGTCCCGCGCAGTGGCACAGGCGCTCGCCCCCATGGGCATCTCTTCGGACGAGGAGGAGACCGTTGAGCAGTTCAACCGCACCTATCAGGATATGATCATCAAGGGTGAGAACACCATGATGCAGACCTTGGCTGAGCGGTTCGGCATCAACGCCTCCAAGCGAAAGATGGCCGAGAACATGGCCCTCTCCGGATTAGTGGCCACCCACTACTTCGTCAATGGGTCGAACATCGAGCGCGAACTCTGCGACCCCTCCGAAGTAGGATGGGAGAGTTCCGCATTGCGTCCCGACTTTGTGGACGCCGAGGCGGTGTGGCACTGCCCCCTGACCAGCATCAGCGCCCTTGTGGAGCGTTACCCACACAAGAGCAAGGAGTTGTTTGGCCTTGAGCGGTATGCCAACATGGCGATGGCCAACTCTCTGTCTGTCAACGGTGGATGGCCACACTCCCGCCCGCGCATCTTCACGGTGTACTTCAAGGACGCCCGCAAAATCGAGTTCGGCTTTGTAAACGTGGACGGGGAGTTGGAGTACACGGCCCTGACGGACGTGGACGGAACGCCACGCTACAAGGACAAGGACTTGGTGGAAGCCCCACCCGAGTTCAAAAAGCAGTGGGATACGTGGACCGCCACCGAGCGCAAGGAGAAGAAACAGACCCGCTGGGTGGAAGTGGCCCGCTACTGCACTTTCATCCCTTGGGAGTACATGCCGGGGGCCTACAAAGGAACCATGCAGTTCTCCACTAAAATGGATGAAACCACCATGACCCGTGACGTGGGCGTGCTTGGTGACTTGGTGCTTGAGAGCGGCATTTGCCCCCTTCAAGAACCCTCCCCAGACGACGAGTGGAGCGTTCGCTTCCCGCTGAAACTTACCGCTTGGCGCTTCATCGGTGGTCACGTTGTGGCCCCCATCACCGCAGCCATCGACCCCCAGCGGTGGATGAACCAGATTACGTCGGACTTAGCGTGGAGGATGCGCAAGGCCGGAGGCAAAGGTATCGCCCTTGAAAAAAGCGCGGTGGCCGGAGGTGGCATGGACGAGGACGAAATCAACCTTGCCGTCAAGGAAGGTGACCCTATCACCCTCGACGGCTCTGCCTTCGGCGGGGTGAACAACGCCATCCGCGAGTACGACAACTCTCCGGGGGCGGGTTTCTACAACATGATGGGCCAACTCCCCGTGGTCAAAGCCATTGCCGAGAGTGCCATTGGGGTGTATGAGGCCAATTACGGCGCAAGCCAGGGGGACCAACTTGTAGGCACCCTCCAACTTCAACTCCAACAGGCGGGGGTGATGCAACAGCCGTTCTATGGGGGTATCGTGGAGCATTGCCGCCAAGAGTACCAGTTCATCGCCCAAGCCTGCAAGCAGTTTTATGCTCAGCGTCCGTGGCTGCTCAGGCGCATGACAGGGGATGAGGGGATGGCTGCGCTGATTGAGAGCAAGGACATGATGCTTGAGCAGTTCCGCGTAAAGGTGGAAATGGTGGCCGACAATAGCCAGCTACGCATCATGACCGACCAGCAGATTATCCCGTCCCTGATGCAAATGGGTATGCTCGATCCGATGACCGCAGCATCCTTGATGGGCCGCAGCATTCCGCAGGACGCCTACGAAGCCGCCCGCCTCTACACCCAGCAAGCAGCAGCCGCGCAGGAGCAAATGGCGCAACAGCAGGCTATGCAGGCTGAAGCACAAGCCGTTGCTGCGGATGCTCAGATGATTGAGCAAGACAAGGCGCAGATGGCCAAGGAGGAAACAAACGCCGAACTCAAAATGGCGCAGATCAACCAAAAGCTCCAACAGCCAGAAGCACAAGCCATGTCCGAGTGGCTGAAGCCTCCTAATGAAGGAATGAACGCATCAGCACCTACGTCACTAGTCTAATTTTCAACTAGTTGCGTAGCGTTGGTTAAACCATTACTACATTTGCATCCATGGACACTCCTGAAACCCAAGTTGCTGAAACTGGTGAGATGGTCTTCGCTCCGAAGAGCTTTCTTCCCGGTGGCAACACCGTAGCGCCCGCTCAGCCCAAGGCTGAAGGCGTGCAAGAGCCCGCCCAAAAGGCGGAGGAACAACCCACTCAAACACCTGCTGCTCAGGCACCTGCCAAGCAGGAGGAACCGCCCAATGCCGAGGAAAAGGCTGTCGAGGCAGACCCCTACGAAGCCGTTGCCGAGCAGTCCATCAACCCCGTTGAGCCTGTTGCCAAGTGGACTGATGACGTAAAGGCTGCTTTCAAAGCCCGTTTTGGTGTCGATGACCCCATCGAAATCGAGACCCGCATCGAGCAAGCGAACCTGCTCAAGCAAGAGTACGATGCGCTGCTTCCCATCAAGCAGGGTCTGGAGGCTTTGCCACCGGCAGTAAAGAACGCCTTCGACCTTGCCATGAACGGAAAGGCAGAGGAGGCCCTGAAGTACCTGAAGGAGATTCCCGAGGGGGTATTCCTCAACAAGGAGGCCAAGCACATCCCGAGCGACAAGCTCATTCCGATGTACTTGGAGGGCAAGATGACCAAGGAGGACTTCGACATCCTGAAGAACCCGAGCGACTACGACGAAGATGTGGTCGCTGCGGTGAATATGAAGGAAAAGCACTTCCGCGACATCGCCTCCGACATGCACGAGCGCAAACTCGGGGAGGTGCGCAATGCACAAGCCGAAGCACAGGCACAGCAGAAGCAAGCCTACGAGAACTACGTGAAGAACGTAGCGCAGACCATTTCACATGCAAAAGAGACTCCTTTGAAGGCTTTCGTCACCAAGGAGTTCGAGCAAGAGATCCACACTGGAAGTTTCGTCCAGCGGTTGTTGCAAGATGATGGCGTCACTCCGACCCAAGAGGCTGCTACCCTGCTACTGAAGGCGCTCCATTACGACAAGATGATGGAGGCACAGTACAAGGTGGGGTACAGGAAGGGGAAGAGTGAGGGCACGCTTGATGCGGCCAATGGAAAACCGGGAGTACCTCCCGTTGCTTCCCGTAGCGCGGCTGCCGCCACGGGCCAAGTAGAACTTACGCCAGCCCAAACGATCCTTGCCAACCTCGGCAAGCGTCGATAACCGTAACAACAACAACCAACAACAATGCCTCAGATCACTTATGCGGAGAACGTAAACAACGCTCCGTTCGGGTTAGCGAATACCAACGCGCCCGGCTCGCCCTACGCCGCTGCTTTCTCCCGTGGCGTGACCACCCACCTCAACCTGATGGTGGCCCCCGAAATTTTCAACGCCCAACCCCAGCAGTTCCTCGACCTGCAATACCTGATGAGCTTCGGCCTCGGGGAAGCAGGCAACGTGGACGAGGACATCTGGCACGAGCAGGTGTGGAGCCGTAACCCCATCACCGTTGCCGCAGGAGGCTTCGCAGGGGTGGCTGCCAACCCCGGCAACACCGTGACGGGTACCATCAACATCACCGATGCCGCCATCGACTACGTGTTCCCCCGCCAGAAGATCAACTACCGTGGATCCGACGGTGTGACCACTCAGTGTATCGTGATGAGCGTAGTGACGACCCCAGGATCCGCCAGCATCACCGTGCGCTCCATGAACGGTCGCCCCTTGGCCCCTGCTGCTGCCGGTGCCCTGCTGACCAACGGCATGACCGTGGGTAGCGACGGTGGAAGCGCCTTCAGCCAGCCCACCCGCATCCAGACCGTGCAGCGCAGCAACCTGATGGAAAAGATCGGCCCTGAGCAGAAGATCTGGAACACCATCGAGCGCATCAAGTGGAAGAAGATGCAGCAGACCAACTACATGGAGGCCGACATGCTGGACAAGTTGACCCAGCTAAAGACCTCCCTGAGCCAGCGCATTTGGTTCGGCGAGTACGGCGAGAGCCTGAACGCAGCCGGTGAAATCACTAAGTTCACCCAAGGTATCGTTCCTGCCATCCAGCAGAACGGCGGTGTGAGCCTGACCTCCACCACCGCTACCGCGTGGGATGACATGATCGACGCGGTGTTCGCCACCAACTTCGGTGCGATCAACAACCGCCGCGTGGTCTTCGGTACTCCCGAGACCCTCTACAAGCTGAACATCAAGCAAAAGGCTGAGTTTGTGCGTTACAGCTACGACACGAAGATCTGGGACATGGACTTCGAGGAGTGGCGCATCGGCGGCCAGACCTTGACGCTGGTGCCCTGCCAAATCTGGAACGACCCTGCCAGCTTCCCGGTGGAATACGCCAACCGCTTGGTAATCCTGCAAGAGAACAACATCAAGATGCTCGGCGCTCCCGGCATCCCGATGATCAAGCAGGATCTGGTGTCGCAGAGCCGCACCAACATCACCCCGATGGAGATCTACGACTTCGAGCGTTACCTCTGTGAGGGCTTCGTGGGTACCCGTACCCAGAATGCTGCGGCGAACGTAGTGCTCGACATCGAAGAATAAGCCTGTTCCATGTGAGCGCCCCCGGCAATGGGTTGGGGGTACTCATTCTTTTTTCTCAACGCACACTGCAAAAACAGACCATGCACCATGGCAACGAACAATGATGGATTGATGCGCTACCACATCGAGCAGCGCACAAAGGAACTGGAGGAAATGGGTATCGAGGTGCCCACCTTCGATGAGGAAACCCCTCTGAAGGACCAACTCGACGAACTAAAGGAACTCGTGAAGCAGCAAAAGGCAAAGCAGCCAAAGAAGCCCGAGGTTTCCCCCTTGGCGAAGCTCCAACAAGAGGCTGACAAGCTCGGTGCCTACTACGAGCCCGACTGGACCGAAGAGCAACTGAAGGTCTCCATCCGCGAGACCAAGGAGGCTCTCGCCGCCAAACAAGCCCAAGAAAAGGCCGTGAAGGAGGCTGCCAAAGCCGCCCCCGCAGCATCGGAAGGAACGCTCAATATGGAGCAGTTCGCCAAGGTGCTCGGCGCTGAACTCTCCAAGGGTTTGGCCGGAATGAACAAGGAGGCTTCCCGACTTGTGACCGAAGCAGAGTTCGACCCCGCCGACAAGGTGGAGGGCAAGACCTACTTCGTGCCGATGATCTGGTGGAAGCTGCCAGCCAAGCGCATTGGTGGCCAGCTTATCAAGGCCCCCTACGGTGGCAAGGGCATCATCTTCAAGCTGCTGCATGGATCGGCAGTACGCACCGGCGACCAGTGGAACACTCGCTACCTTTCGGCCTACTACACCGAGAGCCGCAAGGAGCAGGAGTACATGGAGACCCATCCGCTCTACAACAAGGTGTTCTTCTTGAGCGACATCGAGGCCCGCGTAAGCAGCGACCAAGTGAAGTTCGCCCAGAAGTTCAGCCGTCACATGGAGAACCTCGCCAACCATCAGGCACCCGCCCTCTACAACATGGCCCCCGGCCTTGGCGTGAAGGTGGATACCTCGATGTCCTTGGTGGTGATCCGCACCAACATCGCCGAGGCCCTCGCCGCAAAGGAGATGCAGGCCGACCGCGAGCACATGCGAAACCTCATCGAACAAGGCCAGCGAGAAGCCCTTCTGGCCTCAACCGCAACCTAAGCGATGCCCATCAGCTATGCGCAAGTAGACACCATTTTGTCCGACCGGCTTGAAGATGAATTGAGCCAGAGGTACTCCGTTGAAAACCGCCTAGCTGCCATCAACTCCGGCATCGGAAGAGCGCAGTTTGCACTCGGCTACATGCTCGCCAACCGCAAGGGAAGCGAGGAGGCCCTGAAGGACTTCACCAAGATCGGCGTCTGGCAGACCGACCCATTTGGATCGGCTCTGCTGGACGACCCTCTTTTGGGGTACACCATCGCCAACGTGGTGGGCTTGTACGCCGAACCGGAATTGCAAGCTGCGGTCCCCGTCATCCCCGGCCCCTCAAGCCAGTATCGCTCCGATGCCCTTTGGGCCGGGGCGGGCAAGCCCGTTCGCCGCGTGACCCTTGAACAGGTGGGCGTTATCCGAGACAACGCCATGATGCCGGGTAACGAAGTGCTTGCCTCCAACGCCTCACGCAGGGAGTGGGCATACTACTTGAACAATGGTCGGGCGTGGCTGCTCCCCAAGAGCCAAGCAGGGAGTGCATTTGTGGCCATCGCCCACATCGAGAAGTTCGCCCCGATGACCACGGTGAACGACACGGTGAACCTGCCGGAGTTTATGCTTGAGACCTTGGCGTCTTGGGCCTACTCCTACATCACTTGGAAGCAGGGCGACAGGGGGCCGATGGGTACCTTGGCCATGCAGGACGCGAACGAACTCTTTGGGTTCACAACCACCTAAGCGATGCCCACGTATAACGAGATCATAAGCGACATCGCCGTAGCCCTCGGGTTCACCCACGATGACAGCCTCCTTGGCCGCAACGCCTTGGGGGCCATCGTCATCAACGCGGAGAACAAACTCTCGGGGCAGGACTTGGCAAACGACCTTGGCCCAGCCTCCAGCGGGGTGGCCGCTCAGGACCGCCTTACCACCTTCCCCGCCGTTCCGGTGATCTACACCGAGAATACCAACGATGTGGAGTGGGCGCACCACTACGTAATTCTCCCCGCAACGGTGCATGACATTGCCAACGGGGCGGGTATCGGCTTCGTGCGCTACCACCGCCCGAGCATCCCCGTCAACTGCCCTCCATCGGTGGCCCGCGCTACATTCACGCAGACCTCCCTGGGGTCGCTCAGCGCCTTGTATGACCATCCCATGCAGCGTCCAAGCCCATCGCAGCCCTACTTTTGTCGGGCGCTCGATAACGGGCAGGAGCGCATCTACATCTTCGGGATGGACCCGCAGGTGAGCAAGCTGCTTCTTGGCCTGTACGTGGCCAACTCCTACCTCACGGTGGACTTCAACAGCGAAATCCGCCTTCCGCCCGCCCGCATCTTCGACCTCAAGCGCCTTGCCATGCAAATGAGCTTCTGGTCCATGACCATCCCGCAGGAGAGGCTCAAGAACGATGGCCGCGACATGGAGCCCGGCCAGCAGGTCAACGCCCCGCCCATCATCAGCGTCAACGATCCGGCCATGGTGTCTAACATCCCGCAGCAATGAGCGAGAGCAACATCACCATACCCGTAGGAATGGTCATCCTCGACGCCGCACAGGTGGTCGGGGATGCTGATTTCCGCCGCCTCGGTCGTCCTTTCTACTTGTCTGCCGCCCAGCGGGCTGTGCGCAAGATGTGCATGGACACCATGAGCGACCGCCATGTGATCACCATTCCCATCGAAGGCCCAATCGTGGACATCCCAGCCATGGTGATGGACTACAATGGGGTGTACGTATACAACGGCACCACCTGCGATGTGAACAAATCGCAGCGGGTACGCATCAAGAAGAACATGCACCGTCTTGGTGGCCATGGCTACATCGCCAACGACAAGTGGAACAACCACCACGACCCATTGCAGTACAGCCATGGAACTTGGGGGTGGAACCAAGAACCTCCCCGCGACCTGTTCTTCGCTGGCTCCTATCAAGGTCAACTCCACCTGAGCGATAGCTGCCTGAACTTCAACTTCCTGCACGTTGACTACAACGGCATCGGGGTGACAAGCTACGGGGAGGACTTCGAGGTGCCCGATTGGATGCGCGAGGCGGTGATCGACTTTATCATCCTTCGTGCCGCCGAAGCCCTTGAGCGCCAAGATCCCCGCCACCTCGGACAGGTCATTGCCCGCAAGCAGAACGAAATGCTTGCCCCCAATGGGTCGTGGAGGGAAGCGCAGTGGTACGTGCGCCGAATGAGCAAACAGAAGAGACAGGACACCATCGAAATGATGTTCCGATTGGGACACGCTTGACATGCCGCAGTTCCTTGGTAACATACCGTGGCTCCGGAAGTTCTTCAGCCGAGGAGCCAACACGGACGTGTACCCAGCCAACCTTGAGCAGGGTACCTACATCAACGCGCAGAACATGCGCCCACGCTCCATTGACGGACAGACCGGAGCGATGGAAGCAGTGCAGGGGGAGCAGGAGTTGTGGCCCGCCCAACAGCCGGGTCTCAACTACGTCCTGATTGGGTCCAATACCGTTAATGGCCGGGTGGTGGAGTTTTGGGCATCCCCCCAAGAAGGGGAAGACCCCATTGTTCGGGTGGATGGCGTGATTACCGCCCAAAGCCCCAACATCCCCTACCGCTTCGACAAGCCACTTCAAATTGCTGTTGCCGAGCGGTGTGCAGGTGGATTGCTGTACCCCGCCGACCACAACTCAGCACCCCTTCGGTGGGATGTGCAGGACATGCTCGACAACTTGGCGGGTAACACCGGCAAGTACTTCAGCCTCTACAATCCCGAGGAGAACAGCGCACAGACGCTCTTCGCCCCGGACTGGCCACGCCACATCGGCAACCCGGTGGTGGGTAGCGGTCTTCCCCCCGGACAACGCATCTACTACCTGCGGGCGGTGTACCCCGGAGGTGATGTGACCAACCCCGGCCCTGAAAGCAACCCCATCTCGATCGAGGCTGTTCAGGACCTTTCCCCCAACTCGGTCTACCCCGGAGGGCGCACCACAGGGGGCGCTGCAAACCCCAACGCCCCAACCCTTTACGGCACCACCATCGAGTTCCGCATTGATAACGTGGTGGGCTACACCGAGTACCAGATATGCTGCCGTGAGTTCATTGACGGTCAAGGGCTTAACGGCCCCGGAGTGGACCGCGTGATTAAGCGCATCCCGGTGCAGGACGGGGACTTTTTCATCTACCAGTTCACCGACCCGGTTGACCGCAACGAGGATGAGGTGATACCCACCGACGAGGTGGTCGATCAGCAAATCTACATTGACAAGCCCAAGAGCGTAGAGTACGCGGACAACCGCCTGACCTACGCCAACGTGGAAACCCTCAGCCGCCTCCCCGAACTTGAGTTCGTTGAAAACGAGGGGCGCACCTGCTTCCCCTTCACCAAGCGGGTGACCTCCATCATCAACGGACAAGAGGAGAACACCGGATACACCGACCCGGTGAACAACACCTACTTCAAGGGGTACACGCGGGGCGAGCGACACACCTTTGCCGTTGCCCTTTGGGATGGTTCTGCCAGCAGGACCTTCGCCATCCCCATTCCGGGTGCAGAGAACTTCCAGTTCCCCAACCGCAGGGACATCAAAGGTGCTGATGGACAGTGGGGGAACAACAGCGAACTGTATTCCTCCGACCCCCTCTACGCAGCCACCGTTGAGACCTCCGGCCCCAACGTAGTGAACAAGACCTTCGAGGCGTTCGAGCAGGGAACAAGGAGGAAGAACGATGGGCTGTTCGTCACCGTGGTGCAGACTCCGGGGCAGCAGTATACCCCCATGCACCCCACGGCCCCGACCGACAGCGTGACATCGGGGTATGACCTCAAGCCGAACAGGTTTCGAAACCTGCTGTTCAACACCGTCCAAGAGCCAGCGCAGGACACCGGAGAGATATGGTCTCCAAGGTATCATGCTCTTGGCCTGATGGTCAACGGGATACGCAGGGAATCCATACCGCCCATTGCCAAGGTGATTACCATCGGGCGCTCTGCTCCGGCCAAGCGGGTGATTGCACAAGGTCTTGCATCCTACGATTTCAGGGAGATCGACGACGACGGAGCGGCCAAGAAGAACACGAACTCTTGGCGGTGGTTCAGCCGCGATGTGTTTGCTGGCATAGTTCCCGAGTGGACCGTTGTGGAGGACAACCCATCGAACTACCTGCTTCAGGCCGTAAGCCCCCTTGGGTTCTACAACGAAACCTACGGGTGGTACAATGCGGCGGACGGCGACCCCGATGTTCGGGCGCTCGACATGCTGCTGTATGCTGGAATCCAAAGAGACAATGGGCAGGTAAACGTAGGGGACATCGGGGTTCAGGGCTTCCAGCCCCAACTACCCGGCGTACCCGCTGGCAACTACGTAGGCTTCGGCCTGTGGAGGGGAGACCTTGCAAGCATCAGCGGCAACCCCGATCTTGCAAGCTACTCCTACTGGAGTGAAGGCACCAACAACGGCAACAGCGGCATCCCCTTCGACCCCACCTCTGCCATCGAGCCGCAGAGCATGGGCAGTACGCGGTTCTGGAGACTTCGCACCAACCCCTTCATCTACTCGCCCGGAGGAGCAAGCGTGAACAATGTATCTGGCGTTCCCCAGCGGGGCTTCGACAACGCCTTCGTACGCCGTTTCCACCAGCCTTTCTACGTGGTGAACGTGGTGAATGAAGGCGCTCGGGTGTCGAACCTGAACATCAACCAATACATCCAAGCCACCCACATCCACATCGAGAAGGCCATTGCGGTCACCACCGATGAGCCGGTGCAGACCTACCGCCTTGTGAACGAGCGCCTTGACGATGTGCGCCCCCGATTCACCAGCCAACTGCGCTACGTCTACATCCGCACTGCAGGACAGCCAGAGCGGGCATGGGTGTGCGTGAGCAACACCACGCAGGTCAACGGCAACGTAGTCCTCGCCGAGATAGCCGCCAACGGCTTCTACACCACCCCGGATGGCACGCAAGTGTACGGCATCTACCAAGCCTTCACCGATGCCTTTGGCGACCAATTCGTTCGCTTCGGGCAGTTCGGGCTTGGCTCCCCCGTGCCTCCCGTAGGCTCAAGGGTGGTGGTAAAGTACGATGACAATGCCCCCATCGAGGTGTTCGCAGGGGATACCACCATCTCCCCCTGCACCCACGCCACCATCGACCGCTACTTCAACGCACAGGCGGGCACCGATGACACCTTCCAGATCGGAGGGCTCCCCCTGCCGTATCCGGGCTTTTGGAGGTCTGAGGGATACCGCGTGCCACGCTCCCCGATTAACAACAACCAGTCGCTATACGCCGACAACCAGACCTCCATCCGCCAACTCGCCATCATGTTCGATGCCGAGAGCCGGGTTCCGGGCCACTACAACCTGTACGCCAACAACCTCTCGCAGAGCTTCCCGCGCAAGCACTACATCCTGAACCCCTATGGATTTGCGGGTGGGCTTACGGGTGCGCAATCCGGTATGCCGGGGCAGTACGATGTGGATTACCCCGAGTGGTACCTGAATTGGGGGCGCGGAGGGATGCCCGTGGAGAACAACGGCAGCGAGCCGGACACCTACAACCTCGACTATTCCAAGCAGCCCACCTTCACCCTGATTGGCGCTCCCAAGAACGGCTTCACCGAGCAGACCGACTTCTGCACCTCGCTTTTCGCCTCCTTGGAGAAGAACCCCTTGGCACAGGACATCCCCGGCATCCAGACCTTTTTTCAGTCCAATGTCAAGGCCATCAGCGAGGAGAACGGGGAGATCAAGTACATCGCCTCATTGCTTCAGGGCGGTTCGCGCAACATGTACGCCCTCACGAACCGTGGGGTATGTCGCATCCTGACCAACAAGAACGTGCTCACCGGGGCGGACGGCCAATCGGTAGCCACCCAAAGCATCAGTAACTATTGGGGCGAGGAAATCTGGATCGACCGCTTCATTGGCTGCCCCGATGAGTTCTGGCAACTTGCCGCCCGTGGTTCGATGCCCACCGGACAGACCTACGCCGACAGCCTCACTTGGCCCGACCGCAGGGGGTGGTACAGGCTTGCGGGCAACTCGGTGGTCCCCATCGCAAGGGACAAGTACCTTAAGGCATTGCTTCCGGTGCTATCCCAACTCCCAAGCGGCAACATCCAGGGGGCGAGTGGCTTCTACAACCCCCGATACGAGGAGGTGTGGAACAGCGTGGGCGGCAGGGTGTACGTCTACAACCCCACGATGAACGAGTGGACCGGGCAGTACACCTACGCCTTTGATGGCTTCTCGGTGCAGAACAACGACATCGTAGCCCACAGGACACTCCAGACCTTTGCCCTCGACCAAGGCTTCACGATTAGCGGAAGGACGCGGGTGGCATGGGTGGACTTCCCCGTCTACGACAACAACCAAGCCTTCAAGGAGGTGATGCGTTGGAGGGCCGTAGGGGAGAAACCCGACTTCGTGGACGTGTACGACAAGGATGGCAACCTAATCTGCCGCATGGACGAATCCAACGGCGGACCCGGATGGGCCAAACTCTACGATGGGTACGAGGGGTGGATACACCGCATCCTCGCCTCGGTGGACCCCACCCGCCCACTTCCGCAGGGGATGGGCTTCGTTATCCGCTTTGGATACAATACCTTTGGGGCCAAGCGACTTAGCGAGGCTGCCATCCAAACAAAAGCACTGAAATAGCCATGGACCCCGCCATCACCCCCATGCTTGTAGGCCTTGGCATTAACGCCCTTCGCGGCGGTATTGCTGCAGGCCAGAACAAGCGCCTGCGTCAGGACTACCAACAGGCAGAGGCAGGGGTTCAGCCTGTTGACCCTATGCAGGTGGCTTTCCTCAACCGCCTTCGCGCCCAAGAGCAACGCTTCCGTGCTGGCACCGACCCAAGCAGTGCCTTCGCCATGCAGAATGTCCGTCAGCAGGGGGCTCAAACCCAGCGCAACCTGCTTCGTGCAGGTGGTCCGGGGAGCGTGGGCAACCTGCTTCGCGCCCAGCAGGGAACAAGTCAGGGGATGGCACAGGTGGCCGCACAGACCGCAGCGCAAGGCAACCAACTCATGGGGATGCAGATGGGGATGACCAACCTGATCTCCCAGCGGGTGTACGAGCGCCAGCGCGAACTCAGTAACAGGGCTTTAAACCGCTGGCAGCAGAACCGCCAAGACGTTCAGAACGCCATTAGCGGCCTGACAGCCACCCTGCCGGACCTTGCATCTCAGACGAATTGGAGCAAGAATGTGAATCCGCCAATGGGGTCACAGGGTCCAAAGATGAACGCCCCCATGAACCCCATGAACGTCTACGGCAATAGCATGAAGTCGCCACAGCGAACACCGCCCATTGCCATGAACCCCATGGAAAGCGCAGGTCAGAACATGTGGTGGAACACTTGGGGCCAATGATCACACCCGAAACCACCGACAACACTTTCAAGACGGCCACCGACACCACGGGGGCCGCCCCACCTGTCCCTATTCCCGACCAAGGCGCCTTCATGCAAGGCGCTCCATCCCCCACATCCTTCACCCTACCGGGCTACACCAAGGAGCAGCAACTCCAAGTAGCCCCACCCCAATTCGCATGGCAGCCAAGTCAAGCAGACCTTGGGCAGGGGCAGGTGCAGGCTTCGGGGTTCGCCGAGATGAAGCTGCCGTTTGGCGCTCTTGCCTCTCGGGGGCAGTCCATCGCCGAGCGCGAGCAGGCCAACAAGCAAGCCCAACAAGCCCTCAAGGAGAAGTTCGACCCCTACGGAGGGGTGGGCAAAGCAGCCGACCCGTTCCAGCCCGCCTTCGGTCGCTACGCACGCAATACTCTAGACACCGCCATGGCGGACATCGTAGCTGCCTTCGGAGGGGACGAGGAGGAGGCCATCCGCCGCATCAACACGCCGGGCACCCAAGAGAACCAGATCTACCTTCAAAAGGCGCGGGAACTCGACGACATTGCCACGGTCAACCGCTACGAGTTTCAAAAGTACGTGGCCCTCTACGCGGATGTAATGAACAACAAGCAACAGGTAAGCCCAGAGACACGGGAAGCACTTAAGAAGTACCTCTCCGCGCAGGATGAGACAGGGACTCCCATAAGGGGTGTTGACCCAGCAGAGTTCCGCAGTACAAGGCAGGACCTTGAGGCGTGGCTTTCCCTTGATCAGTACATGGGAGAGTTCATGAAGGAGTTGCCCAAAATCGTGCAGCTTCAGACTCAGGAGATTGCACGCAATGAGGCCATCCGTGGGGGCAAGTTCATGATTGAGCAGCTCTCGGTAAGGGACATGGAGCCCGCCATCCGCCAGCACGCCGATATGTACTCAGCGATGTCCATGGGGCGCGTAAGCCCCGAGCAGGCATACGAAGAGATGCGGAAAATCTTCAACGACGAGATACAGCGGGAGTTGAAAATCTACGGCCCCGAGAAACCAAGCGGGGATGGGGGAACCACTACTCAGCAAGCAGCAACGCTGCGTTGGAGCTACTCCCCAATGCAGTTCAGGACCGACAAGTCTCCTCTCAATCCAAAGGCCGGTTTCGAGTTCGTATCCGCTCCTCTTGAAAAGGTCGGGGATAAGATGATTCCACCCGCACCTATCAAGTTGACAAAGCTCGGAAACCCAAGGGGTGCGCTTGTGATGATCACCGGATTCCAGAAGGATGAGAACGGAGAATGGCTTGTTCTTGGGGAGGAAGTGAGCACCAAGCAAATAGACGAGTTCAATAGATGGAGGCGAGAGCGCGGAATGGGAGGCGTAGATGTGTCCGAACTTGAAACAAGTCCCGGAGTAACATCAAATTGGCACACTTGGAAGAACACTTCCACAACGACTACCGGCGCTTCGTACCAAGAACCGCTGTCCGCCAATAGGTCTCAGATCGCTGGTAAATTCCAGACTGCCGACCCGTATGTCTTAGGCGGAGTAACAAACGCCATTGCTGCGTACAACCGCGCTAACGGAACAAAGCTGACAACTGCCGATTTTTCAAAAATGAGCCGCGAGGACCAAGAGGCGGTAATCGAAGGACGGAAGGTGTCGGAAACACCATCCGCCGCAGACCCATCAGAGGCCGAAGTCAAAAAAGCGTTCCCCGGAGCCATCAAAGACCCCAAGCATGGATGGGTGGCAAAGGGCGCTGACGGTAAGTGGAGAAAAGTAACTTTGTGACATGGGAAAGAAGCCTACGCTCGGAGAGGTGGTCGAACTTACCGGGCCTACGCTCGGTGAAGAGGTTGAACTCACTATCACCCCTCCCCCCGACCCGTCTTTTACCCAAGCCCCCTTCCAAGGCGCGGGAGTGGGGCAGCCACAGCAGCCACCGCCCGGAGGATGGGACGCCGGGCAGCCATGGCGAACCCCTTCTACTGGACAGGACGCCTCCTTGGGTGGGCAGCAGCCTCCTTCACCCGTGGGTGGAGGGATGCCATCCGGCCAAGCAGCAAGTTTCAATCAAAGGATACTTGACCGAGGACTTGGACCTATAAGTCCAACGTCTGAAATCGGGGCTGAAATACAAGGCGAAATGCAGGCCGAGCAATACGCTCAGTTTCCCACGCTGCCTATGGGCCTCCCCCTTGTTCCCAAGAAGCCAACAACCGCAACAAGGTCGCTGGTTGCAAAACTCGGGGATGAGAAAACCAGGGCAACCCTCGACTTGGATGCTCCGTACGAAAAGCTGATAGAGGAGTCAACCAATCGACTTGCGGCCTTAAAGAGAGAGGCGTTCAGGGACAATGCTGCCATCCCAAAATACGAAAAGGAGTACAACGAAAGGGAGCGGTTGATCCGACTTCAGCAGGCTGTCGCCGATGGAAGGCCGACACTTGACATCAACCCCGATGACGGGATTGTAAGCGATGCGTCTGAAAAACTTCGCATAGCGCAGCAAGTTGGCAATCCGGAGAACATCAAGAGTGCTCAGCAGCAGCTTGATGCTGCCCGAAAAGAGAAGTCCAAGCGGGATGCCGCAGAGCTATTCCATCACTCCGAGATCCTGCTTAAGAACGCCAACCTGTACTTCGATGGCGATGTTGAGCGGGCAATGGACTACAAGGAAAGCGCGTCCATTGAGCCGAGATACTTGTCGTCCGAAGAGATGAAGGCCGAGTCCAAAGCGGCAAGAGAACTTGCGAGGGCTCAGTCTTTGGTAAGGCAGTATGCAGCTTCGGGCAACATGGACTTGCTATCCATTGCTGAAAAGGATGTTACTAAGGCGCAAGGTGATTTGATGCGCTCACGCAATCTGAAGAACAGAACTATTGACACAGAGATAGACCGAATCAAGAGAACGTCAAGCCCTTCTGACCCTGTTGCAAAAAAGCGCCTTGAAATGCTTGAGGCGCAGAAAAAGCTGTTTTTCATAGCAGACCCCGAGGAGCAAGCCAAGCAGGCTGTTCTTACCGTGGAGCCTGACATCAAGCAGGAATTGCTTGGCAAGATGAAACCCCAAGAGGTCCTTCGCCTCATGATGCACACCAAGCACATGCAGCTTGAGGAACTTCTTGGACCGGAGGGGTCGGCGCAAAGAGCGTTCATGCGTGCTGGCGAATACGCCAACCTTAGCCCTCGCGCCCAAAAGCTAACAGAAGAGCTTGAGTTGCTTGCCCCTATTGCACTACTGAACAGGTCCCCAATATCCGATGTGGATTCGGGGTTTATTGATGTGGCGATAAAGTCTGCTGCCGATCGGTTCGCTGGTGCTGGAACAGCCAAGAAGCAGGCACAGCAGTTGACATCAATGCTTGAGCAGGCGGATGTAGTGAAAAAGGTTTCCCCCGATGTGCTGCCTGTCATAGAAGAAACGGCGAAAGAGTACGAGCGCGGAAGCGGTCAGGAGTGGGGGCAGGTGACTGGTGACAGCGTTGGCTTGATGGGTGAAATCACCATCGGGTCACTTGCCACTGGAGGCGTTCTTGGGGTAACAGGGGCAAGCGCAAGGATAGCATCCGCAATAGCAAGGCTCAAGGCAGCGGACAGCACAAGGAGGTCGGGTCGCATACTGAACACCGTTTACGAAGGCGTGAAGGATGGCCTTTCTTACGAGGTTGCTGGTGAGATATTCAAGAGTGACGAGGAGGAGTTGAGCTTCTTGGTTGGCGCTGTTGGATCCGTGATAAGCGCACCGATAGCGTCAAGGATGAAGGCTGCCTCGGACAGCGTATCGAAAAAAATAGCCTCTGTATTTGGGGACAAGTCAACTGAAGTCCACGAAATCGTTGCCAAGTACGGGGCGAACATCGCTGCTGCAACGTCGCGCTCTACCGGAAAAGGCATTGCCGAGGTGGGCGAGGAGTTTGGCAACGAGCTTGGTGCGGTCATCAGGGAGAGCGACACGGCCACGGAGGTTCTTGGAGCGATAAAAGAACGCTTCCCCACCATAGGAGATGTTGGACACTTCGCCCTTCAGACCTTCGTGATGGGTTCTGTAATGGGCGGAGGCACAACTATTGGACGCGCTCTCCTTGGCATGTCGGATGCTGCGATGGAGTCGCTCACAGAAGCAGAGAAGGAGGCTGTGGTGACGGCGAAGAAGGACATTGATGCAGATGCGTCCGATGTTCTTGGCCCCAAGGAAAAAGTGCCCAAAGAAGTCGCAGCTAAACCCAAAGCAAAGACAACTGAACTTCCTCCCGACCCCGAAAGTGTGTTGCTGAGCCAAGAGGAGAACGATCGTGTTGCCCAAGCAAGAATTGACCTTGGCATCGAGGTCGATCCTCTCGAAGGCTTAACCGATGGTATGGTGGTGACATTCAACAGGGTCGAGAACGACCTCCCTGTATCCTTGTCAGCCGTAGAAGAAGTGGCCGATTTCCTGTACGAGAAGTACAAGGAGCTTCGTGCCATGAAGAGCGCCCCAAAGGGTTTGCTTACCATGGAGCAGATAGATGGCTTCATGGAGCAACTTGGGCAAGACATCGAACTACTTGAAACCTACAAACAACAGCAACGTGAAAGAGCCGAAGGAACAACAGAGCAAACAGCGCCCAAACCTACGGTCGAGACTGACGCTGGCGCAAGTGCCCAAGAACTACAAGCCAAAGAAGAGGAGCGACGAGCCATCCGAGAGGAAATAGCTTTCCCCCAACCCTCTCCCGAAGCCCAACCCCCCACACCCGCCGCCCCCGTAGTGGAGGAGGCGGTAGTAGGGGAAGTCCCTGTTGTAAAAAGTGATGGGAAAATACAATCAGAGCCCAAGCAAGATGGAGAAGTCGTATTAAATACGCTAAACCCAACGGGGTCTGTGTTTTCAAATTACTCCGCCAAGGAAATTGACAGCCTACCTCTTGGCGAAAACATAACCACCTACGATAAGACTGCCAACATTAATCCGGATCAAAAAATAACCGTTTATCGCGGTGTTCCTGATAATGTTGAAGGCATGGTTTCAGGAGACTTCGTGACCACGAACAAGCAATTAGCAAAAGACTACGCAGGTGGCGGCAAGGTCATATCGGCAGAGGTGAGGGCGGATGAGATATTGGATGACACAACAGAACCTCTTGGAGAAGAGTATATCCTGAGAAAGCGTCTGCAACCCACCCCCGCAGCATCCCTAACCCCAACCCCCAACAAGCCAACCCCCACAGGAGTTACCCCCGAGCCGGAGGTTGCGCCAACAGCAGCAGCTCCTCCAGAACCCACTGGCCGAGACGCCGGAGTGGGGGAGCGAGAGGCACAGATGTTGCAGGACGCACTAACTCTTGACGCGGACGCATTCGAGACCAAGTATGCTCTAAGCAGACTTAGGGTTCTTGAGAGCAGGGTTTTTGAAATCACGCTTGAGCAGGCTATCGAGAACAACCTTGGGGCATCTTGGGCTCAGGCAAAAAAGGATCGACCCCTTGAGAAGAGGTTGATCATGGACCAAATGCTGCGCTCGCTTCCTGTTGCCAACCTGATGGAGGGTAAGTACCCAACGCCCGATGGTCTCAGTACTACTATCGAGGTCAATGGGAAAGTGACCGCGCTTAGAAAAGAGGAGGATGGTTCGATTGGCCTCTATGAGATGAAGTCCCGTCGAAAGAAGCCACTGCAAACCTTCGCGTCTATTGAGGATGCAATTGACTGGGCAATTTCTGAGCGAAGGCCAAGCCTAAAGGGAGTAACCCCCGCTCCCCCGGCAGGGGAAGCGGCACCGCAGCCAGCAAAGAAACCCAAGCCCCCCAAGAAGAAGCCCACCACCCCCGCCAAACAGCCGGACAAAAAGGCTCCCACTTCTGACAAGACCACTGATACTCAGCCCTCCAAGAGCCCCCTCCTGCGGGACACCCCCGCCGACAAGGTGGAGAAGGTCACCGCCCTGAAGGGAGCCACCGCCAAACGCGCCCCATACGCTCTCCCTGGATTCGAGGGGGTGAACACCGTGATGGTGAAGGACGACAGGGGGTGGAGGCCCAACATCATCCTCCCCGATGGCACTGCCCTGACCCTGACGGACGAAGGCACCCAGCAGGGAACCCCCGCCCTTGCCGCCTCAGAGGGCTTGCGCATCCTCAACAAGCACGGCTTGGAGAAAATCGAGAAGATGGCTGCTGCTGTTCAGGCGATGAAGGGGCCGGTGATGGAGCAAAAGCCTTCCAAGACCAAGGCTTCTGAAGACGGTCCTGCCAAGAAGGTTTATGCTACCCGAGTTGCCAAGGCGCTCTCCAAGGTGGCTCCGGGTATCAAGATTCGCGAGTTCAAGACCCGCGCCGAATATGCCAAGGCCATCAAGGAAGCCGAGGGTGTTGAGAGAATTGAATCGAGCGTGGCAGCATACCTGCCTTCGACAAACCAAATACTCTTGAGCCCCTCTGCGGATGGACAGTCGCTGCTGCACGAAGCTGCACACCCCATCCTGTTCGCAGCGGTACGCAACAACCCACAATTGCTGCTGGACTTCTATGAGCAGGTCTCTAAGGACCCACAGGGTGAAAGAGCTACTCGCTTCGGCAAGAAATACGCCAATCGCGGCGATACTTTGGTGATGATCGAATCGGTGGTGGAGTTCATGGCCGATGTAGCAGCAGGGCGCATCTCCGTCTCCACAAAACCCGACAGCCAGTGGCAAAAGTTCAAGCAGTTCATCCGCGACATCCTTGAGGCCCTTGGTCTCGGGCCCAAGAGTATCGACCTCTCCAAGCCCACCGATGTACGTGCCTTCG
>Ga0105098_10000080_pt1 | contig 27416 bp, 24 predicted proteins | sample PPLLak21cMay2015_FD_79137 | JGI IMG/M metagenome (GOLD analysis project Ga0105098, IMG submission 79137) | Freshwater sediment microbial communities from Prairie Pothole Lake near Jamestown, North Dakota, USA - PPLs Lake P7 Core (1) Depth... | ecosystem: Environmental > Aquatic > Freshwater >... | reverse complement strand
TAAATGTGGTAGTTCTCATTTCCGCCCTGATCCATCGCATATACGAGTCTTTCATCATTGGCCCATCCATAACCTCTTATGAGTTCTTCTTTTTCCTCAATAACTCTGGTAACTTTATCTGTCTCTGTATTTTTTACATAAATATGGTTCTTTCCTTTCTCATCCTTTTCACGGTAGGACATATAGGTTCCATTGGGCGAAAAACGAAAGGTTGCTGCTTTTGGGCGGGCAAAATAATCTTCCACCTTGTATTTGTAATTGCCTTTGGTATCCAGACTGGCCAGTGCTTCCAGGTCTTTATCAGAGGTTGGTAATGCCACATTTCCCGGAAGGGTTTTTTCTGACTTGTTCATCACCAAGGGTAACTCCATACCTGCCTGATAAAAGGTGCCGGTAAGTGAATTCTCCTTCAGGTTTGCCAGGTATTTGATGCCCCCCTGGGTGAACTCTATTGACAGGGCATTGTTCTCAAAATTGGTCTTGTCCATTGGAATGCCGGTAGCACCCTGAGAAGGACTGTCCATGGTAGATTTAAGCTTACCGCCTTCTTCCGAAATATTAAACACCAACGGAACTTCAATTCCCTGAACAGCCAGGTTACCTTTCCAGGTGCCTTTAATATCCTGTGCCTGTATAGGAACAATAGCTATAAAAAATAAGGTAATAATTGCTTTTAAAACATTGTACATTGATTTCATCTTGAATTTGATTATGGTTACTATTTGTAAGTATATATTTTATCAAAAATGTTACACTTAATTTGAGATTCATTCAGTAAAAATGGTCAACGTATTTCAGGCATTGACAGTTTCCTGTCTCCTGATTCCTGATTCTTAAATCTCAATACTAAATACTGATTCTTTTGCCATTATCCTTGTTATGAGATTCCTCACCCGCAAACGGGTATCGGAATGACAGCATGAAGGAACAGCACCCCCGCTCTTCGAAGTCGACAGACTTCGGTAATTAAAGTCACTGTTATTATAGTGATTCATAAAGGCCATAAGATCCCCATTTTCATGGGGATGACGATAAAGGATAAAGTTTAAAGTAAAAACAATTCAAAATTCAAAATTATCCTGTCTCCTGATTCCGGTTTCCTGTCTCCTGATTCCTGATTCCCGGTTCTCAAATCTCATATCTCAATACTCAATACTATTCTTTACTTTACGACCATAAATCTTCCAGGGTATATGAACCACCTTCAAAAACCCAGAATGAACCGGACACGTAGCGATAGGCTTTGTCCAGTTTCGAGATCTGCAGCATTTCGCTTTCAGATAAATGGATCCCTTCCGCTTTTAGATTTTCAGCTATTCTGCCGGCATGAACGGATTTGGGTATTACTGAAGTGCCTCTTTGCAAAGCCCAGCTAATCAGGATCTGCGCGGGTGTGGCGTTTTTGGTTTTGGCTATTTCCTTTATAACACCGTCATCCAGCAGTTTCGGTTCGTTTTTTGCCTTTATCGCATCGGGCCTGTCGAAGGAGCCCAAAGGAGAATAAGCTGTCAGAAAAACGTCATGTGCTTTGCAATATGCCAACAGGTCCTCCTGTTGCAGGTAAGGATGGCATTCCACCTGATTTACCTCAGGCTTTATCCGCGCTGCTACAAGAATTTTTTCCAGATTTTTCTTTCCAAAATTAGAAACACCAATATGCCTTGTAAGCCCTTCATTCATTGCCGCTTCCATTCCTTTCCAGGTCTCTGTCAGGGGAATTTCACTGAGAGAAACCATGTCATTTGACGATTGAGGAAAAAGCACCTCCTTTTTTAAAGCAACAGGCCAATGGATGAGAAATAAGTCCAGATAGGTTGTTTGTAAATCGCTCAGGGTTTGTTTTAAAGCCGGGACTACTGATTCTTCGGCATGCGCATTATTCCAGAGTTTGGAGGTGATCCAAAGTTCTGCTCTGGTAACGATACCTTCTGCTATACATTCAGACAGGGCCTTACCTACTTCCTTTTCATTTCCGTATACAGGGGCACAATCTATATGTCTGTACCCTGCCTTGATCGCAGTTTTAACTGCATTGTACACTTCCCCGGGTTCTGATTTCCATGTTCCGAGTCCAAAGGCAGGCATTTTATCCCCATTTTTAAAACAATGTGATCTCATTTTTGTTTATTTTAAAGATGAAAAAGGCTCTTTGAGGTTAAAACACCCGGCAAAAAGAGCCTTTCTGATTTATACTTTTTTTAGGGCTTCCAGAATTCTCTCCGGTGATACAGGCATCCTGTTCACCCGTGCTCCACAGGCATCAAAAACAGCGTTGGCAATTGCTCCGCCGACACAAACTATGGCCGGCTCTCCACCACCCTCGGGTTTGGCATCCATTTTATCGACAAAAACACAAACTATGGGAGGTGTGTTTGAAAATCTAGTGATCTCATAATTGTTAAAATTACTCGTTTTCACATCGCCTCCTTCAAATTCAACCTCTTCAGACAGGGCATAACCAAGTCCCATTGTGAGACCGCCTTCTGTTTGCAGGACAGCCCCAAGCGGGTTAACTACCTGTCCCATATCCTGGGCACAGACCATCCGCACAGGTTGAATCTTTCCGGTCTTTTTATCGACAGAAACCTCAGCAATCAGGGCTACCATGGTGCCGGCATCTTCACCCAGGGCTATACCATAACCGTGCCCGGCTTTTTTTGTTTTTTCCCAGCCGAAGGTATTTGCAGCAAGTTTTAGCGCAGCAACCATCCTCTCATTCTTCAGATTATTCAGCCTGAAAGTCAGCGGATCAATTCCTGCAGCATGTGCAATGACATCGATATGCGATTCACGGGCAAAGGTTGTTGTATTGTTGCCCGGTGCACGCCAGGCACCGGTACCCAGTGGATGAATGCCTTTTTGATCGAACATTCTGGTTCTGTTATTGGGCACATCATAAAAAAGGTTGGTTCCTCTGGTACCTGCACAGTAAATATCAAATTCCCACAAGTTCAGCTTCCCGTTACCATCCACCCCGGCTGCCGATTTTACCACTGCTGCCGGCCTGAACTTATCATATAAAAACTCTTCATTTCTGCTCCATATCAGTTGAACGGGGTTACCACATAATTTCGCTATGGTGGCTGCTTCTACTGCCTGATCGTTATATATTTTTCCTCCAAAACCCCCTCCCAGAAAGATCTGCTTCAGGTGTACCTTTTCCAACGGCATCTCCAGGGCTTTTGCCACCGCTTCCCTTGTTCCGAACGGGGTTTGTGAAGAAGCCCACATGGTCAGCTTATCTCCTTCAAAATAACAGGTGGCCCCATGGGTTTCTATCGACGCATGTGCTTTATAACCGTCGTGGTAACTGGCTTCCTTCAAAGTTTTGGAAGTTTCTCTGCCAGTCTTGAGATCACCTCCTTCTTCAAATACCTTTCCTTCTTTTAAATTGTCTTCCAGATATTTAAATACGGTTTCATTATTTGCTTTAGCCGGGGGTGCTTCCCAGGAAACACGGATGCTTTTTGCGGCTTTGGCGGCAATTTCAGGATCTGTATGAACAACAGCCACCAGGTCGCCTTTTTCAATCAACCGGGCCCCTTCAAAGTTTTTTAAACCGGAGGCATCGACCTTCAGTTTTTTAGAACCATAAACTTGAGGCCTCACTATACTGGCGTAAACCATACCCGGCAATTTGATATCTCCCGTGTATTTTGCTTTTCCCGTAACCTTGGCTTCTGCATCAAGACTTATAAAGGACTTGCCTACGATTTTAAAATCCCTGGCCTTTTTGATCTCGGGTTTTTGTTCCAGGCTTTTTACGATCTTCTGACCTTTTGTAAGTTCGGCATAACTGATTTTTTTTGCCGGATTATCCTTTACATAAATGGTTCCTTCCTTAACTTCGAGTTGGTCCTTCGGTATTCCAAAACGCTCGGCTGCAAGACCGAGCAGCACTTCCCTTGCTTCAGCAGCTGCTGCGCGTAAAGGCGGATCGGCAAAACGGGTGGTGAGTGAACCCCAGGTACCTGCGTCATAGGGGCACAGCTCTGTGTCGCCCATAACCATATCAATATCATAAACAGAAACTCCGAGCTCTTCGGCCAGCACCATGGCCAGGGAGGTAATCACACCTTGTCCCATCTCTATCTTTCCGGTATAACAATCAACCCTACCGTTCTCCTTTACCCTGAGGTAGGCGTTAAAATTCAGATCCTCTGTAGGGCTGCTTTGTCCATAGAGTTCCGGCATGGCAAGATCTCCTATACAAAACACAACAACAATTCCTCCGCCGAGGTTTTTTAAAAACTTTCTCCTGTCGTACATGACCGGTTTTTCTGTTTGACCGAAAAACGGATCCATTATTTTATCTGTTCCCATAAGGTTACTTTTTATTCAATTCTTTAGCAGCTGTTTCAATAGCATCGACTATACGGTTATAAGAACCGCATCTGCACAGATTGGCATCCATGCCCTTTATGATTTCCTGTCTGTTAACATTGGGTGATTTCAATAACAAACCATAGGCATTCATGATCATGCCTGGAGTGCAGAAACCGCACTGCAGCGCATCGTGAGCAATAAAGGCTTTCTGCAAGGGATGCAAGGTACCACCGGCACTTAATCCTTCAATGGTGGTGATTTCTTTGCCTGCCAGGTCTTCTGCCGTGATCATGCAGGAGCGCACCGCCTCCTTATCCATGATTACCGTGCATGAACCGCATTCTCCCAAACCGCATCCGTACTTGGTACCTGTGTGGTCCAGATTGGTGCGAAGTACGGTGAGAACAGATTCATCCCCGTTAACCTGCACAGTAACCGGCTTACCATTTAACTTAAAACTGATCGTTTGTTTCATTGCATATTTTCTTAGAATCAATAATTTTTGTTTTAATAAGTCATAAATTTAGGAAATAATTCCTCAGGTTTTAAAAAATACATATTAAATAATGATAATAGCTGAAGGTCTCTGATTTGGCAAAATTCAGGCCGGAAGAACAAGCCAATTCCCTGAAAATTAAGATACAAATAATTTATTTTCTCGAGAATTATTAGTACCTTTAAGAGAATAATCAATTAACATTAATGTATTATCCTATGAAATCTTTACTAAAAATATGTGCAATTTTTATGCTTGGAATGGTCATAGCTGCCTGCAACAAGGCTGATAAAAGTACCATGGAAACCGGCAAACAGGAAACGGATTCAATTCCCGAAGCCCAGGTGTCAAAAGAACCCGGGACTATTTTTGAAAATGAATACGCCAGAGTTTTTATTGAATCCCTGGAACCGGGCGAGCAACAGACAGAGCATGAGGGTGTTTCGCGGGTTATATACTCCCTGAACGACTACCTGATTGAATGGAATGAAAACGGACAAAACCTGGGCACAAAAGAATGGAAAATGGGTGATGTACATTTTCATAAGCCAGGAAATCATTTTGCTAAAAACCTCTCAAACAAGCCTGCTGAATGGCTGGTATTTGTTAGGACCACAACTGAATTACCTGCCTGTGAATCCATGAATCCTAAAAAAGATGCCACCGCGTTCAACCAGGAATTCGCTTCACTGTTAAATGAGGACGAAAATTTTAAAGTAGTGAAGATCAAGCTAGGGCCCGGGAAAATGATACCAAAACACGACGGACTCAACCGATTGGTCTATTCCCTTTCCGATTACAAATTAAGTTATACTGATGAAAAAGGAATCAGCAATGATAAGGAATACAGGAAAGGTGACATGCACTGGCATGACGGATGTGCACACTCAATAAAAAATACGGGTACCACAGAGGCTGAGTTTGTTTTGGTGTCCTTTAAAAAATAATTTTAACATACATCCCTGGGGTGTGACTGTCACCCTGAACTGTTGTTTGCGGAACTGCTACTCCTTAGGGATTCAATCTATATTTTATACAGAATTATAAATGAAAATTTTTGAGTTATGAAAAAAGCAGGCATTTGGTTAGATCAAAAAGAGGCTAAAGTAATTACATTAAATGAGGGGGCTGAAGAAATCAAAACAATTTATTCTCAAATAGAAACCAGGGAAAGGATTCCCGGTGAATCCAGGACCTATACCAGGTTTGGAAAACAGTATTTTAGTGATGAAAAAACCAAAGAATTAAAGCTGGACTTGCACTTGAAACGATATTTAAACGAGGTTATTCAAACACTTGAAGACAAAGATGAGCTCATGATCTTTGGCCCGGGAAAGACCAAGAAAGAACTGGAAAAATTGATCCGAAACCACCCAGGAATGTACGCCAGATTAAAGGAAATAAGAATTGCCAAGCAAATGACCGAAAATCAAAAAGTAGCCTATGTAAAAGATTTTTTTGCAAACTGATCTTTTCCTACCCGGTGTCCGTTTGAAAATCAGCGCATCCTGCGACAAAATTCGCTCAAAATAACGGCTGTGGCTGTTGCCACATTCAGACTTTCGGTTTTATGCTCTTTTCCAAAACCTGGAATTGTAATTCTATCGGTTACCAGCTTTTCTATGCCGGAGGAAATTCCATTGGCTTCATTTCCCATAACAAGTATCAGATCCGGTTTCAAGTTGCACTGGTAGATCGAATTGCCCTTCAGGAAGGTTCCAAACACCGGCCTTCCGTCATTTTTCAGAAATTCTTCAAGGTCGCAGTAAACAATAGATACACGGGCCAAAGAGCCCATACTTGCCTGCACCACTTTCGGATTATAGCAATCCGCCGTATTTTTTGAACAGACCAGCTGGTCAACGCCAAACCAGTCGCACAAACGGATGATCGTACCCAGATTCCCCGGATCATTGATTTCATCGAGTACCAAAGTCAGTCCCCTGTGAATTAACAACGGTTTTTGCGGTATTTCAAATACACCCAGTACCCCGTTGGGTGTTTTCAGGTTGCTAAGTTTTTTAAGGGTAGCAGCATCAACGGTAATGAGTGCTTCTGAATGAAAATTATTCTCGTATTCACTGGTTGCAAACAAATATTTTAAAACCATACCTCCCTCGATAAGCTCACGAACCAACTTTATTCCCTCAGCTGCAAAAAGCCCCAGTTCAAGCCGGTTCTTTTTTTGGTTGATTTGATTTAATAATTTGATATGCCTGTTGATTAACATGTAAATAGTGTTATTTTTGACAGAAACTTAAAATTGGGAAACTTGCCACAAACATATACAAAAATAGTATTCTTTGTGTTCTTTTTAATTGTATTTACATCTTGTAATACAACGAAATATATCCCTGATAATCAGAGTTTGCTCAGCGCGAATACCGTGGTAATCGACGGTAAAAAAACCAGTGAATCTGAGATCTACGATTATATAGTTCAACGCCCCAACAGCAAAGTTCTCGGTTTTCCCCTGGGTTTGAACATATACAATTACGGCGATCCCGAATTTGAGGATAACTATGAAAAATGGGTATTGAACCATCCTGAGACTGCAGGCTTTTTAAGTGATGTGTTTTCAGAAAAACAAACCGTAGTAGTTTATAATACGCACAAAGCCTTTAATGAATGGTACCTGAAAAAAGGCCAGCCACCGGTGCTTTTCAGCGAAGTTAAGGCCGCCAAAACCCTGAAGTCGTTTCAGGATTACTTCTTCACCCAGGGATATTTTGATGCCCAGGTCAGTTATGAGCTCGATACCTCCAAAGCGAAAGAAACTGAGGTCATTTATAATGTAACAACGAACAAGCGGTATAAAATCGATACCATCAAAATAGATATCGCCTCTCCGGTGCTTGACTCCATTTATAAAAAACACCAAAAGAAATCCTTGCTGGCGGAAGGAGATCCCTTTGTTTTTGAAACTTTTGAAAAGGAAAAGAACAGGTTGAACAACCTCTTTAAAAATTCCGGCATCTATCATTTCAATCCCGGTTCAATTGGTTACTGGACAGACTCCCTGGACCTGCCAAAAGAAAAATTTATTACCCTAAAAATTCCGGAAAGGGTTGTTGCTGCCGGGGACAGTATTTCCTTTAAACCCTATAAGGTTCAAAGATATAGGGATGTAAAAGTTTATATTGATTTTGAATCAAAAAAAGCCAAAGAAACCGCCCTGGATTCTGCAAGTTATGAGGGCATAACCTATTATTCTCCCAATAAACTCAAATATAAACCCAAACGCCTGGATGATGCCCTTTTCATTTACCCCGACAGCATCTTCAGGCTGAATGATGTGAATCTGACACTCAGTCACTTGCGGAAAACCCAGAATTTCAAGGCAGCAATGAATATTGACCTCATTGAAAAAGACGATGAATCTCTGGATGCAGAAATCTATCTGAAGTCGAATAAAAAGTATGCCATAACCTTTGACCTGGATGCCACAACCTCCAATACCAAACCTTTTGGAATACTGGGAAAATCATCATTTATTGACCGGAATGTATTCAGAGGAACAGAGATATTCGAAGTTTCTTTTCAGGGCTCCCTATTGAATGTTTCTCAGGATGCCGGTATTGAGGACTCTGGTTTTTTTAATGCCTGGGAATTTCTCGCCAATACCTCACTGAGCATCCCCAGAATCTTTTTCCCTTTTAACACAGATAAATTGATAACAAAAGAGATGACGCCTGTCACCAAATTAGACCTTACCCTGGGAACACAAAAAAATATCGGCCTCGACCGCATTACGGTCACATCAAATATGATGTATGCCTGGCAAAGTACACCCCGACTGGGTCATAAGGTTGAAATTTTTAATTTTCAGTACATAAAAAACCAGAATATCGACAATTATTTCATGGTGTATAATTCCGAATACGAAAAGCTGAATGGGGTATCGGAATCTCTCTTCGATGAAACACTGCCACAGGACAACGATGAAATTCTGGCCTTTATGGATGAGATCCTCGATCCGGCAAACGGGTATGAGCAAAGTGACTTAAATGAATATAATACAGTTTCCGATGTGGATGAGCTTAGGGAGATCCTGATCGAGGATGTGATGGTGCCAGTTATCTCTTATACGGCCAATTACAGCACAAAGGAAAATCTGAGTGACCAGGATTTTTATTTTCTGTCCGCCAGAATTGTATCTGCAGGAAACTTATCGACAGCAATCTCTCAATCAACAAATGAAGGAGGGCAAAAAACAATGTTCGATTTGCCGATTGCTCAATACCTGAAGACTGAGTTTGAATTCAAAAGATATTGGAACCCCAATGGCAGCAATGTTTTTGTGTGGAGAAATTTTTTAGGTATTGCAATCCCTTATGGAAATTCGACCAACATACCTTTTAGCCGCAGTTACAGTGCGGGAGGTTCAAATGATATAAGGGCCTGGCAAACCTATGATCTGGGTCCCGGGGGCGAACTAAATTTTTTGGAATACAAAGTTGGAACCCTGAAAATCGTATCCAGTTTTGAGTACCGGTTCAAGGTTCTTGACAATATTTACAGCGCTCTGTTTGTGGATGCAGGTAATATCTGGGATATTACCAATTCCAACCTGGTTACCGAGGAAGGTAAGTTTACCGAATTCGCTTCTTTGAAAAATATCGCCCTTGGGTCAGGGTTCGGTTTGAGATATGATTTTGATTTTCTCATTTTCCGTTTTGATATCGGTTTCAAAACTTATGAACCCTATTTGGCTGAAGACAAAAAATGGCTGACAAATTACAATTTTGGAAATGCCGTTTACAATATAGGCATCAATTACCCTTTTTAAAAGTTTTATTTCTTATTTTTGTCCTTCTATAAAAGTCAAAAAAAACATTATGTCAAAACAATTTAAACCAGGAGTCGTAACAGGTGATGACGTTCAGGCCATGTTTCAACTTGCAAAAAAGAAAAAATTTGCCCTGCCGGCCGCCAATGTGATCAGTTCAAGCACGATCAACGCCGTTTTGGAGGCTTCTAAAGAATTGAATGCTCCGGCCATTATTCAATTTTCCAACGGAGGTGCAATTTTTAATGCAGGCAAAGGATTGAGCAATGAAAACCAGGCTGCAGCGATTGCGGGTGGTATAGCTGGCGCAAGACATGTACATATTTTGTCAGAAGTTTATGGAGTGCCGGTAATCTTGCATACGGACCATTGTGCAAAAAAACTGCTTCCCTGGCTGGACGGTTTAATCGCCGCCGGTGAAGAATTCTATAAACAAACAGGAAAACCCCTGTTCAGCTCACATATGATCGACCTATCAGAGGAGCCATTAAAAGAAAATATCGAGATCTGTAAGACTTATCTCCAAAGAATGAGCAAGATCGGAATGACTCTTGAAATAGAATTAGGCATCACGGGAGGTGAGGAAGATGGCGTTGACAATACCGATGCCGATGCTTCGAAATTGTACACCCAGCCCGAAGAAGTAGCCTATGCTTATGAAGAATTAAAAAAAGTAAGCGACCGCTTTACGATTGCGGCTTCCTTCGGTAACGTTCATGGAGTATACAAACCCGGAAACGTTAAATTGACACCCAAGATCCTGGATAATTCACAAAAATTTATTGAGAAAACATACCATACAGAAAAAAATCCAGTTGATTTTGTATTCCATGGCGGTTCGGGGTCTTCGGTTGAGGAGATACGAGAGGCCATTGATTATGGTGTTGTCAAAATGAATATCGATACAGACCTGCAATACGCATATATGGCAGGTGTGAGGGACTTTATGCAGGGTAAAAAAGATTATTTGCAGGGACAAATAGGCAATCCTGAAGGAGACGACGCACCAAATAAGAAATATTACGATCCGAGAAACTGGATCCGTCTGGGTGAGATTTCATTGAAAGACAGGCTAAAGCAGGCTTTTGAGGATCTGAACAACGTGAATACTTTATAAAAAATGAATATCAGGAGAATCTTTTTTTAAAAATGGTTCTCCTTTTTTAATCTTCCCCCGCCAATTAATTAAATTAAAAAACAGCAAGAATGAGTAATTGGTTTCAAAGAAAGATCAAAGGAATCCAGACCCCGACAGAAAAGAAGATGGATGTTCCAAAAGGGTTATGGTATAAATCCCCAAGCGGTAAAATTATTGATACTGACGATTTAAGGGCTAATTTATACGTAAGCCCGGAAGACGGGTATCACGTGCGCATTGGAAGTAAAGAATATTTTGAAATATTCTTTGATGAAAACAAATTCAAGGAATTGGATGCCAAAATGTCTTCAAAAGATCCGCTTAAGTTCGAAGACACACAAAAATATACGGTAAGGCTTAAGGAAGCACAGGCCAAAACCAAACTGATGGATGCAGTGAGAACTGCTGTGGGTAAATCCATGGGCAAAGATCTTGTCATTGCTGCGATGGATTTTGCCTTTATCGGAGGTTCGATGGGCAGTGTGGTAGGTGAAAAAATTGCCAGGGCCATCGATTATTCCCTTAAAAAGAAGATCCCTTTCCTGATGATCTCTAAATCGGGAGGTGCCAGAATGCAGGAGGCTTCCTATTCACTGATGCAGCTTGTAAAAACCTCGGCAAAACTCGCGCAGCTGGCAGAAGCAAGGATACCTTATATCTCACTGTGTACAGATCCGACTACCGGAGGTACCACGGCATCGTATGCCATGCTGGGTGATATAAATATAGCTGAACCCGGTGCCCTGATCGGTTTTGCCGGACCCAGAATTGTGAAAGACACTACGGGAAAAGACCTTCCTGAAGGATTTCAGCGTTCAGAATTTCTTCTTGAGCATGGATTTCTAGATAAAATAGTAGAACGCAAGGATTTGAAAAAAATGGTAAATCAATACCTGGATCTGATTCAAAACCAACCCCTGAGAAGTTAAAAAAAAAGAGGCCGTTTGATTTAACGGCCTCTTTTTTTATAGAATTAATTCTTATTTCTCAGGGTTATTTCCCGCAATTTTCCATTGAGCTCAATGGTAGCCAGCGCATCGCACTCCCCGTTACCAAAATCCAGAATGATCGTCCGGGAATTTTTAATAAGCTCAATTGTACCCTTCACAATATGGGTGCAAGCCAGTTCTCTGCGCAGGGGTTCTTTAATCCTGTGTGTATAAACGCCACCGTTCTGATCTGATATGGTATAAGTTCCGGTAATCAGAAAAACATCATCCGACCGGTCAGTGGTTGTTAGTCCTTCTATCCATTCTCTTTGCTTTTGTCCTTTCATTACTAAGACCGTACCGTCCTTTTTAAGTATCGAAATATCAAATATTTTGTTTGCCTGCGGATTGCCAAAGGCATTGATAAATAGTTTCTCCACTTCAACGGAACCTTCAACTTTATTGCCATCGACATAAAAATTTTCAAAAGTGTGTCGAATACTGGCTGTGAAATTTACCCGGTCAAGGGTAATTACCGAAAATATTTTACCACTAACCAAAATTCCATTTTTTGTGGTACAGTTTGTGTCAAAACTGCGGATGGTCTTTCTGCCGGTTGGCAGGAGTTCAATACTAAGCGTTCCACAATCCAGCAATTCGGTTCCCTTGGCAAGGATCCCGTCATTGGCTATAGCTACCGCATCCAATTCGTAGGTATCCCCTACCAGAAAAGAAACACTTTCCAGTGTGTTTTGAGCGCTCAATTGCAACTGAACAGACTCTTCCTCCTGGCCATTTATTTCCAGGTCTTCCGTGCTGTTTTCCCCACAAGAAAACAAAAGGATCCATACAAGTCCAAAAGGACCCATTTTAAGGATTTTTATAAAAGTATTAATCATATTAATTTAATTTAGCAATTATTAAAGGTCCGCTCAAAATCATGGCAAAGCGGTATATCCCAATAAATTAAAACGCAAATTCAATTTTCATATTGTTAATCAAAATAAAAAATCTATCTTTGCCGCCTGATATAAAAATATCAAAAAAACCATACATAAAAATTATTAATTAATTAATGTTAGCATGTATTTAACTACAGAAAAAAAGAAAGAGATTTTCAAATTACACGGAAAATCAGAAAGCGACACCGGTTCAAGTGAAGGTCAGATAGCTTTATTTACCTACAGGATCAACCATTTGACGGAGCATTTGAAAATTAATCGTAAAGATTATAACACCCAGCGTTCCTTGTTGAAGTTGGTTGGTAAAAGAAGAGACCTTTTGGACTATTTGATGAAATCAGATATTGAAAGATATCGTCAGATTGTAAAAGAATTAGGTTTAAGAAAATAATATTTCAGAGAGGCCCTGTGCCTCTCTTTTTTATTCTGCACTATTGGTAATTCATTGGCAACTTCCTGCAACACAACTACATAAGTTAAAAATGAATTAATAATGCCTGAAAGGCAAATTAACAATCGATTTTATGATACCAAAAACATTTAAAGAGACCATTACACTGAGTGATGGCCGAACTATTTCCATTGAAACGGGAAAATTAGCGAAACAGGCCCATGGTTCTGTAGTTGTTAGAATGGGAGACGCCATGTTGCTCTGTACCGTAGTTTCATCTTACAACCCAAGTCCGGTTGATTTCTTTCCGCTTACAGTAGATTACCGCGAAAAGTTCGCTGCCGCAGGAAGATATCCGGGTGGATTTTTCAAAAGAGAGGCCAGACCCAGCGATGGCGAAGTACTGACCATGCGTATTGTTGACCGCGTTTTACGCCCTTTGTTTCCTTCTGATTACAGGTATGAGACCCAGGTGATGATCCAGCTGATGTCTCATGACGATGAGGTTATGCCCGATGCTTTGGCAGGTTTAGCTGCCTCAGCAGCAATACAGTTATCCGATATTCCTTTTGAATGCCCGATCTCGGAAGTGCGTGTAGGAAGAATCGATGGAAAATTTATTTTGAACCCGAGCCAGAAACAATTAGAGATCTCTGATGTGGATATGATGATCGGTGCCTCTGAGGATTCTGTAATGATGGTGGAAGGTGAGCTGAAAGAAATTTCGGAAGAAGATATGGTGGAAGCCATCCGTTTTGCGCATGAAGCGATCAAAGTACAGTGTAAGGCTCAGGTAAAACTGGCAGAAGCCTTTGGCAAGAAAGCTACCAGAGAATACCCTCCTGCTGTTAGCAGTGATGAGATCGCTGCCAAAGTACGCAAACTGGCCTATGATAAAATTTATGCGATCGCAAAAGCGGGAAGCAGTAAAAAAGAAAGAAGTGACGCTTTTGCTGCGGTAAAAGAAGAGGTACTTGCTTCCTTTACCGAGGAAGAACTCGCCGAACTAAGCGGCCTGATCAAAACTTACTACCATAAAATTGAGAAGGAAGCTGTAAGAGAACTAACACTTTCAGAAGGATTGCGACTTGATGGCAGGAAGACGAACGAGATACGCCCAATTTGGTGTGAAGTAAATTATTTGCCTTCGGTTCACGGTTCATCTATTTTTACCAGGGGTGAAACCCAGGCCCTGGCTACGGTTACCTTAGGAACTTCCAGAGAGGCAAATATGATCGATATGCCTACCTTTCAGGGAGAACAGAAATTCTATTTACATTACAATTTTCCTCCGTTCTCTACTGGAGAGGCTATGCCACTGAGGGGAACTTCACGCAGGGAGATCGGACACGGAAATTTGGCACAAAGAGCTCTGGTAAATATGGTTCCTGCTGATTGTCCTTATACAGTAAGAGTCGTTTCGGAAGTTTTAGAATCCAATGGATCATCTTCTATGGCAACTGTTTGTGCAGGAACCATGGCGCTGATGGATGCCGGTATACAAATGGTAAAACCGGTTTCCGGTATAGCCATGGGTTTGATCTCTGACGGAGAACGCTTTGCTGTTTTGTCAGACATCCTAGGCGACGAAGATCACCTGGGGGATATGGATTTTAAAGTAACCGGAACAGCTGATGGTATTACCGCCTGTCAGATGGATATGAAGATCAAAGGCATGCCTTATGAGATCCTGATTAAAGCCTTACACCAGGCCCGTGAAGGTCGCTTGCATATCCTGGAAAAACTGACCGACACCATCGCTCAACCCAACGCCGATGTTAAACCGCATGCACCCAAGATCATTACCAGAACGATACCGGGAAGCTTTATCGGCGCCCTGATCGGCCCCGGTGGAAAAGTGATACAGGAATTGCAAAAAGCTACCGGTTGCACCATTGTGATCAATGAAGTGGATGAACAGGGAGTTGTTGAAATTCTGGGAACCAATCAGGACGGCATTGATGCAGTACTTGCTAAGATAGACTCTATGTTGTTTAAACCAACCGTTGGAGAAGCTTACGATGTGAAAGTGATCAAATTGCTCGATTTCGGTGCTGTTGTAGAATATCTGGATGCCCCGGGTAATGAAGTGCTTTTGCACGTGAGCGAGCTCGCCTGGGAACGCACCGAAAATGTGACCGACGTGGTTAAGATGGGTGATGTGTTCAAAGTGAAGTACATAGGTATTGATCCTAAAACACGAAAAGAAAAAGTTTCGCGCAAAGCTACTTTGCCAAAACCGGAAGGCTATGTTGAAAGACCACCGCGAGACAGTTCAAGAGACAGAGATTCAAGAGGTGGCCGTGACAGCCGTGGCGGAGGCCGTGACTACAGGCGCGATGACCGAAGAGACGACAGAAAACCCCGCGATAACAACAGGGACTAAATAGTTAAGATCTCTTAAATTTAAACCTGCCAGGTCACTTTGGCAGGTTTTTTGCTGTTTACCCGTTTTGATAAACAAAATAAATGTGTGACTCTTACGTTTTTGTCATACGAAATCCTAAATAATATTTTTTTTTGACTTTTTTTTTCAGTTTTGTAACATTTTCTTCAAAACATACGTATAATCATATACACCCTTGTAATGTAGTTTAACTTAAATCAAATACATGAGACAACTAAAGATCACAAAACAGGTAACTAACCGTGAAACCGCATCATTAGACAAATATTTACAAGAAATTGGAAAAGTTGACCTGATAACTGCAGATGAAGAGGTAGAGTTGGCGCAGAAAATCAAAGCCGGCGATCAGGCCGCACTGGAACGATTGACCAAAGCGAATTTGAGGTTTGTTGTGTCGGTTGCGAAACAATACCAAAATCAAGGGTTAACACTGCCTGACCTGATCAATGAGGGAAATTTAGGCCTCATAAAGGCTGCGAGAAGATTTGATGAAACAAGGGGATTCAAGTTTATTTCCTATGCCGTTTGGTGGATCAGACAATCCATTTTGCAGGCTCTGGCCGAGCAATCGAGAATAGTAAGGCTGCCCCTGAACAAAATTGGATCTATCAATAAAATTAACAAAACATATGCCCGTTTAGAGCAGGAAAATGAAAGGGTTCCTTCTGCAGAAGAAATTGCCAAAGAACTCGACATGACTGTTACCGACGTTAAGGAATCCATGAAAAATTCCGGCAGACACGTATCCATGGACGCACCTTTGATAGAAGGAGAAGATTCCAATCTCTACGATGTACTGGATTACGGCGAATCACCCAATCCTGACCGCGCTTTGCTGCACGAGTCTTTACAGGTAGAAATTCTAAGGGCACTGGAAACACTGACTCCAAGAGAGGCCGATGTGGTAAAATTGTACTTCGGACTGGAAAACCAGCATCCGATGACGCTGGAAGAAATTGGAGAAACCTTTGACCTGACCCGCGAAAGAGTAAGACAGATCAAGGAAAAAGCGATCAGAAGACTGAAACATACTTCCAGAAGTAAGATCTTAAAAACTTACCTCGGTTAATTGAACAACAGAAAGCCTGCGATAAAACGCAGGCTTTTGTGTTTTTTAGTACTTTTGTGAAAAAGAAAATAATGAAACGCATAATTGCACCTTCCATCTTAGCCGCCGATTTCGGCAACCTGCAGAGAGATATAGAAATGGTCAACCAAAGTGAAGCTGACTGGTTTCATCTGGATATCATGGATGGTGTGTTTGTTCCGAATATTTCTTACGGAATGCCCGTGATCTCGGTGATCAAAAAACATGCTACCAAACCTCTTGATGTACATTTGATGATCGTACAGCCCGAGCGCTATATCAGCACCTTTAAAAAAGTGGGTGCAGATATCTTAACCGTGCATTATGAGGCCTGCACCCATTTACACCGCACCATTCAGGAAATAAAAGCTGAAAAGATGCTCGCAGGGGTTTCTCTGAATCCCCATACCCCGGTTTCTGTTCTGGAAGATATCATTCATGACCTCGACCTGGTACTGATCATGAGTGTGAATCCCGGATTTGGCGGACAGAGTTTTATAGAAAATACCTATAAAAAAATAGAACAATTGCAGAAAATGATCGCTGATCGCAAGGCGAAAACCATCATTGAAGTTGACGGCGGGGTAAATGATATCAACATCAGAAAACTGGAGGAAGCAGGTGCCACAGCCTTCGTGGCAGGTAGTTTTGTTTTTGGCGCCAAAAATCCCGGCGAGGTGATCCGCCGTTTAAAAAATGTCTGAAATCTAAAACCGGTTAATCACACTTCTGATAGCAACCAGTTTGGTGAGCAGTCCTTCGAGGTAATCCAATTTTAACATGTTTGCGGCATCTGATTTGGCCGAGGCCGGATCGTAATGTGTTTCGAGAAACAATCCGTCAACACCCACGGCAATACCTGCTCTGGCAATTGTTTCTATCAGTTCAGGTCTCCCGCCCGTTACCCCGCTGTTTTGATTGGGTTGTTGCAGGGAATGGGTGATGTCAAGAACCGTGGTTGCATATTGCTGCATCACGGGTATTCCCCTAAAGTCGACAATAAGGTCCTGGTAACCAAACATGGTTCCGCGGTCGGTGATCATCGCCTTCTCATTACCGCTGTCCTGCACTTTTTTAACGGCGTGCTTCATGGATTCCGGACTCATAAACTGTCCTTTTTTGAGATTGACCACCTTACCTGTTTTTGCGGCAGCAACCACCAGGTCAGTTTGACGTACCAAAAAAGCCGGGATCTGCAGTATATCCACATAAGCGGCCGCCATCTCTGCATCATGCACGTCGTGTATATCCGTAACGGTGGGAATATCAAAAGTCTTTCCTACTTTCTGCAGGATCTTCAGGGCTTTTTCATCTCCGATACCCGAAAAGCTGTCGATCCTCGAGCGGTTGGCTTTTTTAAAACTACCCTTGAAAACATAAGGAATTTTTAGTTTTTCCGTAATCTCAACCACCTTTTCAGCGATTTGAAGCGCCATCTCTTCGCTTTCTATGGCACAGGGACCGGCCAAAAGAAAGAAGTTGTTGCTGTTCAGATTTTTTATTCGCGGAATTAACTGTAGGTCCATGAAAAAGCAAATTTAAAATTAAAAGATAAAGATACTCAGAATTTCAGATAATTGATACTTACAACTAAATGCCGGTTGATCAAGACTGATACCCGGGTTTGAATTCCATGCACTTCAATTGGTGATCTTTTATCCGGTTACTAATTGGTTAAAGTACGGAAAAGTTCTTCCAGGTTGACTACTTTCCGCTGTATACTCAAGATTCTGAAGCCGCTATTTTTGGCCAGATCGAAGATCTTCGGACGCATGTCGTCCTGGGTGTCAAATACGAGCTGCCAAATATTTCCTTCCGAGTTTTTCACCTGAGTCAGGCCGGAAAGGCCATGCAATAATTTGTTTTCCACAGGCCTGTCGAATTCTGCTTCGATTACCTGTTCTTTGCTGTTCATCAACTCCTTCAGATTTTTGTCTGCAACGATCTCCCCTTGTTTTATGATGATCACCCTGTTGCACATGGCTTCCACCTCTTGCATGATATGCGTGGAAAGCAGGATGGTTTTTTCCCGGCCGATCTCTTTGATCATCTCCCTTATTCCCACAAGCTGATTCGGATCCAATCCGGTAGTAGGCTCATCCAAAACCAAAACCTGAGGATCATGTAACAAGGCAGCGGCCAAACCTACCCGTTGCCTGTAACCTTTGGACAACTGCCCTATTTTTTTGTGCTGTTCCGGACCTAATCCGACCTGATCGATTACTTCGCTTATTCTCTGCTTGTCAACTTTATGGATATTTGCATGAAACTGCAGATATTCTTTGATGTACATATCCGGATACATCGGATTGTGCTCAGGCAAATAACCTACTGATCTTTTGACCGCCAGTTCATCTTTTTGAACATCCAGACCGTTTACCAGAACTTCCCCTTCATTCGCCTCGATATAGGCTGTAATTATTTTCATCATGGTCGATTTACCTGCCCCGTTCGGACCCAGGAAGCCGACGATCTCTCCGGTATCAATGGAAAAACTGACATCGTTTAAAGCCTTTTGTTTTCCGTAATATTTGCTCGTATTTTTTACTGTAATCGACATGATGAATTTGTATATCTCGCAAAGAAACAAAAAGTTTTAGAACTTATATTTTATTCTGAAAAAAAGCTTTTTTTATACCCTCCTCAACCAGTAATTCCATTACGGCATAACCCGCTTTCGTGGGGTGAACTCCGTCTTCAGCATACTTTTTTGGAAGTCCGTTTCGCTCATCAGCCATAGCGCTGAAATAATCCAAGTAAACGCATCCGGAATCTGCCGCATATGCTTGGATCATTTTGTTTAATTCGGGTATTTTTTTATCAGGGTGCAAACCCGGCCTCCAAGGGTAATCATTGGCGGGCAGTACAGAACATAATACCACTGAAATGTTATTATTTTTAGCCTGTTGCGCCATGGCTTTGATATTGCCCAGTATATCTTCAAGGCTTATGGGTCCGGAATTTTCCGCAATATCATTGGTGCCGGCCAGTATGACCACAACTTTTGGACTGAGCTCCACGACATCCTGCTTAAATCTCAAAAGTATTTGAGCGGTAACCTGGCTGCTGATGCCTCTGTTGATATAATTTTCTTTGAAAAAAGCCGGATTCTGTACGGCCCAGCCCTCAGTGATGGAGTTACCAATAAAAACAACCCTTTTCCCATTATTTTCTTTTGATGCGAGGATCCTGTTCTCTTCTTTATATCGGTTAAGTCCGGCCCAGTCCTGGCCTAATGCTTGTTCAGTCATAAAAAAAAAGGTGGTCAAAATAAGGAAGCTTTTGCAGGTATTTAGACAGTTCATACAACATATTTTTTTTAAACACATTAACCCCGGTGGTACGACTCTATGGTAACAAAGAAGAAATTTTACTTTGTTTTTGATCTTATCAATTCCTCAAGAACAATTTCTACGCCCTGCTGATTGTTGCTTTTTGTTTGGTACCGGGCCGCTTTTTTAACATTTTCATGGGCATTTCCCATGGCAAAACTAAAATCTGCTTCGGCCAGCATTTCCAGGTCATTGTTAAAATCCCCAAATACCATAGTCTCTTCCCTGCTAATCCCAAAATAGTCCTGAACAATTTTTAAGGCGAATCCTTTATGCGCATTTGGGTGTGAGATATCAAGCCAGTTATGGCCGCTCACTTTCACCTTCATTTCGTTCTCAAGGTAGGACACGTGCGGGTAAAGATGTTTTTCTGAGGACTCAAAATGATACAAGGCTATTTTAAAGATATCGTCGCTCTCAACATCGCAAAGATCATCAACACAAGTGTATTTTGAATAATATTCACGAAACAATTCAATAAAGGCCATATCCTTACTTTCAAGATATGCAGAATCTTTGCCGCAAAGAACTATATGTGCTCCGTCAATCTGCCTCAGAATAGGAACGAGTTCTTTTGCTCTCTGCAATCCAAGGCTGTTAAAAACCAGTTCTGTTTCCCGGTGTTTGGCCAAACCTCCGTTTTCTGCGATTATAGTGATCTCATCCTTTATAGAATCGAGCTTATCACTGATACTAAAATATTGACGCCCGCTGGCTGCTACAAAATGTATATTGTTGCTCTTTAGCAGTGCAAACTGTTTAAAAAACCTTGCGCTCACTTTTCCTTCCGAGTTCAACAGCGTACCATCCATGTCGGCAACTACCAACCTGACTTTTGATAAATTCATTTTTAAATTTTACGCTGTAAAAATAATCTTAATAAAAGAATCCTGCCTATTAAAAGTAAAATAAAAAGCCGCATTCAAAAATAAACAGCCAATCCTGGCTGGTGCTAAGATTGAAATTTTGATGTGTTTGGAATGTTTTTAATATAGTCCTGCTCCATTCATTTTTTTATGTGAAACGCATGATCTTTTTTTAAAAACTATATTTCCGCGAGTGATTATGCAAGAAAAGTCCATGTTTTTGCAAGAAATGTCCAAGTTAATATTCATTCTATAACTTATATTCGTACTTTCATATACAAAATAAAGGTCAAAATTTTAATTTCGGGCCTTACCTTAGGAGGGTTCATCGTAAAAACGATTAACAAAAGGCCCACAAATCTGGAATAATTTATAAACTTTAATACTAACTTTAATCAAGGTACCAATGAAAACTACAAAACGACTTTTAATTTTACCGGTATTTCTCTTGCTTTTCCTTTCGGAGAATTCCCTTGCACAAGAGCTGCATACGATCACCCTTTTTGTGGATACCTCAGCGCTTACGCACAACAGGGATGTGAATCAATACGCGAATTTTGGTCAGGAGGCCGGCATTTCAAATGAAGATTATACGGTTTTGGTCAATTTGAATGACGAGCTTGAATGGGTGGGTGTATCATCTTCAGCGCCGGATACCGATCTCGTCTATATCACTAAGATAAAACATGATAAGAAAGACAAACTGTTGAACAGTGATGATATAGACGGAGAAAAAGTCGTTAAGGCCAAAGTAACCAAAGGCAACTCAGGAGATACAGAAAAGTATAAATTACACTTTAAAATAGTTAGCCAGACAAATCCACAGAATGAGACCTTTAAAATAGATCCTGTTTTAAAAATAAAATAATTAAATATGTTTAGAGATTAATTAGCCTGTTAAATGAATTTTTCTTTTCACATAAACAGACCCATACGCAACAAAGCCTTTATTTTTTTAGGCTTTGTTTTTCTTGTAACATCTATTGTTTCAGGTCAGAATTCAAAGCTTGCGGACAGCCTGGAAAACATTTACAAAAAAGGCTTGTATGAAGAAAAGAATAAAATTTCTATTTTAAAAGACCTGATTAATGAAACTCCGGATCCCGACAAGGCAATCCATTACTGTGATATCCTGGAAAAAAATGCCGGGGGACCTGATTCTCTGAAAATTGTACTTTTTACAATATTGAACAGAGGACATGCTTACAGAAGCAAGGGAAATCCTGCAAAAGCCTTGCAATACCTGTTTGAAGCTGCCGGAATTGCAGTCCAATTAAATGATGAGAAAGAGCAGGGGAGGATAAACGCCGCAATTGCTGACAATTATGGCATGTTAAAGGACGGAAGGAATGCAGTTCTTTACTATAAAAAAGCCATCGTTACCTTTGAAAAAGTAAATGATTCCATGAGACTTGGTATCACTTTGTCAAATCTGGGTGATGTTTATCTGCAAATGAAAAAACCCGATTCTGCCATGGTCTATCTCATCAGGTCAGGAGAAATCTTCAACGACCTGAAATTTGAGTTGGGTATGGGCCATAATTATGCCAATATGGGTATAGCTCATGCCCAGAACGGGTACCTTATTGAGGCAGAAAAAACACTGAGCCAGGCGATAAAAATTCTTGATAAATATGGTGACTACAATGCAATCTGCACTTGTTTAAATTATATGTCCACGATTTATGAAGAAAAAAATGACTTCTTAACTGCCCTTTATTTTTCAAATAAAAGCCTTGAGCTTGCTACACAATACGGACTTAAAAATGAGATCAGTGAGGCAAACCTGAAGCTTTCAACACTGTACGAAAAGACGGGAAAAGAAGGGCTCGCCCTAAAACATTACAAGAATTATATAACTTATCGGGATAGTGTAAGTAATATCAATTTGGTACAACAAATGGCCAACCTGCGCACTGAGTTTGAGGTTTCTGAAAAGCAAATAAAAGTCGACCTGCTGGAGAAGGAAGCCCATCTGCGGGAACTGTCAAAGAAGAAGCAACAGAATTTCCTGTACGGCACTGTTCTCGTGACCATTCTGGTGGCAATGCTTGCATTTGGATTGTTCAGAAGGAGCAAATTTGTCGAGAAAACCAATCGTATAATCAAAGCCGAAAAGAAAAGATCAGATAATTTATTGCTCAATATCTTACCAAGAGAAACTGCCATTGAGCTTAAAACGAAAGGGCAGGTAAAGGCTAAAAAATTTGATTCAGTAACGGTCATGTTTGCTGATTTTGTCTCTTTCACGAAACATTCCGAGCACATGAGTCCTGAGGAGCTGGTAAAAAATGTCGGGTTTTATTTTTCTGAATTCGACAAGATCATGGAAAAACACAAGCTCGAAAAGATTAAAACTTTGGGAGATGCCTATATGTGTGCGGGGGGTCTGCCTTTTATTTCAAAAAATCATGCCGAAAGAATGATTCTGGCAGCCTTTGATATTTTGGAATTTGTTGAATCAGTAAAAAAATGTAAGCACAGCGATCATGTGAGTGACGCCTTGCATTGCTGGGATATTCGTATCGGGATCAATTCAGGTCCTGTAGTTGCAGGTGTTGTAGGCAGTAAAAAATTTGCTTATGACATCTGGGGCGATACAGTAAATATAGCCTCACGCATGCAAACCGCATCTGAATCAGGAATGATCAATATAGGAGAAAATACCTATGAGCTCATAAAAAATCAATACGATTGCACTTACAGAGGCGAGCTTGAAGTAAAAAACAAGGGTACAATGAAAATGTATTATGTCAAAGGAAAAAAAGAAACTCAAAAGACTACCGAACCTTCCATAAAAGGTTTACTGGCAGTTAACTGATAAGGAATAAAAGCTGCCTCTGAAGAGCATTTTCAGGTAATGCTTTATAATCTCATGTTTTTTTAATCATTTTAATATAAAATTATATCTTATGAGTAACAAAGACAATAACACAAATATTATTCTCTCAGTTTCATCAGCCTTAATTAACGGTAGTAATGTAGACCAAAACGTAATTTTTTCAGATGACCGTGGGGACGGTGGCAGCTCAGGCGGCAATTCGAAAAATTACATATCAAAAGTAAATAAGGGCAAAAAAGTGACCTGGACCGCAGTTGTAAACTCCAATCCCGGAAAAAGTAATCCGGGAGATAGCGTTACAGTAGTAGCCGTTTTAAAGAAACCCAATCGTTTAGGAGGAGATGATATTTTGGAAAAGGATTGCTACTACCAAAGTGGAAATTTGGTCGAAGGTAAAGTTAAAGGTGACCCAAACGAAGGTGAAACTGAAAATTATTTGGTTGTTTTCTCTGTAACATCCAACGGTCAAAGTTCAACTACTTATATCATTGATCCAAAACTACAAGTCCAAAAATAAGCTCAAATGAATCGGAAAAAGTATGTTTTTTCTTCCTCATTTGCTTTTTTTATAATCCTTGTCAATATATCCTTTGGTCAGAATCAAAAAGAGGCAGACAGTTTAATTCAATTATATAAGTCAGGGATATACGAAGAAACTGAACTGGATATTCTTAATCTTATTGCGAATAAAGAATCAAAACCTGATAGTAAATTAGTATACGCTGACATATTAATCAAGGTGGCTTCTGTTGATTCTGTATATAGATATATTTACAACGGTTATTTGCAAAAGGGGAATGCTTTCAGATTAAGAGGAGAATATGAAAAAGCACTCGAGGCCTATTTTATAAGTCTGTCTCTTGCAAATCAAAAAGATAGTCTCAAAGATGCGGGCGCAGTGAGCATCTCGATCGCGGATGCCTATTCAGAAATGGGTAATTCGAACAATGCTGAAAAATATTATACCAATGCAATTGCGCTATTGCGAAACACGAATGATTCTCTCAATCTGGCGACCGCATTATTGAATGCCGGTGATGAATATTTTAAGCAAAATAAATTTGAACTGGCACTGCAATATTTTCAAGAATCAGGAGCCATTTTTAGAAAATCCAACTTTTTAATTGGAACAGCCTATAATTTGGGTAACATAGGTATGATCTATGCTGAGCTGGGCAATGATATGGAAGCTGAAGCCAATATGACCAGAGCCATTGCAATTTTGGAAGAGTTAGAAGATTACTACCCTATTTCAGTGTATCTAACCTATATGTCAGACATCTATCTCAAAAAAAATGATTGGAAAGCCGCAGAACGATATGCAAAAAGAAGTTTAGTTCTTGCACAGAGATACGGACTAAAAGAACAGATCAGCGATGCCAATCTCAAATTATCCGAGTTATACGAACATGTGGGTAACTATAAGATCTCAAATAGTTATTACAAAGACCATATAAAATACAGGGACAGTGTATTGAATGTCAAGAATATAGAGGCTATGGCAGATCTGCGCACTGATTATGAAGTCGCACAAAAACAGGTAGAAGTGGATCTTCTGGAAAAAGAGAATCAATTACAATTCCTAAAGTCCAAAAGACAAAGAAATTTTCTTTATGTCGGTGCTGCAGGTTTATTTTTAACTTTTTTACTTGCTTTTGGCTGGTTTAGGCGATATCAATACATCAAAAAAACAAATTTGATTATCGAGGAAGAAAAGAATAAATCTGACATTTTATTGTTGAACATTCTTCCGGAAGAAACTGCTTTAGAATTAAAACAAAACGGCAAAGTGATAGCTAAAAAATTTGATGCTGTTAGTGTTATGTTTACGGATTTTAAAGGATTTACGGCTTATGCTGATGATTTACCCCCCGAGAAATTGGTTGAAAGCGTGGGATTTTATTTTTCAAAATTTGATGAGATCATAACAAAAAACGGGTTGGAAAAGATCAAAACCATCGGGGATGCCTATATGTGTGCCGGAGGATTACCCATTCCTACTGATGACCATGCCATACATATCGTCAGCGCTGCCATGGAAATTGTAGAATTTGTGGAATCATGTAAGCATAATTCCGATTTCCATCAGGCGCAATTCGATGTTCGTGTAGGTGTCAATACGGGCCCGGTAGTGGCAGGTGTGGTTGGAAGTAAAAAATTCGCTTATGATATTTGGGGGGATACCGTAAACATAGCCTCCCGCATGGAAACAAATTCAGAACCGGGTGAAATAAATATATCCGCTAATACCTATGCTCTTGTAAAAGATAATTTCAAATGCCAATTTAGAGGCGAAATTGAAGTAAAAAACAAGGGCACAATGAAAATGTATTTTGTCAAAGGAAAAAAAGAAACTCTAAAGACCACTGAACCTACATAAAAGTTACTGTGTCTGTGTCCTGAAAAGGGCGGTTCGCCGCTTCAGATTCAGTAAACGAATTCCTGCAGGTATCTATTTAGGTTTTAATTCTTCATAGGCGGCTGATAAACTTCTTGAAATACCATCGCCCTTCCATTCATCTGCGCCCTTGATGGCCTGTATTTTCATGATCTCATCCTGCGTTTTTCCCGCTTTAATTGCTGTACCCACTTCTTCCAGCAAACGGGAGAGGTACGCCTGAAAAGCCCTGATGTCATCCTTGGTTCCAACAACTTCAAATCCATTATCGGCATGGCCAAAAATAAATTTTGTATCCTTGTCATATATCTTATTTGCCTGTTCCAGCACCTCTATCCAATTTTTTACAGAAGCTCCTGCTGTTTTGTCTATATAAGGGTAACGCCTGTTAAAAACCAAATCGCCCATGTGCACGATATTCGCATTTTCAAAATGCACCAGGGCATCACCATCTGTATGTGCAGCGCCAAAATATTTTAAAGAAATGGTTTCTTCTCCTACCTTTCCTGACCATTCCTTAGCGAATAAAGTATCGGGGTACAACTGAGCCGCAGATGTCTTGTTGGCCTCTGCAACACGCGTTTGATTTTTCTTTGAGTTTTCATGTGCCAGCAGCTTGCCAATAAGTCCTTTAAAGGCAATATTACCCCCTGTATGGTCACCGTGGTGGTGTGTATTGATCAACAGATCGATCTGTCTGCCGGACTGTTTTTTGATGGCTTCGATCAGGTGCTGTGCCTGTTCGGGAAACTGTGTATCAACAACCACCAGGCCATCTTTTGAGATCATCCAGCCTATGGTTCCTCCTTTTTCCGTAAAAAAACCGACGTTATTTCTCAATGGTGTCATTTTATAGGGAATTTCCTGATTCATGATTCCGGCAAACAGATTGCTGTGGATCATTGACATTCCCAGTCCGGCAAGTGCCGTAGTCTGCATAAATTTGCGTCTGCTGCTCATCTTAAATTATTTTTTGATTTTAAAGATAATTAATTCAGGAAAAAGTTTTACAGTAATCATGTAAAATTCAAAACCGGGTTGATGATAAATCGGAATAGCAAACGGTCAACGTCAATTAGGCATCGAGTATAGATTACTTTATCCTTTATCCTTTGTCCTTTATACTTTATCCTTTGTCCTTTGTCCTTTCTTCACTCTCGAAAAGCCTGCATTTGATTCCTTACTTTACCGAAAACTTATAAACGGTTGTAGATTTCAAAACCTCACCGGGTCTGAGCAAGGTAGTGGGAAAATTCGGATGGTTCGGAGAATCGGGATAATGCTGGGTCTCGAGACAAAAGCCGTTACGGCGCTTATAAGGCTTGGCTCCTTTTCCGGGAGTTCCCTGAAGGAAATTACCTGTATAGAGTTGTACTGCCGGCTCGGTAGTAAAGCATTCCATATAACGGCCGGAAACCGGTTCGTACGCACTGGCTCCGAAAGTCAGTTCACC
>Ga0105098_10000079_pt1 | contig 27442 bp, 20 predicted proteins | sample PPLLak21cMay2015_FD_79137 | JGI IMG/M metagenome (GOLD analysis project Ga0105098, IMG submission 79137) | Freshwater sediment microbial communities from Prairie Pothole Lake near Jamestown, North Dakota, USA - PPLs Lake P7 Core (1) Depth... | ecosystem: Environmental > Aquatic > Freshwater >... | reverse complement strand
TGGACGGCGCGCGCGGGGCCCAATTCCTGCAAACGCTGGCTGATTTGGTGGAAGAACCTTTACAGTTATTGAATTGATGGACTGTCATGCGAAACCTGAGTGAAGCAAATCTATCCGATGCCGTGATCGCCATGATGTCTGGTGCGAAGAATGCACGGTTTAAAGAAATCATGACCAGCTTAATTAAACATCTGCACGCCTTTATCCGGGAGGTAAATCTGACTGAAACGGAATGGCTGGCCGGCATTCAATTTCTTACAGCCGTTGGTCAGAAATGTGATGAGAAACGGCAGGAGTTCATCCTGCTTTCTGACACGTTGGGCGCCACAACCATGAAAGATATCGTCAATAATCGCAAACCGGCGGGTGTGACCGAATACACCATCCTCGGGCCGTTCCACCGCCCGGATGCGCCGGAATTTCCGTTGTCCGGAAATATTGCCGGCGATATTCCGGGTGAACCCGTCATTGTCAGAGGCCGTGTGCTTTCTCCAGAGGGTGCCTCGATCCCCAATGCCAGACTGGATGTCTGGCAGTCGGATGCCGAAGGATTCTATGATTTACAAATGCCTGACACCGATGGGATGGCGCTGCGCGGCATATTCCATGCCGATGACGAAGGAAAATATATCTTTCGTACGATCAAGCCGACCTGCTATCCAATTCCAAACGATGGGCCGGTGGGACAGATGCTTGCCGCGCTGGGAAGGCATCCTTATCGTCCCGCGCATATTCACTTCATTGTTTCTGCGGAAGGTTATCGATCGGTGACGACCGAGTTGTTTGTCAGTGGAGATCCTTATATTGACTCCGATGCGGTTTTCGGCGTGAGAGAGTCGCTGGTTGTCCCATTTGTGCAGAATGATTCGAAGGAGGCTGCTGCGCGTCTGGGTGTGGCTGCACCTTTCTTTAGCGTTGATTATGATTTCGTGCTTGAGCCTGGTTGAAAGGTTAGTTGTTAGAACCCACTCAGAAAACAGCATGTCACTCTGAGGGAGCGCTTGCTGCGACCGAAGAGTCTCGTAATTTCGGTAGAGAGATCCTTCGCGGAGTTTATCCTGAGCTTGTCGAAGGGCTCAGGGCGACATATTTGAAAAGATTTTTAGAAATTTAGAGGAGAGAGTATGCCTTCCAGACATATCGTGCGTACTGCTGAGCAAGCTGATTTCAAAGTTCCAAAGGCTTTTGAATCGCTAAGCAAGGGCTATCGTCGCTGGTGCATTGTCGATGGCGAAGGTGGTTCGGTCCATCAGGAGTTTAGTATTTGCGAGCTTGACCCTGGCGGCATAATTGACGCGCACATCCATACCTTCGAGGAGAGCGTATATGTTCTCGAAGGGCAGCTGATCTGCGAGACCGGTGATGGGACCTATTGTCTGGAACCGGGCGATTATGGCGTGATCCAGGTCTCCGCGCCGCATGCCTTTCGCAACGATGGAAGTGCTCGCGTCCGTTGGGCTGAAATGCTCGCACCTCAACCACGACTGGACGGCGTAGGCGATGTTTATCCGGTGGACGCATTGCCCAGGACGGCTCCCATTTCTGTGGATGCCCGCGACCCGCGCACGCGTTCTTTTGGTCACATTTCTCCGGACAATATGAGCGCGGGGAAGCAGACCCAGGATATGCTGGCAGTCTCCGCCAGCATGCGGACGGCCCTCCTGGTATACAGCGGTATCACGGTCAAGATGATGGTGGATAGCGATCTGGGCGCGCAGCTCTCGACCATGTTCATGGTGCAGTATGAGCCAGCTGGCGTCGCCGGGGCACACGATCATCCACTGGAAGAAACCTATCTCATTCTCGAAGGCGAAGTGGATGGCTGGTTCGACGGTGTGCAGTATCGCCTCAAACCGGGTGACACGGCCTGGGCTGGAGTGGGCTGTGTCCATGAGTTTCGCAACCCCACGCAGGGAATTGTCCGCTGGCTGGAGACGCAGGCGCCGCAGCCGCCGCGCCGTCACTCTTATCGTTTCCGCCGTGATTGGAAATATTTGGAAGAGAAATTAGATAATGGAGGTCACGACCATGGATAAGTTGGGTACTGTTGTGGTTGTCGGAGGCACCTGTGATATTGGCAAGCATCTGGCGCGACACTATGCCACAAAAGGACATCCGGTAGTTGTAACCAGCCGAGATCAGGGTCGCGCCGAGGCTTGCGCACGAGAAGTCGGCGGCGATACCAGAGGTATCTGTCTCGACCTCGCCGACCCTCATCAAATTGCCGGCGCCCTGGCTGGAGTGGGGGATGTCCTTCATCTAGCGCTGGTGGCGCTTCACCGTGATGACAATAAAGTACGTGAATATAACATCGACGAAGCGATCAAACTTGTCACATTGAAGTTGGTTGGTTATACCGAAGTGGTGCATCAGCTCGTACCAAAAATGCGCACCGACGCTTCCATTGTTATCTTCGGTGGACTGGCAAAAGACCAGCCCTATGCCGGTTCGACCACGATCACCACCGTCAATGGCGGTGTGTCTACATTGATCAACTCATTGGCGTTGGAGCTCTCACCTATTCGCGTGAATGCAATTCACCCCGGACAGGTCGGTGATACACCCGCCTGGCTGAGCAAACCCAGGGAAGTGTTAGATAACCTTCGAGCGCGGACTGCCCTGGGTAGATTGGTGACAATCGAAGATGTCATCCATGCCACCGCCTTCCTGTTCGAGAACCGCGGTGTGACCGGCGTCAACCTGCGCGTCGACGGCGGCCGCATGATGAAGTAATTTATTGCGAAAGAGCCGTCGGTCGAGTAGGTCGAGTGTGCGAAGCGTCTCGACCGTACACTTGCACCGGCACGTGATTTGCCTGGCAAATCATGCAGGTGTCGAGACCAGGCGACTGAAGCAATCTCCACATGGCAAGGAGATTGCTTCGCAACGAACGCTCGCAATGACAAAGGAAAAGACTATGCACTTTGTCTCCAAAATCGATCCGTCCCTAGCTTCCATCCCCGCGCTTTACGAGCAGGGCAGTACCGGTTTCCGGCGCGCTTCCTACGTGGACCGGGTTATGGGCTCCGTTCACATGGGCACCGGGATCTGCTTTCTGGATGCGAACGGCGCGATCCGGCCTCATCTCCATTCGTTCGAAGAAAGCTTCTATATCCTGGATGGCAGTCTCCTTTTGCAAATGGGCGAACAAGTCTATTCGTTGGGCCCGGGCCATTTCGGGTTGATCAGCACCGGCGTTCCACATAGCTGGAGGAATGCGGGCGAGCAGCCCGCTCGCTGGCTCGAAATGCAGGCGCCTCAACCGCGCCCACTTGACTACGGGCGGGATACATTCTTCGTGGATGGAGAGGTGCCCGCAGAGGGAAAACCTCCCGCTCCTGATTCACCCATGCTCGGCTACTTCGACGAGTCCCAGCTGCCTCGCCCTGGTGCAGCTTCCCAGATGGAGGGCTTCAACCCCACAACAGGTATAGCGATCAAGATGTTCGTGGACCGTTCCTTCGGTGCACTCCACCAATCGCTTTTCCTGATCCAGTACCAGCCCGGCGCAAAGATCGATCTGCACGACCATACCTTCGAGGAATCCTATTTCATTGTGAGCGGGCAGGTCCGCGCCACGGCTGACGGGGAGACCTGCGATCTCGGTCCCGGCGATGTGATCTGGACCGGCGTCGGCTGCATCCACAGCTTCGCGAATGTGGGCACGGAACCGGTCCGGTGGATCGAGACCCAGGCTCCACTCCCACCTGCCAGGGAAGTCTTTCGCTTCGAGAGGGATTGGGTTCAGTATGCCTGATACCCAAATGAGAATTTGTTTATTGACCAATCGAAAGGAGAAGAGACGATGAAGCGCTTGTTATTGACCAATGTGATGATCGTTCTGATGCTGGTGCTGACAGCCTGCGGCGGTGCACCTGCCGCCCCGACGGAAGCCATGCAAGCCACCTCGGCTCCGGCTGAGCCGGCGACCGAAGCTCCAGCAGCCGAGGGCGAGCCGATCCGGGTGGGCAGCACGCTGTCGCTCACCGGTCCACTGGCGGCGACGGGGGCGATCCACAAGATCGTCGGCGAGATCTTCGTCGAGCAGTTGAACGCGGAAGGCGGCTTGCTCGGGCGGCCCGTCGAGTGGATTCTGCTCGACGACGAATCCGTGCCGGACAAAGCCGCGGCGCTCTACGAGCGGCTGATCACCGAGGAAAACGTCGACCTGATCATTGGTCCGTACGGCTCGGGAAACATCACTGCGGCGATGCAGGTGGCGGAACGCTACAACATGGTCTTCATCCACCATACCGGCAGCCTGACCTATGCCTACACCTACAAATGGCATTTCCCGATGTGGTACACGGGTCTCGACACGCACAAGACCACGCCGGACCTGCTATTCGACGCCCTCGACTCCACCGGCACACCGCCCAAAACGATTGGTTTTGTGGTCAACCAGTTCCCGGGCACCATGTTCATGGCACGCGGGCGTGAAGGCGACGGCGGCGCGATCAATGTTGCGAAAGAGCATGGTTATGAAGTGGTGCTGGATGTTGACTTCCCGTTCGGCACGACCGACCTGAGCGCGATCGCGGCGCAGGTCCGGGACGCGGACCCTGACTTCCTTTACGTCTCCGGCCTGGGCGTGGACGGCAACACCCTGATCACTGCCATGAATGCGCTCAACTACCAGCCGCGCGGCCTGTTCGTCCAGTGGCCCGCGCCGGGTCCGCTGGCAGAGGCGGGAGAAGGTGCCTTTTCCGTGACGCTGTTCGAAGCGCACGAACCGTACCTGTCCAAATCGGGCGCCGCGGAACTGAACGAGGAGTTCGGGAAACGCGCCACCGCGGCCGGCATGTCGTACCCGGTACTTGACGTCCAGGGCGCAGTCTCCTGGGCGACCTGGCAGACGCTCACCGCGGCTGTCGAAGCGACCGGCGGCCTGGAGCAGGAAGCGATTGCAAACTGGCTGTTGACCAACAAGGTCGAGACGATCATCGGCGAGATGACGTTTGACCCGAACAACCAGAACTATGGTCCGGACTTGCAGAGCATCAAACAGGTCCAGGATGGCCAATGGGTTGTGATCTACCCGGCCGAGTTCGCCGCGGAGGGTTCCTCCATCGTGTATTCCCCGTGTGGAACTCAAGTTGAAACTTGCTGATTAGTCGTCAACCGGGCTGCCCTTGCCATTCACGGATCGGTGGAGGGCAGCCCGACTCTATTTATTGGATCTAACATGCAACTCTTTGGGCAAGCGCTCATTTCCGGATTATTACTGGGCAGCCTGTATGGCACGATCGCCATCGGCCTGACCCTTACCTGGGGCATGTTGAAGGTCATTAACCTGTCGCACTTTTCTTTTGCCATCCTGGCCGGCTACATCACCTATCAGCTTTCGATCACGACGGGCATGAACCCGTTCCTGACCATGCTGGTCACGATACCGATGTTCTTCCTGGTGGGGGTCCTGCTGCAGTGGTTCATCGAGATCTTCCACATCGACGAATTCATGTCGTTATTGGTTACCTTTGGCTTGTTCATCATTCTGGAAAGCGTCATGCGCTGGTTCTGGACGGCGGACCACCGGTTCATTCCGTCGGCTCTGAATCCATACCTGGGCGTGTCGCTCTGGGTTGGACCGTTTGCCCTGCCGATCCCGCAGCTGGCATCTTTCCTTGCCGCAGTCTTGATCTCGGTCCTGACCATGTACATCCTGCACCGCACCTATGCCGGCAAGGCGTTGCGGGCACTCGCACAGGACCGGGAAATTGCCGGCGCCTTCGGCGTGAATTACCGCCGTTCTGCCATGATGTTGTCCGGCATGGCAGGAGCATATGCTGCCATCGCGGGCGCGTTCATCAGCATGATCTACGGCGTTACTCCGACGGCGGCGATCGAATGGCTGCCGGTGATCTTTGCGGTCGTGATCCTGGGCGGGCTGGCGAACGCGTTTGGTGCGTTCGCCGCCGGGCTGATCATTGGCGTGACCGACCACGTGACCAGCGCGGTCGCGGATGCCGGGATCGCCTCGCTGGTCACCTTCGTGATCCTGATCCTGGCGCTGCTGCTGAAACCGGAAGGGCTGTTCGCCCGGAGGGTTGCAGAGTGAACTGGCGCGCTCCCCTCGCTTTTCTGGCTGCCGGTCTTTTGCTCTGGCTACTTCCCTGGCTGCGCGAGCGGCTGGACTTCCCGGTCTTCTACCTGATCTTCCTGTACTTCATCTTCTTCTGGATCGCACAGGCTTCCAGCTGGAATATGCTGAGCGGCTACTCGGGCTATTTCAGTTTTGGACAGGGCGCGTTCTACGGTGTGGGCGTGTACACCACCGCCACACTTGTGGACAAGCTCGGCGTCAGTTTTCTGGCGTCGTTACCGGTGGCCGGGATCATTGCTGCCCTGCTCGGTTTGGGAGTCGGTTTCGCCGTCTTCCGGCTGCGCAAACTGCGGGGCGAGCTGTTTGCGTTGCTGACGCTGGCAGTGGCGCTGGTGGTTGCCGCGGTCGTACGCAATCTGGACATCATCGACGGAGGCTACGGCGTGCCCCTGGGCCAGGTGCCCTATCCGGCGTTCCTGGGCGACTACTCGGCGATGTTGTACCGCCTGGGAATGATCGTGGCCCTGCTGACTGTATTTGTGGCGTATGCCATCCAGCATTCGCGCCTGGGACACGGCTTGTTTGCCATCCGTGACGACGAGGCAGTGGCGGAAGGCCTGGGCGTGCCGACCTTCCGCTACAAGATGACCATCCTTGCCATCAGTTGTTTCTTTGCCGGGTTGTCCGGAGGCTTGCATGCGCTCCAGATCAACTATGTCGCCGTCGAGAGCGTCTTCAACATTCGGGTCGCGCTGTTCGTCATCCTGATGAGCATCCTGGGCGGTCGAAGACACTGGCTGGGACCCGTCCTCGGCGCGATCATTATCTACACGTTGTCTGACCGGTTCAGCAGCGTCCAGCTGGAGTTCCTCAACCAGATCATCATCGGCTCGCTGCTGATCGTAATGATCCTCTTCGTGCGGGAAGGGATCTACTCGAGGCTTCAGCGCCGCCTCTGGTTCGCGCTCGGGTTGTTCGCGCTGGTGCTGCTGGTGCAGGTGTTCGGCGGCATTGGGGCGCGGCTGATCTCACAGGTCGCCGTGGCAATGCTGGCGCTGATCGCGGTCCTGCTCGTGCCGGAGGCGCTGTATCAGAAATTATTCGGATGGGTGGGACGCCATGCTAAAGTGTGAGAACATCACGAAGAAATTCGGCGGGCTGTGGGCGCTGGCTGGCGTGGACCTGTCGGTGGCGGAAGGCGAGATCGTCGGCCTGGTGGGACCGAATGGTTCCGGCAAGTCCACCTTGATCAACGTCATCAGCGGTCACTACGCGCCGAACGCGGGCCGGATCACCTTTCGAGGAGGCGATATCACGGCCCGGCAGCCCCATCAGATCACGCGACTCGGGATTGCCAGAACGTACCAGATCCCGCGGCCCTTCCAGACTATGACCGCCTTTGAGAACGTCGCGGTCGCATGTATGTTCGGGCGGAGTCGCGAGGCGGTGGCAGACGCGCAACAGAATGCGCTCCACTGGCTCGAAGTCACCGGGCTCGGCGCGTGCGCCAATTTCCCTTTGGAAAAACTGAACCTCCATCAGCGCCGGTTCCTCGAGCTTGCCCGTGCCCTGGCATGCGGGGCGGAACTGCTGCTGCTCGACGAGGTGTTGGCGGGGTTGAACCCCACCGAGATCGAATTGTCCATGGCAATGATCCGGGGCATCAACGAACGCGGTGTGTCCATCCTGATCGTCGAGCATATCATGCGGGCGGTGGTCAGCCTGTCGCACCGCATCGTCGTTTTGGATCAGGGTGAGGTGATCGCAGAGGGTGTGTCGCAGCAGGTGATGCGCGACCCTGCTGTCATCAGCGCTTATCTGGGGAAGGACTATGCTCGAGATCATTGACCTGAACGTGGCCTATGGAGATGCCCAGGCCCTCTGGGATGTGTCGCTTACGGTGGGTGAGAGCGAGATCGTCACCGTCGTGGGACCGAACGGCGCGGGCAAGACGACGCTGGTCAACGCGCTGGCCGGGATCGTCCCCGTGCGCAGTGGGACGATCCGCATGAACGGGCAGGACCTCGCGCCTCTGCCCGCGCACCAGGTTTGTCAGCACGGCATTGCCATTGTCCCGGAGGGGCGCAGGCTATTCACTCAGATGACGGTCCGCGACAACCTGGACATGGGCGCGTTCGGCACGAACGCGCGGGCACACCACGACGAGTCTCTCAGCCAGGTGTATCGCATTTTCCCGAAACTCAAGCAGCGCGCCGGACAGCGTGCGGGTACGTTGAGCGGCGGTGAACAGCAAATGCTGGCGATCGGCAGGGCGCTCATGGCAAGACCCAAACTGCTGCTCCTGGATGAGCCTTCGATGGGACTGGCTCCCGTCATCGTCGACCTGATCTTCGATGTTTTGGAGGAGATCAAACAGTTGGGCGTGTCCACCCTGCTTGTCGAGCAGCACGTGGTCAAGGCCCTTCAGGCTGCCTCGCGAGGCTATGTCCTGGAAGAGGGCCGCATCGTGCAGATGGGCAGCTCCGAAGAGCTGACTCGCGACAAGCACATCCAGCGAGCCTACCTGGCATATGCATAATATCGTTGGATACCTCCCGCACGATTTGCTTGGCAAATCGTGCGGGAGAAACAGAAGTATGGCTGGTTTGTCTGGTACCAAAAACACCCATAGTATCTGTCATTGCGAGCCCCGAGGCTCAAACGCCGAGTGGGCGAAGCAATCTCACAAGGAATTTCGATGGAAGTAGTGTGAGGGATTGCTTCGTCGGGGCGGGCACCCTCCTCGCAATGACGGAAGAGAAGAAGGGATCAAAAGTGACCTTGAAAAGGACCCTGATCAAGAACGGTTGTGTCCTGAGCCTCGATAAGAAGGTCGGCAACTTCCATCAGGCGGATGTGCTGATCGAAGGGACGAAGATCGCGGTGGTGGGACCCAATTTGAGCGCGGCGGACGCCGAGGTGATCGACGCCTCGGACATGATCGTCATGCCGGGGTTTGTGGATACGCACCGCCACGTCTGGGAAGGGATCCTGCGCAACATTGGGACGGACATTCCGTTGGAAGGCGCTGAGGGTTATCTCTCGATCATCTTGAAGACGCTTGCGCCGGTCTATCGTCCGGAAGACGCCTACATCGGGGATCTGGTCGGGTTGTATGGAGCGATCGACGCGGGGATCACGACCATCCTGGACTGGTCGCATATCCAGGCCACGCGCGAACACGCCGACGCTGTGGTCAGGGCCCTGCAGGAGTCGGGCATGCGCGCCGTCTTTGCTTATGGTTACCCATGGTGGAAAGACCCGGATGAACATCAGGAGGATTGGATCCGGGATGTTGCCAAACAATATTTTGCCTCGAAGGATCAATTATTGACATTCGCGCTCGCGGTGCCGGGGCCTGAGTTCGTGTCATTCGAAAAGACAAAGGCCCACTGGCAGCTGGCACGCGAGCTGGAGGCGCGCATCACTGTCCATGTTGGGGTGGGTACGGCGGGCAAGCTCTGCAAATTGCTTGAGATGGGCAAGGCGGGCCTGCTCGAGGATGATACGACATACATCCATTGCACAACCTTGAGCGATGAAGAGATCAAGATGATCGTGGACACAGGCGGAGCGGTGTCCTTGTCATCGACAAGTGAAATGACCATGGGTTATGGAATGCCGCCAGTTCAGCGATTCCTGAACCTGGGTCTGCGCCCGAGCCTCAGTGTGGATGCGGAGACGAATATGCCCAACGATATGTTTACGCAAATGCGCTCTGTGATTTCGCTGCAGCACGGCATGCTCTTCGATCGGAAGCTGGCCGGAAAACGCAATTTGCCGCCTTTCATGAATTCGCGGGATGTGATCGAGTGCGCGACCATCGAAGGCGCGCGTGCGAATGGATTGGCACACAAGACGGGCACTCTGACTCCCGGCAAGGAGGCAGACATCATCCTGTTGAGCACGGACCGTCCCAATATCCTGCCGGTCAATGACCCGATCGGCGCCGTGGTGTGGGGCATGGACACCAGCAACGTGGACTCGGTCTTCGTGGCAGGCAAAGCCCTCAAACGCGAAGGCAAGCTGCTGAACGTGGACCTGGATGATCTTCGCAGGCGGGCTTATGAGTCGCGCGACTACGTCCTTGCCAAGTCCGGTTTCAAGTTGCCGGAAATTTAGGAGATGAGATGAAACGTCAAATCCAGTCTTCATTTTTAACTTCCATCGTCATCTCGTCGCGTTACCTTTCGGTATGGATCGCAATTGGATTGTTGCTCATCAGCGCGCTTTTGATCGCCCCGGAAACGCTGACGCGCGTCTCGTTCACGACAGTCCTGCCGTTGACCTCTTTTCTGGCGCTGGCGGCCCTTGGCCAAATGCTTGTGGTGATGACCGGCGGGATCGACCTATCCATCCCCGGCATCATGACGTTATCTGCGCTGGTGGCTGTGGGTGTGGCAGGCGGCGCCGATGAAAAATTACCGGTGGCGATTGGGACAGCGCTGGGAGTCTCCCTCCTGATCGGGTTAGCCTCCGGTATCCTGGTGGGTGTCTTGAAATTGAACCCGCTCATCGTGACACTGGCTGTCGGTCAGATCGTCTATGGCTCCACACTGGCATATGCCGAAAATGTGGCGAACGAGGCCTCCGTGCCGCGCAGCTTTTCCACCTGGATCACCTCCCCTTTGCTCGGCTTGACCAACCTCGAGTGGACGGCGATCGCGGCGTCCCTGCTCCTGGTTTTGATGTTCCGGTACACAAAATTGGGTCGTCAATTTCAATCGGTGGGCGCCAACCCCAGGGCCGCCTGGATCCTGGGGTTGAGCGTCAACATGTATGTGATCTTCGCCTACATGGGTGCCGCTTTTCTCTACGGCCTGAGCGGCGTTCTGCTGGCCGGCTTCCTGCGGAGTCCCAGCCTGACCCTCGGCCTGCCCTATCTGTTGGGCCCCATCGCGGCCGTGGTCATCGGCGGGGCTTCCCTCTCCGGCGGTTTAGCCAATGCCGTCTCGACCTGGGCCGCGGCTTTCTTCCTCACATTACTAAATCAGATGCTCCGGGTTTTGGGTCTCCCGACCGCCCTGCAGTTCGTGGTCTTCGGCATTGCGATTGTCGGCGGCATGGTCATCTCGGGTGACCGCATCGTTACGCTGATCGAGAACCTGCTCATGGGTATGTCCAGATTCAAAGAGACAGAGGTCGTAAGAAAGAAAGGAGGTTCCGAGGCTTCGTGATCGAGCTGTGGGTCGGATTGCCAATCCGACCTACAGCAACAAAAATTGCATATTGACCAACTAACAGGAGAAGAAATAATGAAACGTTTACTACTAATTAATGCGCTGATCGTTTTCACTTTGGTGCTCACGGCTTGTGGCGGCGCCGCAGCGACAGAGGCTCCGGCAATGACCGAAGCGCCGGCGATGACCGAAGCGCCCATGACAGAAGCTCCCGCGGCGACCGAAGCGATGGCTACAGGCGTCATCCCGGAGACCGGCGTCGAGGGGCTGGATGAGTTTGGAGAACGATATGACGCCGATCCCGCCGTCCTGACCCAGTCGATTGGCACCACCGAGGGCGTTCCTCAAATCGCCATGGCTGCCATGTATCGTGCCGGGCTGCCTGTGGATGAAGCTCGTCAGGAGCTGGCGATCAAGTGCTGGCGGGAAAAGATCTGCGATACCGGTACGGGCGGAGAGATCACGGTCGCTCTGGCGGACGGCTTTGGTGAAAATCTCTGGCGGCAGGTGACCCATATGGAGTTCATCCTGCAGGCGCTGACCTATCCCGAAATTGGGAAGATCATTTACACGACTGCAGCCCTGGATACCCAGAAGGCGATCTCAGACGTCCGCAGCCTGATCGCGCAGGACGTGGACATCATCGTCGGTTTCCCGGATGCGGGTGAGGCTTTGTTGCCTGCTGTTCGTGAAGCGACGGAACGCGGCATCGTTTACATTACACATTCCTATGGCAAGATCGGTGAGCCGGGCAGGGATTACTCCTCGTTTGTGGCAGAAGATGTCTGCAAGCTTGGCGAGCTCTTTGCCGAGACCTTGAATGAGGAAGTTGGTTCTGGCAAGGTTGCCTTCCTGGGCGGGACACCGGGCAACGCGCTGTCAGCCTACTGGCAATCCTGTGAAGAACCTGCGCTGAGCCCTGAGCTCGAACTCGTCGGTCGCGCCGATACCAACTGGACGCGCGAAGGCACGCTGCAGGCTGTCTCCGGTTTCATCAGCAGCAACCCGGACATCAAAGGCTATAGCTACGAGGCTGCCGACTCCTTCCTGGGCGGCGTGCGCGCCTACGAATCTGCCGGCCTGCCGCTCGACATTGTGTTGACGCTGCGTACGGATGAAGTGGGCTTGTTCTGCGAGTGGAAGGATATAAATAACCCGAATTTCAAGATCTTCTATGCGTCAGGCGGCAACTACCAGTCGCGCATTGCCCTCACGGCGGGCATGATGCAGCTCAAGGGCCACGAGCTTCCAGCGGAAGGCGTCATCATCCCCACTGTGATGCGTCAGGTCGACGAGAACACCTGCAACCCGGATATGCCGGCGGAAGGTTCGCTGTCCTCCCTGGTGCCGATCCCGATCGTCAAAGTCATGGTAGGCCAGTAGGAAGCCGGTATACCGCTGGTAATTCTGATGAATTTAATGAATACCCCCGGTTCTGTCATTGCGAGGAAACCCTTCGTCTGCGGTCCCCTTCGGCACGGCTTCGCCAGTCAGGCTCCCTCCGCTCAGCGCGGGGCGGCTCGCAATGACAGAGGACTTTTATTATGACCAATGCCGAAAACCAACTGGTCCTGGAGCTTCAACACGCCTCCAAACAATATGGGACGGTGCAAGCCCTCTCCGATGTCAGCCTCGACTGTCGCGCGGGGGAGATCCACGCGGTCGTGGGGGAGAATGGTTCGGGCAAGTCAACGCTTCTCGGGATTGCCAGCGGGTTTGTGGAACCCGATCAGGGAGTCATCCTGATCGGGGGCCGCCGCCTTCGAAAAGATTCCCCAGCCGAGGCCAGGCGCCTCGGCCTGGGGATGGCTTATCAGGACAATTCTCAAGTCCTGGCTTTGTCCGTCAAAGAGAACTTATATCTGGCCGCGCCCCCGCGCCGCCGCCCGCCTTACTGGCAGATGAAAAAATGGGCAACAGAGACCCTGGCGGCGTATGAACTGGATCTGTTTCCCGACGCGCCGACAGGTTATCTCACTCTGGCGCAACGCCAACTCTTTGAAGTCGTCAAAGCGTTGATGGGGGATCCGAAAGTGCTGCTGCTGGATGAACCTACCACTGCTCTGGGACCGGATGAAGTGAGCCTGTTGCATCGTACGATCCGTGCCTGCGCGGACCGCGGCGTGGGTGTGGTTTACGTCAGCCATCGCCTGCCGGAAGTGTTGACGGTTGCCGATCGCATCACCGTCCTGCGCGATGGCCGCGGGCAGGGCGCCTACGTGGCGTCCGATATGTCTGAGGCAAGCCTGATGTCGCTGATGATCGGTCGACCCTTCCAGGTGGCTTTTCCACCGGTATTGGAGGATGCCGCCGAAGCTTCCACCGTGCTGATGATCAGCGGGTTCCAGGGTCCGTTGTTTGGACCGATCAATCTGACGGTCAGGCGGGGTGAAGTTGTAGGACTGGCCGGCGCGGAGGGCAACGGTCAGAGTGAATTTTTCAAATGCCTGTCGGGGCAGATCCCGCCAAAAGCCGGGCTGGTAATGTGCAATGGCCACGAGTTGACCCTGATCTCGCCGGTGGATGCCTTGAAGGCGGGCATCCTTTTTCTGGCTGGAGATCGAAAACACGAATCGCTGTTTCCGGTGCTGGGCGTGCGGAACAACGCTACGATCCAGGTCCTGGATAAATTCAGCCGGCTCGGTTTTATCAACCGGGGCCGTGAACGCAGGACGGTGAAAGAGATGATCCAGCGGCTGAAAGTACGCACACCCTCCCTCGAACAGCCGGTGCAGTTCCTCTCCGGAGGTAACCAGCAGAAAGTGGCTTTGACGCGGCCGCATCTGCGCAAAACCGTCAACGTCATTTTGGCTTATGAGCCAACCCAGGGCGTCGACGCGGGCGCCCGCCTCGACATATATGAGGCGCTGCGCGCGAAAGCCGCCGAGGGCGCGGCTGTGATCGTCAAATCCAGTGACCCGATCGAGTTAAGCGGCTTGTGCGACCGCGTGATAGTGATGTCACGCGGTCAGATCGTCGATGAGATCCAGCGCGCCGATCTCAGTGAAAAGCGCATCGTCGAAGCCATCGTGGGTGGGGTGGGGTTTGGACTGAAAGCCCGGCGTCCGATCCCCGTAGGACCGCGGGCTGCCACCAACCTGAATAAGGATAGAGGAGATTAAGCATGTTGGCTTTGGTCCGGCGCAAGCTAAAGAACGCCATTCGAGACGTTCGCAATGGCAGCATGTTGTGGCAGAAAATCAAGCACGTGTTCAGGGTCCGTGCGTGGACATCTGTCGTCCTCCAAATGATTCTGATTCTCATCATTGGCCGGTATACGGCCTCCCGGTCAGATGCTTTCCTGTCTGAATTCAACCTGAACAGTTTGCTGCTGGCGACTCTGCCTCTGGCACTGGTGGCGATGGCGCAACTGAACGCGCTGCTGGCGGGTTATCTGGATATCTCGGTCGGCTCGATCATGACGATGGGCGTGATCGTTGCCTCCTTCATCGTGACCGAGGATGCTTCGCCGGGTGTCGTTATGCTCGGCGGGCTGGCGGTGCTTGGTATGGGCGCCCTGGTCGGTCTCTTCAATGCGACCCTCGTACGCTGGATCAAATTACCCGCCATCATCGCCACATTGGCGACATTGAGCATCCTGGATGGCATCGCCCTTTCGCTCCGTCCCATCGCCGCAGGCCTGATCAACTTCGACGTGCTGGACCTTTTGACCACAAGCCTTGGCTTTGTCCCCGTCGCTTTCATCGTGATGCTGGTCGGCGCAATTCTCTGGGATGTATTGCTGTATGCCACTCCGGTGGGACTGACCTTTCGCGCCGTCGGACATGATGCCCAGGCAGCGCGGCGCATCGGCGCTCGAACGACGCTCCATCGAGTGGGCGCAGTTGTGCTGTCCGGGTTTATGGCGGCGCTGGCTTCCTTCTTTCTCGCGGCGCAGGTCGGGGTGGGAGATCCGCGCGCCGGCTCGAGCTACGCCCTGACGAGTCTCACGGCAGCCGTCCTGGGGGGCGCCAGCCTGATGGGCGGCCGCGGCACCTTCATCGGGGCGATTGTCTCGGCGCTGTTCCTGACCATCATCATCAACATCCTGCCCTTGCTGGGTCTGAGCAATGTTGTGGGTCTGATCACCATCGGTGTCCTGTTGCTGCTTGGACTGGCATTCTATCAAATCAACGATCTGAAAGAGCTGATCAAACTCAACTTCAAACGCGTGCAGCGATTGGCCAAAGGCTCGCGCCTCAGCCAATTGCGTGGACTGCCCACTGTTTACGTAAGTGACGCTTCCGCATTCCCAGCCGCCGAGAAACAAATCTTGCTCAGAGGCGGGACGGTGCTCACTCTCGACCCGGCGCTGGGCAACTTCCGAAATGCGGATGTGTTGATCGAAGGCACGAAAATCGCGGCCGTGGGTCCCAATCTGGCTGCCAACGGGGCGGAGGTCATCGACGCTTCGAATATGATCGTCATGCCCGGTTTCGTCGATACGCACCGGCATATTTGGGAGGGCTTGCTGCGCAACGTCGGCGCGGATATTGCGCTGGAAGGTCGCGAAGGTTACATCCGCTACGTGTTGGGAAAGTTCGCGCCTTCCTTTCGCCCACAGGATGCCTATGTAGGGAACCTCGTCAGCGCGCTGGGAGCGCTGGACGCCGGGATCACGACGCTGCTCGACTGGTCGCACATCCAGGGTTCTCCCGAGCACACGGACGCGGTGATCAAGGCTCTCCAGGACTCAGGCATACGCGGGGTCTTTGCCTATGGCTTTCCCTGGTGGGGCGACTGGAACGACCGCCAGCCGAGCTGGTTCGTGCGCGCCGCGAAAGAGTATTTCTCCTCGAAGGATCAAATCCTGACCCTGGCTCTGGCTGCCCCGGGACCGGAGTTCGTGGACTTCGAGATCGCACGCGATCATTGGAAGCTGGCGCGGGAGGTGAACGCCCGTATTACCACCCACGTGGGCGTAGGTTCCTATGGGCAGGAGGGCAAGGTACAGGAGATGGGCGAGGCGGGTTTATTGCGCGACGACACGACGTATATACACTGCACCACTCTCAATGAGACAGAAATCCAGATGATCGTCGATACGGGTGGAACGGTCTCGCTGGCGGCTCCTGTAGAGATGATGATGGGGCATGGCATGCCGCCCATCCAGAAATTCCTTGATCGTGGTCTGAAACCCAGCCTGAGCGTCGACGTCGAAACGAATGTCCCCGGCGATATGTTCACACAGATGCGCTCGGTCATGTCCCTGCAGCACGCCCAGTCCTACGAAAAGCAATTGGCTGGCGACACGAAAGCCCCCGAGCGGATTACGACCCGCGACGTGCTCGCGTATGCCACGATCGAAGGCGCGCGGGCGAATGGGTTGGCTCACAAAACGGGATCGCTCACGCCGGGCAAAGATGCCGATATCATTATGCTGAGGACCGACCGGCCCAATGTGTTCCCTATCAACGATCCCATTGGGGCGGTCGTCTGGGGAATGGATACCGGTAATGTCGATTCAGTCTTCGTCGCGGGCAAGCCCATGAAGCGTGAAGGAAAACTACTGCACGTGGATTGGAACGCGGTCAAGAAGGCCGTCATCGAGTCGCGCGAACACGTGATGAAGAAATCCGGTTTTCGCCTGCCTCCGATCTGATTGGAGAAGCCTCAATCCGGATTCTCATGTAGAACGAGCGGGGGAGCTTTGCCGCGCTTTGGATATTACTGGTAGGCAGATCTTGTAGGGCTGACCCCGCCCGATTAGAGGCAACTTCCCATTGATTCATGCCTGTCCATGGATGAATATTGACCGGAATGCGGCGGGGTCCTTTTGCATGTACAATAGGTGCTTGCGTACCATCCGGCCAGTCGCCCGTTTGCAAAAATCTCACAGGTTTACCAATAAAAAGGAAATGCCTTATGACATCCTCTCTCAGGTCTCGAAAACCTTCTCTGATCGAACGCCATATTGATAACCCGATCCTCACCGCAGACGATTGGCCCTATCGAGTCAACACCGTTTTCAACCCCGGAGCGACAATGCTTCAGGATGGGACGACTTTATTGCTCTGCCGCGTGGAAGATATGCGCGGGCATTCCCATTTGACAGTGGCTCGCTCAAAAGATGGGATCTCGAACTGGGAAATCGACCTCGAGCCTACCCTGGCACCGGATCCACACAATTATCCGGAAGAGTTGTGGGGTGTCGAAGACGCACGGATCACGTACGTCCCCGAGTTGGAAAAGTACGCCGTGCTGTACACGTCTTATTCGCGCGGCGGACCAGGTGTGTCCATGGCGATGACCAGGGATTTCCACACGTTCGAACGTCTGGGCGTAGTGATGCCGCCGGAAGACAAGGATGCCGCGCTGCTGCCGCGTCGCATCAATGGCGAATGGGCCGTGATCCACCGTCCAGTTGGATTCATGGGCGCCCATATGTGGATCTCGTTTTCCAATGATCTCAAGCATTGGGGCACCCACAAGCTGATGCTGGAAGCGCGGCGCGGCTCCTGGTGGGATGCCAATAAAATCGGTCTGTGCAACCCACCCATCGAGACGCCGCGCGGCTGGCTGGTGGTCTATCACGGTGTCAAAACCACGGCTGCCGGGGCCTTATACCGTTTGGGGCTGGCCCTCTTCGACCTGGAAGCGCCCGAGCGCTGCCTCATCCGCGGGGATGAGTGGATCTTTGGTGCCGAGGAAGATTATGAGCGCATGGGCGATGTCGGGAATGTGGTCTTTCCGTGCGGTCACGTGGTCCAGCCGGACGGAGATACCCTGAGGCTGTATTACGGCGCGGCAGATCATTATATTGCTCTGGCTACGACCCGTATCAGCACACTCCTTGACTGGCTCGATACGCACGGACGTGCTTATGTTGTTCGCAGGCAGGGAGGCGAAGGACAGGAGCCCTATCTCAATCACGACCAGAGGCCATAAAAATTGCGGCGGACAATTGTCCGCCGTAATTTTTATTAGGGAATAAAGATGATTCTCGTGAGGCCGAGGCTCGTGAAACGGGCGCAGCCTGCAGGTCCGGGATCAGGTCGCTCTGGAACGGTCTGCCAATACAATTGCAGCAGATTTTTCTCCATTGCTCCGAAGATGAACCTGATATTCTCTCGCAAATTGTTTCATTTCGAGCAATGACTGGATGAAAGACAGCGTTGACTCCGCACCCTGATTTTCATTCAGGCGGTCGATGTGTAAGCCATCCCGACAACCGCCGGTCACCTTATCATAGACGGATACGCCGAGGGCGTTGCGTCCGAAAAACCATTCAAATGCCTGTGTCGCGTGCTGGTACCATTTCAGGTCTTTGGTCGCCCGATAAGCATCCAGACAGGCAGATAAGAGAGAATAAACCTCCACGGGTTGTTGATCGAAGTAGGATACCGGGCCACCCTTCTGATAAAAACCCTGATTACCAATGGGCATGATCCAGCCCTGCTCTGACTGTTGAATTTCCACGAGCCAGGCGAGCGATTCGAGGCCGATCGCGATGGCCTCCGCATCGTTGTTCGCGTGTCCGTAACGCAGAAGCGCCTGAGAAAGCGCCGGGTTACAGTATGTGGCGCTATCTTCGAACCAGTGCCAGTCTTTCGTCCGATTGGCGCGGTAGAGCTGGATGAGCCGCTGCACCAGGGTACTTTGCGCTGTGAGAACTGCCCGGTCGCCGGGGAAGCGCCTGAGATAGCGATGGATGCCCAGCAGAGCGAAAGTCCAGGCGCGTGGACTGACGAAATCGAGCACTGCCGGCAGGGCAGCCTCGAACAGTCTGCCAGACATCCCCTGGAGACTCTCACGCTTGGAGCGGGCCAGCACCGTGCCCAGCGCCCAGATCGCTCTGCCGTGGCTGTCTTCTGATCCCACTTCCTCCAGCCAGCGCCTGTCGTAGTCCATGAAGTTACGGAAACGTTGCTCCTCCGGGTTGAAAGCATGCCATAGGAAGGCCAGATAGCGGTGAGCAAATTCCTGGACGCGCGGCAGTGCCGGAAGGGCCGCTTCGCTCCTCGAGAGGTTGCTCAGATCCTCCAACTGCGCCGAGACGATGAGCGCCCGGGCGTTGTCATCCGTGGTATAGCCTTCGTTGTAATTCGGCACGCTGAACACAGCATGTTGGAATAGTCCGGTGCTGTCTGTCAGCCGTTCGATGTGATCGAGTTTCAGTTGGGGCGCTGCCTCAGCATGTTCCTCCGGGAAGTTGTTGACCGTAACCAGGTAATGCTCCGTGAAATGCTGGCGGCGGGCGCGCTCAAGGCTTTCATAATAACGCTTCGCCACCGCAGGCCAGATCATATTCCTGCCATACAGGTAGGCGCGCTTGCGGATGGCATCCGTCTCCGCCTCATTGTCCAGCAGATACAAAATCTTCTCGGAAATGGCTTTTGAATCCCGGAACGGGACGAGTACACCGCGCCCGTCAGCCAGCAGTTCTTTTGCATAGCGATACGGCGTGGCAATGACCGCCTTGCCCGCGCCGACCGTGTAGGCCAGAGTGCCCGAGACCACCTGCTCCGGGTCGAGATATGGGGTAATGTACACATCCGCCGCGCCGATAAATTCCTTGAGATCCTTTAAATTCACAAACTGGTCGTAGAACAGGACATTCTCCTGCAATCCAAGCTGGCGGACGCGTTTCTGCAGGCTTTCACGGTATGCTTCGCCTTCCGAAGCGACCACGTGCGGATGGGTTGCGCCCAGGATCAAATACGTCAGGTCAGGATAACGCTCCACCACTGCCGGCAGCGCCTCGATCACATATTCAAGGCCCTTGTTGCGGGAGAGCAAGCCAAAGGTCATCAGGACGAATCTCCCCTCGGCACCAAATTTGTCTTTATGAAAGCCAGGGTCAACAAAAGGCACATCGTGGACACCGTGCGGGATGAAATCGATTTTATGCTCCGGCACACCATAGATCTCCCGCAGATCGTTCGTGGAGTGTTCGCTCATTACCACCATGCGGTTCGAAAGCCGTGCCACCTCACGCAATACTTCGTACTGCTCAGGAGTTGGCTTTTCGAGGACGGTGTGCAGCGTGGTAACCACGGGAGCGTTTACATTGCGCAAGAGTGTGAGGATATTCCTGCCCGATGCACCCCCAAAAATACCAAACTCATGCTGCAGGCTGATGGCATCCACTGCGTGTTGATTCAGGAAATTCGCAGCGCGTTCGTAATCAAACAGGTTGTTCTCTCGCAACTCGTAGCGGACCTTATCCGGATAGGGATAACCTTCCAGTACATCATTCATTGCAATGACCATGCTTTGAATTTCCGGGAACTGCGCCGAGAATGATTCAGTCAGGTCGGTTGTAAAGGTGGCGATCCCACACTGCCGCGGCAGGTAATTACCGATAAAAGCAACCCGTTTGAGGCCCGGGATCAAATTCATTTCCATAGGTGTATTCTCCAAAATAAGTAGTTGTAATTTTGATCTGTATCGTTAGCAGTAAAGGGTTTGTGATCTTGATCTTGCTTTCCTGACTAGCGTCAGTATCTGCATAGCTACCCCTATAACTAGAAAAATATCAACTGACAACGAGCCATGTTGACAAGGTAGAAACTTTGAGATCCTAATAAAGTGTTCGCTTGGTTTCCCCATCCAGAAGAGGGTCCAAAGACTGTCATTAGTATAAGGAAACGACTTTTTTCACGCAATCAGGGTTTACCCTAGTCATAATTAAATACCCCGCCTACTTTGTAAGACTCTCGTTTTCTTAAAGCAAGATTAACTGTTACCCAAAATAGTATTAATTACCACTCGCAGCCGGGTGTAGTGCTGATGTTCGCCGATTTGCCCACCCGTTTGTACATGGTCACATTCGTGAACGGCTCCCCCAGGATCCCATCATGGATGGCCCACGATCGCAATCGGATGCTGTTCGCGGCCAGGGGTGACCGGAACGGAGTCGAGTCACCCAGCCTTTGACGTAGTTCGCCTCCCTCCTGGAACCCGGCCTGGATCGCCTCCATCCGGCGTTTCCCCATCTGATAGGCGAATCCGTACCGTTCGAAAATGACCGCGTTGTGGTAATACAGCGGCTCGACATAATACATGTCGTGCCCCAGGCTGGCAATGAAGTCCTCGAAGGCTGTGGTGGCAGGCTGTAACAGGCGCAAGCCGCGCCGCACCTGTCCGGGCGCGAGACCATACTCCATGGCGGCTTGTTCTGCCTCGACATTTCGTTTGAGGGTGCCAAACCGGGTTGCGGAACCGTCTGGCATCTTATCGACCTCGAAGCGCGGCGCCTCCGGATCATTGAGAATATAAAGCAACACATGGATCTGGCCGTTGAGCGTATCGGTGAGGTGGGCATACAGGAGAGGGTCTCGAAAACCGATCTCGTGGTAAAGACGCATTTCCACGTCGCTCGAACCGGACGCGAACCGGAACTGGAGCAAATCCTTGTCAGACGCGAGTTCAGGCAGATTGAATTTCTCGATCAACTCCGTCGGAATATAGCGCGCATAGATTGCCCGCTTTTCATTTTCAGGAAGCTTGTTGATGCCGCCGATGGTTGAAGGTTGCATAGTTTTGTAGTTGAGTAGTTTTGTAGTTCCATAGTTGCGTAGTTCCGTAGTTTTGCAGGTGAATAGCTCCCTAACTATCGAACTATCTGACTATTCAGCTACCCAACTATTGAACTACCTAACTCTCGATTCGCGTTCCGTGTCTCGAGCCTCATCCCGTTTTGCAATGGTTGCGCGTTTATCGTAGGCTTTCTTGCCTTTTGCCAGAGCGATCTCGATCTTGGCGCGCCCATCCTTCAGATAGACGCGGGTGGGGACCACGGTCATGCCTTTCATGCGGACGTTATTCCACAATTCCCGGATCTGCTTTTTGTGCAGGAGCAGGCGCCGGCGCCGGCGCGGCTCATGATTGAAGCGATTGGCTTGCTCGTAGGGCGCGATGTGCGCTTCCACCAGCCAGGCCTGCTCGCCATTCTCGATATCCACAAAGGATTCCTGAATGCTCATCTGTCCCGCGCGGATAGACTTGATCTCACTCCCCTGCAGGACGAGACCCGCCTCGAACCTCTCCAGCAGAAAGTATTCGAAACTGGCCTTGCGGTTGGTTGCTACAACTTTGACATTCTCAGCCATACAAATTCATTTTACCGCACTCTGGAACACAGGGCCCTAGCCCCATTTCAATATGAAGATGCCGGCCAGGAAACGTAAAACGCCAATCAATATCAATGCACCCGCCAGTCCCATCAGATCGGCCATGACGGGGCCGCTGAGAGAACCGATCAATATGGAAGCATTCAATATGATCGTATACCATGCCAGATGCGAGGGCCGGTCGTGCGCGGGGATATACTCCAGCATGTAGTTTGCATACGACCCTGAGACCACCGCGAAAACGAGTCCGCCGAGGAGGGAAACGCCGTAGAAATGTGCGGCGCTGCTTGAAATGGCCAGCAGGAGCGGATAAATTCCCAGCCCCGCCACGCTCCAGCCTGTCAACCTCTTGTTACCAAAAGCAGACGCCAATTTTCTGATCTGAGTCGAGCCCAGCAGAACCGTGAGATAGAAAAGGGCCGTACCAATACCGATATTGTCGTCATTGAGTTGAAGGACGCGCACGTTAAAGATGGGAAAGATCGGGACTGCCAGGTACTGTGTAAAGTGAAAGGCAAACAAAGCCAGCAAAACACTCCGGAAAGGAGTCTTCCAGATATCCATGCGCAGGCTGGAAAAAAGGTTCCGGGAAGACAGCGCCCGTTTGCCGGGATCTGCCTGCGGCCGGGAGGGAGCGGGAGGCATCAGCGAATCCGCCTGGGCCGGTCTGACAAAGTAAAGATGGAAGGTGCTCATTGCTGCACCCAGAGCCCCGATCGCAAAAACGATCTGGTATCCGTCCGGGAAGGTGACTGTATCCAGGATGGTTCCGCTCAACAGCGAAGAGAGCATGAACGTGATCGCAAGCATGATATTGCGCATGCCTGCTACGTGCGCCCGATATTCTATCGGGACCGCCTCGGCGATGAGGGCATTAATGCCAACGCCCACCGGCGTCAACGGGATGGCCATCAGGAAGGTGATGACAAGGATGGCGAGGATCTGGCCCTGTTCACTAAAGAACTGCGGCAGAAAGATAAAAGGAATGAAGCCAATCCGGTAGAGAACGGCTGTCCAAAAAATGGCGCGCCCTGTATTCTGCGTTTCCAGCCAGCGGCCTGCCGGTATGGCAAGGAGTAGATTGACGGCAGCAGTCATGGCGCCCAGCAAGCCGATCTGAAGACCCGTCGCGCCGATGCGCGTGGCGTAGATAGTGAGGAAGCTAATGGCGGACCCACTGAGAAGCCCGTACCAGCCAATTTCAAAATAAAGGTGCAGGAAATTGGAATGGTATTCCTTCGGAATGGCGGTTTGACGAAAGAGTTTGGTGAGCATGGCGGGTGAGATTATATTCCCATTGAAGCGAGTCGATTGTAATGGTTTTGTTATGTGGGGACAGCTCCTGACGGGAGTTGAGGTGTTTAGCTACCTGTAACTAATTATGCATCGAAGCCGTCATATTGTAGAAGCTGGAAAAGAAATGTCGGATCGTTTCCATCGAGGCTTAGGATGTTCGACCTAATCATTGGTGAAGGTTGTGATCCGCTCTGCGTGATCGGCGGCCGCCACAACTGCTGAATTTATTGTTTTATTGGAAGGCACCTCAGAATGTACAGGTATTTTTCTCTTCGCGCGCTGGCAGGATTGGGTCTTTTACTGGTAGTGAGTTTTCTGGCTGTATCAACGGTTTCAAGCTCGCCTGCTAACAGCTACAGCCTGGCTTTACGGCGTTACCCATACCTCACGGACGTCGTTGGCTCCTACGCCACGATCAACTGGTCGACAGACCGTTCGGAAAGCAGTGGGGGAGTCCGCTTCGGAAAAGTGGGGTCTGAATCTTGTACTGCGCATTATGTCGCTGCCACGAAAACGGCCATCTCTGTCAATAGCGTTCTTCAATATCAATGGAAAGCCCAGCTCGATCTCGAGCCCGGAACCCAGTATTGCTATCGTGTCTATCTGGGTACGAGCCCCGTCAATGAGATCGATCTGCTGGGAAGCGACCCTGCCCCGGCATTCTGGACCCAGGTGCCGTCCGGTGCGGACCAGACCTTTTCATTTGTAGTATTCGGCGATTGGGGACAGGTCGATGCTTCCGGTACGAATTCTTATCAGGCGGACCTGATGTCGCTCATCGCGGCGAGTGGCTCGCGCTTTGCGATTACAACCGGCGATAATGGCTATCCGTCCGGCAGTCAGCAGAATTTTGGCGACCTCATCCAAACTGGAGCAAACATTAGCGCGATTTTTGGTCCTTCCTTCTGGAAGGTCCCAGGCGCTTCCCTGCCCATTTTCCCGGCGGTAGGCAATCATGGTTATTTCAGTTCAGATGTCAATCATCCCGCTCTGATCACCTGGCCACAGGATCGCGCTGCCTCCACCTCGGGTGGACGCTATCTCAAAGAGACATATTGCTGTCTCAACGGCAGCATTTCCAGGGCGTATCCAAGTGCCTGGTATGCGTTTGATGCGGGTCCCGCACGTTTTTATGTGCTAAACACAGCCTGGCAGGAATCGAATGTCGGGACATCCAGTGAATATGAGATGGACTACGATTATCACTGGGCACCCGGTACGCCTCAATACGAATGGTTACAAGCCGATTTGGCTGCCCACCCCTCTGTGTTGAAATTTGCTTTTTTCCATTATCCACTTTACTCAGATAATCCGCATGAGGCTACGGACACCTTTTTGCTGGGCAGCAACAGTCTCGAAGGCTTGCTGAAAGAGAACAGTGTGGATATTGCTTTCACCGGCCACGCTCATATCTATGAACGGAATCTCGCCAGCGCCGCTGGGGTCATTAACTACATCACAGGCGGAGGAGGCGCGACACCCGGAACGCTGGGCACTTGCACGGCGTTGGATGCCTATGCCATCAAGTTCACCACATCGGGCAAGGCCTGTGGGAGCGCGCCGGTTCCAACCAGCTCCGCTGAAGTGTTCCATTTCCTGAAAGTCACCGTGGATGGCACGAATGTGACCGTTACCCCCATCAACGCGCTTGGTAATTCATTCGATGTAATGAACTACAGTTTTACCGCGGGCGCAGAGACAACGCCCCCCTCCACACCGGCAAATTTGACCGCGACGACCATCTCCGGCACCCAGATCAACTTAAGCTGGTCTGCCTCGAGTGATAATACCGGCGTGCGAGGCTACGGCATCTATCGAGATGGAGCGCTGATCAATACAGTCGATCACAATACCCTGACCTATTCAGATACCCGTCTTATCCCCTCGACCGGTTACACCTATCGGGTGGATGCATTCGATGGTTCAGGAAACCATTCGGCTCGTTCCACCTCCAGGTCAGCGGTCACTCAAAATACGGCAGCCTATACGTTTACGGCTGTTGCAGATGCTTACGTGTCTGCCAGTTCCACCTCCAGCAACTATGGTCTCACGAATACGTTGAGGGCAGATAACTCGCCGGACTTTCATTCCTACATCCGCTTTAACGTTGGAGATCTATCCGGCACGGTCACACAGGCAACCCTGCGGCTGTACACCACGTCCAGCTCATCGACCGGATACCAGATAAAAGAGGTCAACAGCCAGAGTTGGGAAGAGGCCACGATTACGTATGCCAATGCCCCGGCCGTTGGCTCCGTGATCGGCTCATCTGGAAATTTTGCCTCGGGTAACTGGACCAGTGTCGACGTGACCGCGTTGATCGCGGGAAATGGGATCTACGATCTGGCATTGACCACGACCAGCAGTTCGAACATGAATTTCAACAGCCGGGAGGCCGGCTCGAACCCGCCTCAGCTTGTGATCGAGACGACGGCAAATACGGGTCCAACGGCTACGCCTTCGCAGACTCGGACGCCCACGGCAACGTCCACGGTCGGTTCCGAGACCGTTCTAACATTTACGGCCATGGCAGATGCACGCGTGTCTGAAGCTTCTCCGACAAACAACTACGGAAATGCAACAACGCTGCTCATCGATAGCGGCTCGGGGAGCGCCCAAAATGGTTTCATCCGTTTTGATGCAAGCGGAATTAGCGGTTCCATTCAAAGTGCCAGGCTCCGGGTCTTCTGTACCACGAACGGCACAAACAATGGTCCGGCCGCTTATCTGGCGGGCAATACATGGACAGAGTCAGGCTCGGGCGGGGTCACCTGGAACACGCAGCCAGCCCTCCTGAGCGGCGCATTCGATAACAAAGGCGCGATTGGGACAAGTACCTGGGTCGAATTTGATGTGACCGCGCTGGTATCCGGGAATGGCACATATACCTTTGCCATGGTGGCTGATGGCAGCGACGGCGTGACATTCTCGTCTCGCGAAGGGACAATGCCTCCTCAGCTTGTGGTGACGCTTGACATGGATACACCGACTGCTACAGCTACGCGGACCTCGACCGCCACCCGGACAAGGACGCCAACGCCCACCAATACGCAGGCAGACACCCATACGCCGACTGCTACGGCTACGCCGACCTCGACCAATACACCGTCAATGACGGACACGCCGACACTGACGCCAACGCCCACCAATCCGACGGCAGACACTGCTACGCCGACTGCTACGGCCACGCAGACCTCGACAGATACACCGCCGGTGACAGACACAGCGACAATGACGCCAACGCCCACCAATACACTAGTAGACACCGATACGCCGACTGCTATGGCTACGCCTTCCCGAACTGCCACTCCAACAGCTACATCTGGCGCAGCGACTATACTGACCTTTATCACCGAAGCAGATGCGCGCGTCGTCCAAGCCTCGCCGACAACGAATTACGGCACCTCGACGAATCTCCAGGCTGACGGCGATACCGTGCAGATCAGTTACATCCGCTTTACGGTCAGTGGCACGAGCGGCTCGATCCAGAATGTGAAGCTGCGGGTTTTCTGCACAACCAATGGCACAAACAACGGACCAGTTGTCCACCTGGCAGACAACGCTTGGATCGAATCGGGCGCGGGCGGGATCACCTGGAATACCCAGCCTGCCCAATTGAGCGAGGCACTCGACAACAAAGGTGCAATCACTACTGACTCCTGGGTTGAATACGATGTAACGGCTTCGGTAACAGGAGATGGCACCTACACCTTTTCCCTGGTCGCGGATGGGAACGATGTTGTTACCTTCTCGTCCCGCCAGGGGACCGTATCTCCTGACCTGGTCGTGACATTTGGTCCTTGAACCGCCATCCCGGTGAAAACACTGATAGCAGTGGGTGATTTGTT
>Ga0105098_10000078_pt1 | contig 27447 bp, 57 predicted proteins | sample PPLLak21cMay2015_FD_79137 | JGI IMG/M metagenome (GOLD analysis project Ga0105098, IMG submission 79137) | Freshwater sediment microbial communities from Prairie Pothole Lake near Jamestown, North Dakota, USA - PPLs Lake P7 Core (1) Depth... | ecosystem: Environmental > Aquatic > Freshwater >... | reverse complement strand
GTATTTGAATAGTTTAGGAAGTTATACAAGGTTGCCAGTTATTAATAACCTTAGAGTTGTGCAAGATAAGATCGAGCAAAAAGTAATACTCGATTTTTCAGGCGTGGGTTATTTTAATCATATAGCAAGCGAGAGGATACCTATTGTTCTTAGCGCAGATCGAGTGATCGATTTGGCTAAGATGCCTCATTTGTTAGTTGCTGGTATGACAGGTAGTGGTAAAAGCGTTTTTTTGAATGCTGCTATTCTTTCCATATTATATAAGTTGAGCCCAGGGCAATGTAAGCTTGCAATAATAGATCCTAAGCGGGTTGAGTTTACGTTGTATCGTGGTGTAGAGCATTTGTATGCGCCAGTGGCTACGAGGCTTGAGCAGATTGAGCAACTGCTTAATAATTTAGTGCTTGAAATGGAGAGCCGGTATGGGAAACTTGAGAGAATTGGAGCAAAAAACCTTGAAAGTTATAATGCGCAAGTAGAGCATAAGTTGCCATATATAGTAGTAATAATTGATGAAATGGCTGATTTGATGCTTGTTGATGCACATAATGTGACAAACCAGATTGAGCGGTTGGCGCAATTAGCAAGAGCTGCTGGTATCCATTTGATAATGGCTACCCAGCGCCCAGTTGTTAAAATAATGACTGGTTTGATGAAAGCAAATATGCCAGCAAGGATAGCATTTAGGGTAGCAAGTAAGCAGGATAGTAGGGTGATACTTGACGAGCCTGGAGCTGAGGTTTTAAAGGGTGCAGGGGAGCTGTTATTTAAGTTTGGTAATGTAGTTGAGCGGTGCCAGGGTATATATGTGAGCGAGGAACAAATAAAACAAATATGCAGGAGGCTATAATGGATATTTTAAAAGAACAAGGGTTCTTTTTTATACGAAGATCAAGTGATGGTACTTATATAGCAGTGCACAATAAAACAACGTATTACGGGTTATATGTTGATGGTGCTGGTGTTGTAAGGCAAAAGTGATTTGGCAGCATAACAGTGCACAAAATGAAATAGAGAGTATAATAACACCTAAAAAGAAGGAGCGAGGTATGCGTAGGATTTTCAAGCAGGCATTTTCAATGAAGCCCCGGAGCGTTTTTTATTACGATTTTTTTGTGAGCAGGAATCAGTCAATTGTGCTCAAGAACGTGATTTGGTAAATGCTCGAGGCTCGTAGAGGGCATCTAGCTATTCCAATATGGAATCCAATTAAATATAAACGAGTGAGTGCTAGAGAGGCTCGTAGCTATGCAAACGATCCAAGAAAAGGTGAATACTTTTGTTGAGCAGCTGAAGGCTGAGAATCGGTATATTAGTCTTCAGAGAACAGCTGGCAAATATACAATCTTTTACGTAAATAAAAAACGAGAAGTAAAGCACAAGTCGTTTAAGATAAAAGATTAAGAGAGAGCGTATATGGAACAACAAGAACAATCAATTGATTACAAGCAATTGTTGTTGCAGGCAGGTTTTTTGCTTGTGGGCACTGAAGAAAACGATTTATTAAGAAGTGCTCATAATAAACATATGCAAGCGAGTGCGTGTGTTTTTAATAGCGGTTGGTGTGCTTGTACTGGTGATAAGACAGTGATAGCCTCGTCTTCGTGTGAAGCACTTTACAAAGTGCTGGATGCGAAATATAATATTTCAGCAATGGCAACTGTGCAGGATCTCACGATATAGTATATAACAGGAGGATGGATATGTGGGATGTAACAGATGAGTGTGAGCAAAAAGCTCAGCTTGCAGCTGAGGAACAACAGGTTGCTGATAACATCTTCGATTTAATGTGCGAACAAGAAGAACAATTTTCAATGTACGAACAGGGGAATTATCCCTTTTAAAGGAGAGAGCGTTGTGCGTCATTCAAGTGAAAAGCAAACAAGTTCAGTGTGTATGACAATGGTGCAGTCAAGTGGTACTTGGCTTAATGGAGCAATGGTACCCCAGTATCATTATGTGTCATTGACTGTTGAAGACCTTGAAGGTAAGCTTGTTGCAAGAGTTGCTCTTACATTCGAGCAAGTAACGCGGATGCTCATGTATAATGGAGAAGTTGAATGTACACTTGAGCGTTACCGTGGGATTGACGGGAATATGCTCGAGGAGAAAGTTGAGAAACCTAAAACAGTGCATACCCGGATGAGGGAACGGTTGGGAGAGAGCCGCCAGCAATTAAAAGCCAGAATTGATGACTTGTACAAAGATATTTATGAAGCAGTTAATGCTGGGGCTGCTGGAAAAAAGAAATTGCAGGAGCTTTTAGATCAGGCACAAACAATCCAGCAGCATTTTGGTGGGAACGATGATTTTGTTATGCAGCAAGCTGAGGAAGAACTGGGAACCATGCAAACTCAAGTTACTTGTCAGTTAGGCGTATTTCTCCAGAGTCAACATGGAATTGAAGCTGATTCTACGTCTCTTAAAAAATTGCTTCCTGTCAGTGATTCAAATCTGTTGGTAGACAAGAGTGCAGTACCAGTTGTTGATGGGTATAAAGCAAAAGCGCGTTCTTTGAAAGAGACTTGTCAAATGACGGCTATGGAAGTCGCTGACGAAATCCACAAGCACTTGAAGAGATTTGAAGCACTTGATCCCGATCGAAAAGGGGAAAGAGCAAATTTGTATTGTCCAAATGCAACATATTCTAAAAACAAGGTACTTATTAAATATATAAGTTACCAGGGTACACATTCATTCCCGCTCAAAGAAGCACAGGATTATTTGGCTTTTTTGAGAGATGCGAAAGACTGGAACAGTTTTGCAAAAAGGATGTAAGAACAATGAACCATGAGTACGTTACAGCAATGAAAGATGCACGGGACTTTATAGCGAAACTAGAGCTTGAGCAAGCTGCAAAGTTGAGTGCAATTCTCGATCGAATCGATGAAGCTCGAAGAGCAGAATTAAAAGAGGCTTCAAAATGAACGAGCAAAAATGCGAAGCATGTGGTTGTGCGCCTGGTCCATCAGGATTGCATTTGTCTAATGGCGAACTTGTATGCGAGTATTGCGAGTTGCCAAGGCGGCCACCTAAAGTTTGCCCGGTGTGCGGGAAACTTGTGAAAATATACGAATCAGCTCGGGTACTTTGTACTGGAATTGATTGTGAATTTGAATGGTTTTATGAGCCCAAGGTGACTATTCCCAAAGAATCTCAGTTACCAGCTGTCAATATTGAACGGTTGAAGCAACCAGGTCTTCGTAATACTGAAATTGCTTGTTATTTGCTTGGGTGGCAAGGCGGGACCGTGTTTCAAGTTGCAAGAGAATTAGGATTGCCAGTAATAACGATTTTAAAAGCAAAAGATATTCGCGGGCTTCTTCAAGCTGTAGCAGAGTATGAACCAAGTTAAAAGAAAACCATGTAAGAATCATGGCCGTGAGCTGTGGAATGTGACGCATTCAATGCAGGCTGAGCGACTTGAAATCTTGCGGTTTTTTAAAATGTTTAGTAATGAAGCTATGGCAAAATGGGTAAAACTTGAGTTTAATTATCTCCCCGAGCATGTTCGTCATCTCATCAATCGATTTGCAACGCCCAAGGCAGAATAAGATTTTCTCACGATATAGCAAATAACAAAGGAGGGATTGATGGGAAAAGTATATGACCCGCCTAAAGAAATAACAATACCCAAGTGGAACCATAAAGAACCACGTGAAGTAAATGTTGCTCGCGAACATGCTGCCATAGAACAGGTAAAGGCTTGGGCAAAGGAACATGGCAAAGGGCCTGAAGCTGGAGAAGAAATCAGTTTTGGCGTGGCTGACGGAGATGCCCGCTACATAATAGTAAGTTTGGTCCCGGTAGTACTAATACACCTGCCGATTGGTGATGCTTATCAATACCCGTTTGTACACAGGCTGACAGCGAAAGACATACGGGGTATGTTGACTTTGCATAAAAAGGTTGCTGCTATTTTGGCAAAATAGTGAGAAACTTACGATATTGTTTTTAACATAACTTCAACAAGGAGTTTCTCATGAAAGCAGTGCAGTATGACCTTGGTGGTGTGACTACGGCAGTCGAAGCGCTCGACAAATCCCAATCTGCTTGGAATGCAGAACTGGCGCCCATGTATGCCAAAGTGCTTGACGGATTTACGTTGATCCCCGATCACAAGATCGTCATTCGTTCCGATAACAAAAATCCTATCGGTGTTGTTGGTGACCGTTACACTCCCTTGCAAAACAGCTTTGCATACAGCTGGTTCGACACGATCTGCACTCAACACAATGCTGCCTACAATAAATGCTATGTTATCGATGGCGGTCATAAAATCATTCTGGAAGCTTCAGTCAACGGGCCCATAACGATTCGGAAGGGCGACGAACTCTTTCGTCAAATCCGGCTCATCAATACGTTCGATGGTTCCTATCCTTTCACCGCTCAGTTCTCTGTCTGGCGCATGATCTGCAAAAATGGCATGATGGGTTGGTCAAGGGAAAACAAGGTACGTGTGCATCACACGAAAAATGGCGAAGTTCATGCCAGTGAAGCCCTCCGGATACTGGCTGCAGGCATGGCGTATTTCACGAAATTCGAAGAGCAATGCAAAGTGCTTGCAAACAAAATCTTGGACAAAGAAATGGTCGAAGTATTTTTGACCAAGTGTTTTGGCAAAGAGGGCGGGACACGGCAAAAGAACTTGCGCAACAAAGTCGTTGAACTTTATGAAGCAGGCAAGGGTACCGGGCAAGGAACGGCCTATGACTTGTACAACGGATACATCGAATGGATTGATCATTTCCGTTCGGCTGATGCAGAGACGCGGCTTGCAAATGCAGTATTGGGTGCTAACCCTCTAAAAGAAGCTGCATTTGATGCAATTACCTCGCTGGTGAAATAACTACCGAATATAAGGGGCTAGTCAACATTGACTGGCTCCTATAAGGAGAGAGAGACTAATGTACACAATTGTTTATATAGCAATTTTGTTGCTGGTTGCAATTGTTTTGAGTCGCTGCCGTGTAAGGTAAGAGATTGGCTCATTGTTAAAAACACTCGATATAGTTTATAACGGGGTGAAACTATGGCATTAATGCTTGTAACAGGTTTGGTTATACTGATAGTTTTAATTGTTGGTATAATTAAAGTTGGGTTGTGCGTGGTGTTTCCTATATTGAAGCCGTTGTTTATAGTCGCGATGGTGCTCGGGTGGCCGTTGGCTTTATGGTGGGTGTATACCAATGGGCCTGAGTACGTGGGCTTCGAGAGGGTTCTATTAATTGTAGTGGTGTCTGTTGTTTATTGGGTTATTATGCTTGCAATCAAGCTTTTGTTGGTGCCGATCAATATGCTTGGTAAGATGCTTGATTTTGCAAAGGAGCCCAAGAAGCATGCAAGAGATAGCTTCCAAGAACAAGAACAAAATAGAGTGCCCTAACAAGAAAATAAACGCACATGTTTACGAACAAGCAATATCGATGTTCATCTTGTGGTTATGTAGTTTTGATTAAAACAGATCACTATCATAGTGTTCAAGTTGAGTGTCCTCAATGTTGTGGTGAGCACCCAATGGAAATTGAGCAAGTGTTTATTTGTCTCGAACAACCTGCTCAAATTATTCAAACAGATACACTTGTACGTATGTAATTGGTAGTTTTTTATGGCTAACGATATAGCTACTAACAATAAAGCTCAAGCATATTTTCGAGTTTACTAAGCACTATATATAAATAAGGATTTAATGTTGGTCAGCGAGCTTTGTGGCAGAATAGTGTAGAGTTCACGATATGTTTAATGAGGAAAAAAAGATGAAAAATTTTATGGCAAAAAAAGAGCAGATCCATACACTCAGTCCTGTTGAAGAGAGTGAATGTCTTACATATTTGCAAGAGCACACTGATGAAGAAGAAAAAAGTATGGTGTACTTGACGACAAAATATGCTTGTACAAGACAAGCTCTTATGGGTTTATTGCTTAAACGTACGATTGAAAGGTTTTCGTTATGCTAATACGTGCATCTGATTTTATCAATCCAGCAATTTTTATGCAGATAGCAGAAGAAGCTCAAGTAAAAGGCTTGATCTCTCAAGGCCCTCTATCTTGGGGCGAAAAATCTGTTGTTGATCTTGACGAGATCGATATCAATGTTGCACCTATAAAAGTATCATTATGATTATTTCCACAACTTTGGTTGAACTAGACAATACGCTAGGGTTGAGAATCGCTGGCGAAATTGGTAGCGGGGATAGTATTCAATCCACTGTGAATTATTATTGCGACTTTTTTCGTGCTTCTGTATCCCTTTTTCAAGAAGGTCCGAATTACATGCTATTCAAGTTTTCTCGCCCTTATGTTGAAGGTTATATACTTGAAGCATGTACACATATAGCAAAAAATCTTGGAGCTGAACTTGACATGGCATCATAAACTAAATCCCGCGATATAGTTAGTGTAAGGAAAAACACTAACAAGGAGAGAGCGTAATGATAATCGAGCAGAAAAATGGGACGGCAATAAAAACCTCAGAACAGTTCAAGGAACTGAATTTTGGTATCAAATCCTGCGATATGGGTCTGGTACTTGACATCTTACGTTCCAAAATGTATTCCAATCCAATAGGAGCGATTTGTCGAGAGGTTGCATCAAATTCAAGAGATGCTAACCGTGAAGCTGAAAACAATGTCCCAATCGAAATCACCATCAACAATTCGGCCCTTAGCCCAAGCGATCTGACAATCACATTCAAAGACAATGGCCCTGGCATTTCTCCGGAGCGTATGGCTGATGTGTTCGTAAACTATGGTTCAAGCACAAAACGTGAATCCAACGCTTTCACTGGTGGTTTTGGTCTGGGCGCAAAAACACCTTTCAGCTATGCAGACAATTTCACGATCGAAACGATTGTCGATGGCATCAAGTACACATATACGGCTGCAATTGAAGAAAAAAGCCGTGGCAAGATCTACATGCTGGATTCACAGGAAACTCTGGAACCTAACGGTACTTCCATTATAGTTCCAATCAAAGGCGATGACCGCCGGAACTTTGAACGTGAATGCTACAAAGCAACCATGTTCTGGCCCATGAAACCAGTCTATAAGAACTTCAGAACGAGATACGAGGAAGTTAATCCAGTAACGATTCATGAAGATGACAAGTTTTTGATCGTAAAACAGAACTTGTTGCGCAATGGTTACGGGTTATTGCTTGATGGTATTTTTTATGAAATTGATTCGAACATTATGCGGTTTGCTTCTTATGCAGTTGACAGTACTTTGTTCATATTCAAGTTTGCAATTGGAGACTTGACAATTTCAGCTAACCGTGAGACGCTCCAGTATGATGACAAAACAAAAACAGCAATCAATATGCGGCTTGTCGAACTTGTAAACTTTTGCAAGCAACAATATGAAATCGAGTTCAAGAAAAATACAACCTGGTTGCAAGCTGCTTTGTTTCACAAACAAAATGATGAGAATGTGTATTTCAATCTGGCTAATAAACAACGCCAGACAGGTGATCCCTGGTTTGATACCGTATCAAATCACAGTGGATTCAAACTTAATGTTCGACTCGATGAATTGTTTCCGTCACTCCAGTTCTTCAAGTGCGAAATCGACGTCAATAGCAAAGTTTCAAGGACAAAAACAAATGATGTTAAGGGTCGATTACTTGAAGTCCCAATGTACTTGTTTGATGATTCTCCGTCGTATCATTCTCTTAAAGATGCAACGATTTTTGAGAGCAACAACTTGTACATGGCTATCCGGCTGTTAGAACCCAAACTTTTGAAATGGAGCACTTTTGCTTATAAAGCAAAAAAAGGTCTTGTCAAGCAGATGAAGCAATCTTTAAAGGATATTGAGAATCTCAAGAAATTTGGGTTTTCTTACAATCTTTACTCAACAGTCCAGAAAATGAAAGCCGAAAAAACCCCAGGCGAAAAACAAAACGTTGGTTCGACTCGAAAACCCGAAATGCTCAAGATCTTTGTTCGAAATATAGCCAGTAGTTCTGGAATTTATACTTACTTTAAAGTAAGTGAAACTGGTATAATGACGGAATCTGGTGCACCGGTAGATACAGCTAATTATGCTTTAGTTCTTGTCGATGACATACTTAAAATACCGAAGGCGATGACCGCCGGAACTTTGAACGTGAATGCTACAGTTGTCAATTCCAATGAGTGGTCATTGCTCAAGATTGCTTGTACACATGATATTGTACCCAAGTTCCAGATAGCTTATGCGAACAAAAAACGGGGTTCAAGGTTGCTTGGAAAAATACAACCTCTTGAAGAGAAGCTACAGTTGCTTACGCCAGATGTCATATCGCAGGTAATTGACCGGCATCATGTACGAGAGATACTTGATAATTATGCATGGTTACTAACGATCCCATACAAGTCGAAAGAATTTAGCACAGTTGCTGCTACTCTCAAGGCAATGAACAAGCCGGATGACAGTATTTACATATCCGACTGGTTGTTAACGGCATTTGCTGCTCATAGCAAAATGAAAGACTTGAAAGCGCAATTTGAGAAAATCAAGACGACTTGTCCATTGCTCTCTGTTTTTGGTTCTTCTTATGCAAGAAACAATGGACCAGCGCTTACTCAATATATAAACCTGATAGAAGAAGATGAAATCCGGCAAGGCCGTTTAACCAAAATCTGAATCAGCGAGAATAGGCTAGAGCACAATGCACTAAAGGGGTACATAGGAAACTATGGCCCTTCTTGTTTATATGCTCGTGAGGCTCGTAGTAATAAATGGCAGTACAGTGCTAAGCATGTGATATAAACATTAACAAGGAGAGAGTATTATGTCGCTTTATATAGTGCTGACAGGCTTGTCGCTGAAGCAGTCCAGCAGATCATCAGAGAAGTCGACAGTTCGCTCAAGCAGGAATGCATTGTCTTTTCAAGAGAAATGCTTGACGAAGAATAATTGGCTATTTGTTCGCTAATTGCGATATATCAAAAGAACAATAACAAGGAGAGATTGTATGGCAAAATGGTTAGAGACGGATAGTTTCTTGGTTGTCAGTATTGGCGACCAGCGGCCCATCATCCTTCAAAAGGGCTCGGACAAGTATGTTACAGCTATGGCACTCTGTGTCAGTAATGCAAGTGACGAAGAGTTCATTCAAGCTCTTGATGTTGGTGCCGGGATCGAGAAGTTTTCCGAGGGCACATTCACAGTTGATGGCGAACGCATATTGATCGACAGCGAAGAAGTTCGGGATATACTTGCCGAACGGATCTTGGCTTTCTATAAGGGCGGACATCCATATCTCCCGCTGGTGAACTTTTACCGTAACATTCAACAGAATCCCAGCGATGAGAGCAAAGAGCACTTGTATCTCTTTCTGGAAGTGAATAAGATGCCCATTACGCCCGACGGCTGTTTCCTTGCATACAAGAAAGTTGCCAGGGATGACCATGGTAATCTGGTTGACGCATACACCAAGAAATTCTGTAACAATGTTGGTGCAGTTGTGTGCATGGAACGAGCAAAAGTCGATCCCAATCGCAAAGTAACTTGCAGCACCGGCTTGCATGTGGCTGCCTTTAACTATGCACAGAATAATTATTCGGGAGCTGCTTTGCTTGAGGTTAAAGTCAATCCCAAAGACGTGGTTGCCGTACCGAATGACTACAACAATGAAAAGATGCGGGTTTGCCGGTACGAAGTTATGGCAATAAACCCTGGCCAGCCAGTGGTTGCAGAATATCTGGAGCAAATGATGATCCGGTCAAAACGGAAACACGGTCAAAAAACAATCAAGGGCGAAAAACGCGAAATCAAAGCAAAACTGGTACAGGATCACCAGGACTTGATTGCTTCGCTGAAATCTACGGCTCAAGGCGATAACATCGATACCAGCGATTTGGCGAAGTTGACTGCCAGGGAGATAATCGAAGTTGTTCAAGCGCTCACAGATATCGATATGCTTGCCGACAAAATAACTGAAGGTCAAGAACGTGTGTACTTGAAAAACAAAAAAAGTATCATCAAGAAAGCTACTCAGATTCTGGTTGGAATGGCTAAATCTTATTACTAAAGTTTAAGTTTGGCAAATTGCTCTAATTCTCTCGATATAGTTACTAACAAGGAGAGAGTATGAGTTTTTATTTTGAGATTTATACAAAGGGCCCAAAGGGAGAAACTGGTTGGAGGATTGAAGTAGGGCGGTGTGATGCTACAAACCGTGCAGTTGCAAAGCAAAAAATCAAAGCTAAGTTCAAGAACTTTGACTGTTTCTTGCAATTGTACGAAGTCAGCAAAGATTTCTGTCATGGATGGATTATATGAAATCTTCTTTTGCTTCCATGTTAGAAGCCTCAAAGGTGCCTAATCCGCCTAAAAAGCAATCAGCTCGACGGTCGAAGACAAAACGGAAAAAGAAGACCAAGGTTACATATAAGCGAAGCATTACAGGCCTCCAAAGGATGCTCGAGCAACATGAAGCGATCTGGCACGATGACGATTGGTGTGAAGATTGTTAATGGCAGCTCTCTTACTTCTCACGATATAGCTCCTATCAAAAGGAGAGAGATAATGAAACAAACAAAACAAAAGCTATTTCCATTAATCAAGGTACAGATTGTGCTACAGTCAAGAGAGTCTGCTGGAACAGTTGGCGGTAAGTTCAATGTGTACACTTGCGCAAAATGTGGAAAACTCCCTGAATGGGGCTCCGGGTTCTTAGCTTGCCCTAATAACCACTATGAGTCCCTTGACAATAACCCACGGGGGCGTGCAGTTAAAGACTGGAATGCTACTATGAAAAAGTGGAGCAAACAATGATAATTAAAAAGGTTGTAAGTGGCTATGTGCCGGTCCCGAATTGCGTCATAAAAGCTGAAACTATTGCAATAGATGCTTGTGCTCGAATTCAAGCGGCGCTTAATTATCCCAAAAAACGGAAACTTGTCGGGTATTTGCTAGCCACTTATCATATTCAGATCGAATTAAGTGACCCTATCAAGAGCAAAAATACTAACGCTTGCTCTGATTTCATTTTGGAGTACCTCAAGGGCAAAGACTACTGGACTTCTCCTACTTTAATAGGTAATGCATACGGAAATACTCATGGTATGAGCGAACGTGGTTCGTCTTGGGCATCTCCCAAATGCATAAAACTGGTCAAAAAAGGTTTGCTGATCCGGAACGGTTATGGACATTATAAACTGAGGGGATAATTTTATGTTGATCAAGAAAGAAATCAAAGTGCAATTTATCTATGACACTGACAAGAAAGAATTTGTGAGAGTCATACCACAGACTAAGGATTCTTTTTGGATTATCATGAATGGGCCAAACAAAGTTGTACTTGATGATTCTCCTATGTTACCAGATGTTGCGATCTTGTGCCCAAATGATTCAGACTGTGTTACTGATATGGGTGAATCACCCAAGCATTACCATAGCCACAAGATACTGGAAAACAATGATAGTACTTGTGATCTTTATTGCCCGACATCAAGACACTTCTACAAACATATAATCAGGGTTCCTAACAAGAACGAACTTATTTGCCGGGGTTGTGGGTCAATAATATAATGGCAGTGTTTCTATATCTCTCGATATAGCTTCTATCAAGGAGAGATGATTTATGGGCTACAAACCACAAGGACCCGATCAATTTGCGCTCAAGGGCAACTACGTCGAGTGTATCTCTGGTTCAGGGCACACTTACCAAGTGACACATGATTCTTGCTCATGTAAAGGTTTTGGGTTCCGCAAACTATGTCGCCATTACCGGCAAGCAAAAGCAAAAGGTCTCCTCGATCAACTGGAAACAAAAATAACAACTACGTTCAAAATTGGTATATATACCGGGTTTATGAAAAAAATGCGGATGGATGCAATACGAGCCTGGCTTGACAAGAGAAGCATACGGTACAAGCCACAAGACGTGGTTGACATTGAAAAGATCTTGACAGTTACTACAACTCAACAAGAAGTCATGGCTTTTTTCTTTTAAAAGGGCAACTAATGGATATCCAAGCAGGTGATCGCGTGAAAATAAGCGATGAAGGCAAGAGATTTATGATGCGGTCCAAACGGCTTGATGTTGTGGGTACTGTAAGAAGTATATCAATCAAGGGTAAACAAAAGTTCTGTGTTGTGTTATGGGACGGCAGAAAATCAACAGATCGTTTTGCTCCCCAGTTTTTAACAAAAGTTTAAATTGGCAGTAACTCAAAATCTCTCGATATAGTAACTATCAAAAGGAGAGATTATGAGATTTCAAACACCCGAATTTATACATGTTGAAGGTTATGAAGTTTACCCTGCGAACATGGGACGCTCAAATGCAATTCCACTTGCTATAAAACAAAGAGCAAGATTTTACATTAAGGGTCTCAAGCAACTCTGGCAAGCGTCTTTTGAAAAACGTTCCTTTGAAAAGATGGGCGAACAAGTCCATGGGAACACAAACACTCAACACTCAAAGTACATGAAACTTGTAAAAGCAACCAATTATAGTGACACAATACGAATTGGCCAAGGTGCAAGTTTTACAATTCAATCCTATGTTGACGGCTCATATTCAGTGGCAGTAAGCTTCTAACAATGGAGAGAACATGTGGCACAAAATAACTGACAAGCCGGAACAAAACAGAAGAATTATAACTGTATCACCAGTCTATCCTGTTGGCCATGAAATGAGGACAAGGATAATTGATTCTCAATTCTTGTCTATTTGTAGCGAAGTCAAAAAATGGGCGTATGTCAAAGAACTTGAAAATGCAGTTTCAATACAGCAAGTTTCTGAAGCAATTACGACTGAATTCGGCTTGAAAAGCTCATCGACATTTTGCAGTTGCTATGACGGTGACATCAATGGCATTTACAGTGATGCTGCAATTGATTTCCGTGAAGAAATACTTGTTACGCTCAAAAATCAATGATTAGGCAGTAACTCAAAATCTCACGATATAGCTTCTATCACTAACAAAAGGAGAGAGGCTATGAACAACAAACTTCAAACCATGACTTCGCTTATCCCAAGCAATGCAGTTGAGATTTTACCGGATACCGATCGTTTCAAATACCGGTACTCAATCAAGTCGGCATCGTCGGACAAACTGTATCGTATTTCTTACGACAATGCGCCCGGTGCAGGGTACTGGACGTGCAGTTGCCCGGGTAACATTCGCCACGGTTCGTGCAAGCATCTTGAAGCTGCTGGTCTCAAAGGGCGCAAGTATGGCCGGACTGCACTGCCGGATCGCAAACAGATTGAAGCATCCCGTCTTGCTCTTATTCATTCAGCGTAAGCCGGACTAACACAACAAGCCTACTATGGCCATGGAACTACCCATGGCTTTTTTGTTTGTGCTACACTGGGTCGTAGGGCTTTGGCTGTTTAGTAATTACACACGATATAGTTACTATCTTAAACAGGAAAGAAATGAGCTACAATATGCTTTTATCAAGTGCAGACGACAAGTTGTTAAACGAACTCAAACAAAAAGCTGCAAAAGCAGAAAAAAGAAGCGATCTTGCTAGCAAATATGCGAAGATGATCGCCAAGGAGTACAAGAAAATTGATCGAAAAGCAAACAGAGAAGCAATTGAAAACGAACTTTTCGATAATATTCTTGAAGCATTGGGAGACATATGATTCTTATCATCAAAACCAACGATGTCGAAAAAGTTGTTCAAGACTTGCATGCTCAAGATCTTCAAATCCAATGGCTGGACACCAACAGGCTCTGGTCAGACAACAGAGTAATTATTGCTGAAGTAAAAAAATACCTCAAGAAATCTAAGGTTCCCTTTGAAGCAGAAAAGGGTTAACACAAACAAAAGGAGCGAACCATGATCAAGCGTTTCCACAAATGGATTGTGCGTACTACGAGCCGGTTAGCCATCATACGGTACTGGTAATACGCTTCAATCAGCGCGACAGTTACGGGCACAACAAAATAAAAGCTATAGGATAATACCTATGGTCTTTTTGTTTTGTGCTAGCTGTGCCCGTAGCTGGGTGGCAGCATTAAGATTTTCTCATGATATAGTTACTAACAAGGAGAGAGAAGCTATGAACGCAGATACACAAAGATACGTTGACAGTATCAAAAAGCAAGGCTGGTATCCTGAAGGTCAGACACTAGGTGCAGGTGGTTGGCAAGAAGTCAACAAGTTCGCTTCTGACTGGAAGATTTACTTGCTTCAATTCGCTGAAAGCGATGAAGAGCCCAGAAAAATTCTTGCCAAAGATGATGCAACAGCAAAGATAGCCTTCGAAAACCTTTACGACCTTGTAAAATGGGGCGCTTACAGCATTGTCGAAAAAATCACGACATACAGGACAATATGTTCCAACAACTTCTTTCCATTAGAATCTTGAAAACAATGAACCTCAATCCCCCAAAACAAAAAGTTGACAAACAAAATCAACAAACAGGTAGTCTTGCTGATCGTGATATAGCCCAACGGCTTGCTGACCATAATACAATACTCAGATTAACTGGCGATCGCAAAGCAGCAATCCGGTCATATTGTGCTGGCAACCGTTGGTTAACGGAAAATGCACGGGCTGTTGGCAACTGGTCATAATCTCCCAGATATAGTTTCTATCATAACTTTTTTCCTGGAGGTTAATAGTGGCTGATAAATCCTTTGAACGCTGGTGGGCTTCAGGTATACATGGTTGGGGTTCCAACCAGCGTTCGGCTGCCGAAGACGCATGGAAAGCTTGTGCCAAGTTGTGGAAAGAAAAGCTGAAGAAGAAAAACAATAGAGCAAGAGTTGCTAATGGCAAGTAAAAGAGGTCGACCAGAAAAACAAGTCAAGTTTGCTCCAACAACTTCTTTCCATTGGGATCTTGAAAAACAGTTTATAAAAGCACACACTCAAGGACCCATGGCAGAAATCAAAAAATCTCCCGATATAGCTCCTATCAACAAGGAGAGAACCCATGCAACTAACGACCAAAGTTAAAAAGCCCAAAAGAAATATCTGGGATCCCAATTTCAAGCCGTACGGCACGTATACTGGTGAACCCGGTAACCCGGAACAATGGTCAAAAGCTTATGAATCAATGCTTTTTACCAGGGAACAAGCAACCAGCATCTTAACAGGCGTTCTTGAAACTCCTTATGAAATACTCGGGGTCTCAAGGAACGAATGCCCGGAAAAAATCAGGCTTGCTTGGGTCGCTTTAGTAGTTGCAAATCACCCCGATAAGGGTGGAGACCGAGCGAAATTCGAAAGAATCATGGCGGCTTATTCATTAATCAGGTAATGTTCTTGCTGTTATACCACGAGACAGGGATATGAGCTCTCCAGCGGGCTGTAAAGCTTGTTGGGTAAAGGGAAAACACTGAGGGTGCATAACAGCAATATCTTGTACTGGTGGACCCAGGTAGAGGCAAGCCCGTTCTTTGCAATAAGGCTTCCTCTACTCCACCAGTACACTATAACAGGCACTGGTTGATAGTTAGCATACCCTTTTTGCTACCACTTTAAGGGAAAAAAACTCGGTTAACCAGTGCTTTTTATTTGGCAACAAACACAATTTTTACGATATAGCTACTAACAAGGAGAGACAAACCATGAAACTCAAAGATTTTCAGAAAAAATGCCCCGGTGTACGTCTCCAGTTAAGCGAACTCGAAGTTGACCAGACGCATCTTATCGAACATGACTTCTTTGAACGTGCTACCAAAGATAATTATCGGGTCGAAGCTATCCAGTACATGACCAAACACAATATCGACTGGCACTCGACTTGCAACAGCATCTTTGATGTCATGAAACTCTTCATCAAGATCAAATGTCCCAAGTGCCATAAAAACATGGAGGGCACAAGCGGCGGTGGCAATGGCAGTGTGACTTCAATGCGGTATGTTTGCACTTGTGGCACGGAAGCAAACTTGACCATGCCCAATGACGGATTCAACATTTCTTTCATTAAAGACACAGATTAAGGAGGTCCAATATGACAAAGATACAGATCAAGAATGTTGCTATTGCAACTGTCGTCTTTACTTCCATTGGCTTGATTGCAATGGTGGTATTGATTCAAACCGGCATCTTACAAGCAGCAGGTAACTGATACGTACGAAGCTCTCTTGCACAACCACTCAGCTACGAGCGGGAAAGGCATGCGGGGTTTTTCAAGTGGATGTGCAAATACTCTACTTGAAAAACCCCGGTAGACATGCTAATCGAAAACATGCAGAGAGCTTCGCCCGTACCACTTGCAAAAGGAGCACACCCCATGAGTCAAGTAAACGAAATACTCATCGATCTGGTTGACAAAGTAATTGACCAGTTAGCTATCAACGAGGAATCTTTTGATCGAGTGCAAGAGATTATCCTTGAAAATTATCTTCCTCTTGATGATTCACAAGCAGTGATTGAGTATTTCAGAGACATAGTTCTCTGTTCAGCTTGTGGCTCACTTGATGGTCCCCAGTGCACCTGCAACACTATTTTGGCAATCTAACAAAAACTCACGATATAGCTTCTATCAAAGGAGAGAGGCTATGACTTTTACTGATATGTTAAATGATACTATGGTTGCACCTGTACGCAAAGTTATAAAACATAAAGTAGCAAAACCCATTTTCCATACGAACTGCAAAACGCAACAAGAGCGCTTAGCACAAGCTTTAGCTCCGTTCAAGTTTACAGTCACAACACAAAATGCTTATAGCCGAGATTGGCACCGGTTGTTTATCGTAAATCCTCAAGGCTATCAAATTGGTCGAATTACTCTTCAAAATATCGAAGATAAAGCCAAAGTCTATTATGTCAAGCAATACAAACCGCATGACTATCCAATTGATTATGACGATGACAAGATTTGGGCTGTTATCAATTTCTATTTTGCTGGCATGTCAGTTTCTGAGGAAGAACTTGAATATGCTCTGGTAGAAGCTCATATTAAGCGGCGTGAGGGATTAGAGCAAGCAAGAAACTGGCGTGAAGCCAATCCCAAGAAAAAACGCAAGGGATTAGAAGGTCGAAATGTCAGGCACCTTTTTTCAACAATCATGGTTGGCAGAGAATAACAGAATCTTCGATATCATTTGAGTACCAAATAAGGAGGATCAACTTTATGATCAAAAAGAAAACAACACCAGGCGACTTTGCTTCCATGCTTGGAGCAACAGTGGTACCTGCCAGCAAAACGGAAAAGAAAAACGAGGCACCACTCATCAAGTTGCCCGAGGATCTTTCGGCAAAACTCAAAAGGGTGATCGATGAGAAAGCTGCAATGAAAACAGCCGAATCGAACTTTCGGCTTGCTGCGGCACCCGTAATCGAATTCTGCCAGAAACGAATGGACACGGACGCTTTCGCAAATGATTTCCATTCGAGTTACAAGATCCAGGGTGGTGACAATACGGCCATGTACATTACGTTGGACAAGTTTACTCCGGCACAGGATACCGAATCGATCCAGTACATGAGGGACGTCTTGGGCGAACACTTTGACAAGGAAACCAAAAAGAAAACAACCGTTATGCTCAAGCCCGAGGTTTTCGAGGACCAAAAACTCCAGGATGAACTGGTAAAACTCATTGGTGCAGACTTTGCAAGATTCTTCGAATCAAAGATCACCTATTCCCTCAAACCAGGGTTCGATGAACGAATGTACAAGATCGCCGGCAACCCAGCAAAACTAAACACGATCAAAACTGCTTGCAACAAAGCAAGCGGTTACATCAAATAACTCTCTCTTTCTCTCTCCGGTAGGGGGCAATGGCACCAAAGCCAACCCCCTTTTTTTTACCCTTGATTCACGCTAAGGCCCTTTAGCACACTACAAAAGTGTCACCATAATAATATATGTTTAGGTGCTCTTGATATGCTAGTCGGGCTCGTAGCCTTAGTGGCAGCATATAGTAGTTTACCCGATATAGTTTTTATCAAAGGAGAGAAGATAATATGAAAGACCCTGAATTTAAAAAGATGATGGGTATTCGGAAACAAAACTCTGACGGTTTCACTTATGTCTCTGGTGCAGTCAAAGATGGTTCGACTACCAGACCCGCTTCAAATCTTACAAAGCGCCTTCGTCGCGATGACAAACGCTCTGTCAAAGCAAAAGCAATGAACCGAATTATGGGTGAAATTGAGTAACTTGAGGGAGGTTCTTTATGAACGAGAATTATCTAACTGCAATCACAAGCGATAGCAGAGCCATTAAGTTTTTGTGCGGCCGACCTGACCGTGAAACTTGTATTGGGCCTGATGACATTATAAACTTGATAATTGCACTGAATACGAGCACTTCATTCAAAGAGTTCTTCGCTCTCACTTGATCAAGTTATTCCCATGGTAGGTAGCCAAACAACATTCGGCACCCTTGAACTACTTACTGCTTCAATAGTTACTTGCTCACGGTTGCGTGCGAGCATACGCGCTATAAGCAAAACTGCTCTTGAACCAGCTATAAAAGCTTTTATTTCAGTTGCTCAAAAAATCTAGTTTGGTTAATTGTTGGCAACTAAAACTCAAACAATCGATATCTTTACTATCAACGAAACGCCGGTGTTGGTTCCCCATTTAGTTTCCTGGGGGGAACTTTCCGGCAAAAAAACGACTAGCTGGCTCTAGGCTCCGGCAACCCAAAGGGGTTGACCGGTGGCCTACGGCTGGCACAAATGGTGGCCCGGTAGGAGGAGTAATGTTCTTCTTTATCCATTTATCTGCAGCCTTTTTCGATCGATGTGCGCACATCATTTCGGCTGCCGGTACGGCATACAGCTCTTCGGGCCACATCGACCACCGATCCGGTAAACTTACTCGGCCCCAACGGCTTGGGGTTACTCGCCAGGGTGCGTACCCAACTGGGTTTGTTTAGGTACTATTTTTTTTATACCTCCGCTTGAATAACAAGAACAAATACCGGATAAAACCCAAGATTATAATGGCGCCCCTAACCTGCAGTAAAGGGCGCCATACTTGTTTTGGCTATTTGCTCTATTTTATTTGATATAGTTCATATCAAAGAGAGGTGTCACACTATGGTTTTTAAAGTTCAACTTACAAAAATTTATCCTGGGGAAAGAATCCCAGCGATCCTTGGCAATGCAAACCCGTCTGCTTATGAGTACGGGGTCTATGCATATCAAAACTTCATTGATGGCAATCCTTTTCTTGACAGTGATATTGATCGTCAAGTTTCGTTCTGGGAAGGCTGGAACGCAGCCGATCTTGAAGACGATGCAAAAGACAAGTTGGCAACAGAACAAAAAAGCACGATATAGCTTCTATCAAAAGGAGAGAACAGTGGAAAACAATTATTTGAAGGAACTTATCAAGGCCGAAGTACTAGCTGTTGGTCCTGTAACCGCCAAAGAAATCCACAAGTACCTGTATTCCCAGGGTATCGAATGCGACATGTATGAAGTTGCCGAGCAGCTTACTGTCTTGATCCACGAAGGCATTGTTGGCTTGGGTGACGAGGGGTGCATGGGTGTTGTTTGGCTACCAAAACACGCATGATATAGCTCCTATCACCCCCAATAAGGAGAGAGTTATGAATGAGAAACAAGCACAAGAGCAAGGGTTGCATTTTACCGGGCACTATAGCTCCGACAAAGACGAAGTCAAGTGTCGTATTGCTGAGGATCGTGCAAAATACCCAAAGGCAAGAATCGTGCTTGTCAATGTGCCCCACAGCAAACTTTCTCGGTCGGGTCCTGACATGGGCTATAGCGCTTATGCTGATGATAAATACTCGGCTTACCAGACGCTTGAACAGCTTGGCGACATTGATCAAAACCACAACTCCCGGCTTCTTCAACTCAAAGTTGCTTACGAAAAACAACTTGAGGAGGAAAATGCAAGATACGATCGGGAAATCAACAACGCATGTGAAGCAAGAGCAACCCTTAATATATTCCTCGACCATGAACCGGAAGATGAGACTGAAGAAAACCCATGATGTAGACTGCGCTGTGGAGATACTCTCCAGAGAAGCCAGAAGAGTACTCCAGGAGGAAGGATGGACATTATTTGTAACGTATTGGGAGGATGATACCTTTCAACTGGAATACCGTCATACAAATGAAGATGGTATCCATAGATTCATCTATACCCCTCACCATACTCCTCCCAAGATTATTTATTGGCTATACACCTGGAGAGGAATGGAAAAAACTCTGGAAGGGCTACTTGAATTTGAACACGATATCAAAAAAATGCAATGTATCTATCTTAAATAATTTTTATGAAACGCAGGTTTCAATTCTTGTACGGAAATTGTACAGGTAGGTAGCCAAACAACACCCATGCACTTGCTATCTACTGGCTCGCCAATAATTACTCACTCACAGTTGTGCGCGTACAAGCGCGCTAGCATAGCAACTTGTACAAGAGTCCAGCAGGGCGCACGCTTATGCGCTTGCGCGTAAAGGAACTTGTTTGGCAACCTATGGAGTAATAGGCGATATAGTTCTCATCAAACAAGGAGAGAGAACAATGGATGAACTTTACCCAATCATAATCAGCCAGATAAATGCCCTTGAAAACGCAATAATTGCATTGCCCAAAGAGCTTTCTCCCACAGAGAGACGGAAGCAAATTTGCCAGTGGACATATAACAAGCGCCAAGTGAACCCGGAATTTGCTTATTGGTCAGTACTCAACTCTGGCCCAGCAGGAGAAACTCTTGCCATGTCTCCCCTCAAATCGCAAAAATACTTGTACTCCTTAATTCAGGTGCCTGGAGCTCCTATAAGTGCCATGTGCAACTTCAAACAAGACTACACTGAAATACAAGTGCTTGATTGCTCTTGCATACCATTCAAAGAAATATACAAAATCAAGATTTCTTACTTTGGCAATCAAGCACAAATCTCTCGATATAATTCCTATCAAAAGAGAGAGCACATATGAACATTGAAGTTGTATCTCAAGTCGTAATAGATCTCTATAGCAAAGCTTACAAGAAAGATCCAGAAATCCTTGATAAGTTTTTTTTCATTAAAAACGAAAACCCTGTAGGTACTTCACCTCTTGCTCTTACTGACATACGTTCAAACATTTCTCTTTTTATGAACTGGGGTACACATGCTAAGGCACAAGCCTACACTGAAGTAGTTCTTTGTCTTGAAATCGTTTCAAGAGAAGTAAGCGCAAAAGATATACAAGATTGCCTTACAAATTTTAATACTGAAACTCCTGCACTTTATCCTGATTCTATGAGAGTAAAACTTTTGACATTCACATATTTTAATCTTGTCAACGGACAAATTTCAATCTATTACAAAGAAGTCAAGAACAACATTCTACAAGATTCCATTCACAAATTCAAACTTGAAGAAGTTACTGGTATGTTACAAGTTTTGATTGGTGCCTTTTTACAAGGATGGCAATTATAAACTATTCTCTCGATATATCTCTCATAATCAAAAGGAGAGAGAGATGTCAAAATCAATCAAGACATTGGTGCAAAAAATAATATCACAACACCAACAAAACATTCCAGGGAAAGCAATCATAACTGTAATAACTGATCTTGACTCAGATTTTGAAGCCGGGTACATTACCATTGATGGCAAGACTCAAGGATTCGGCGAATTCGATCCTAACTGGCTAAAAAAGTTCAATGTTATAATAACAGATACAAGTACCCAACAAATACAAGAATACTTTGATGAAGTTCTTGAAAGTATTAAAAACAAAGAAACTACCGTCAAAGATGTATTGGCAACTGTCAAAACCCAAATTTTAGACATTAACAAAGCATTAGAAATAATTAATCCCACTTGACACTACCATTATGGTAGTTGTTTTTAAATCTCTCGATATAGTTCCTATCAAACAAAGGAGAGAGCACATGGAACATATGGACCTGGATACTTCTTGGCAAGCAATTGATGAAATTTGGGCCCTGTTTTTCGGTAACCAGAAATAAATTATGGCAGACACAACTTTAAAAGCAGTCATAGCCAGTTTGCCTAAACTGCCACAGCGCCAATATGATACAACTCAACAACTTGTTTATTTGAGCCAAGTGGCAGTTAAACTTGGCTTGTACGACGCTGACGATGTGCTAAAAACTATCCTTGGCAAGCAACCTAATTACTCTCGATATAGTCTTTACAATAACAAAGGCGAAGAGATTTTTTAACAAGGAGAGAGAGTTATGCCATCAAAAAATGGAATGACAGTTAGCGACTTGAAAGAGCAGCTCAGCCAGTATCCTGATGATACTCTGGTATATTTAACTTACGACTATGGTGACCATTGGCACTCCCAAGTCGCAAAAGCGATATCAAGCGTCGAAGAAGGTGCTGTCAAATTCAGTGCTTACCACAGCATGAATAAAGTCGATGATGAAGCCGATGAAAACAACGCTATCTTACTTGCCTAACTGGCAGCCTCCCTCAAAATAAACGCCTTATGCTCGACCCTGGCTAGCACACTGCAATGGGCTCAACCATAATAACATATGGGTGGGCTATTGCGTTATGATAAACGGGCTCTGGCTGATTTTGGCAGTACTAAAAAAATCCCACGATATAGTCTCTACAATCAACAAAGGAGAGAGTTATGGTTATCTATTTATGTGGGATTTTGATCCTTATCGCCTACGGAGCAATTGAAGGCTAAGGCAGTTGTTTTCTTTCTTGCGATATAGCTCATAACACCAACAGGTTCTTTCACAACCAACGAAAGGGTTTCTATGAAAATTTCATACGCTCGGGCCATCGGAAAGTATTTTAGGATGGATGGCGAACAAGCAATGCGGGAGATCACGATTCTCACGAAAGACGAACAGGAGGAAATCGGAAGGTTGTGCGCGAAAGAACTTGATGCGGAAATTGAAGAGAAGGCGAAACTCCCCTTTAATGGGGAGTCTATCGGTTAGGCCGATACTGAAGAGACCGTTTATCTTCTGAATGTTGTAAGATGTTGTTTGACAGCTCTTTATAGAGGATTAAGAGATAGCTCCCCGATGCTGTTGCAGTCGGTTAGGGGACGGATTCAAGGGTAAGATGTATTGAAACTGCCAAATTATTCACATTCATCTACTTGTATGAAACAGTGCTCCCTGAGCTCAATACCGCCAAACGTAAATTAGATGCAGCTCATCAAGCTGAAGATCGTTTGGCATTTGATGCTGCCATGCAAGAATTCAAGACAATAGCACACAAGTTATGGACTGCCAAAAAAGAACTCAAAGCAAGAAGGAAATTGAATCTCTTCAAAATCCACAAAGATTTATTTGATGATGCCATGCAAAAAATCTATTTTGTGGAATCAACTATTGAACGGGGTGAACTCTGGTCAAAAAGAGCATCTATGTCGCCAGCAAAATGCAAAGCTGCCATAGAAACAAGTTTAAGGATGTCTGCTTTCTGGGGCTAAAAACACTCTGCCAACTGGCAGTCTCACTTCTTTCTCTCGATATAGCTAATAACCTAAAACAAGGAGAGAGAACAATGAATAACCCAATCCGTACACTTTATCCCAAACGCATCCGCAACCGTGAAATTGAAGAAAGCATCAAACTCACCATGGCAAGAATCTACGAAGACAGGGCTGCCAAACTCAAAGCCACCCACAAAATCGTCAGGGTACCGTTGGCAGTCAACCAGCAGGGCGCAAGCGCAGCCGCCTGCGCGTAAAACCAACCACAAGGAGCTGAAGAAGATGGACCACGCATATTTTTTCTGCGGAAGATGGATTGAAGTTTATGTTGATGGTACAGAACGCTATTCTGATACCGGAGATTTGGTAGAACCTTGCATACCAACAAGTACTGAGTCTGGAAATGTTGGTTGATTAGCGGCCCTTGCTTGGCAAGGGCGCTTTGTTCTCACGATATAATCCCCTAAGGAGGGATACATATGAAGCATGTTACTCAAAAACAAGTCGACAAAGCCTTGAGCCAACTTGGCATACCTGCCAAATCGCCTACGCTCGACAAAGCTCGTGGTTTAACACTCACTGGCTACTCGATCGTGGCAGACCACACTGCCATTGCTCTTGCTTTCAGTGACCCTAACAAAGTTGGCGGCCAGAGAATCATTGTCAACTTGTACGCTGCCAAAGAAATTACAATAGATTAACCGTTGGCAAGCAAACAAGCAACAAACGATATCTTTAATATCAAAATAACCAATCAACCTTAAAAAGGAGTTTTTATGACCAACACCATCAACCTCAAAGAACTCACGGTACCGGCCGGAGTCACCATGACCGAAAAGAAAACCGCCATCATCTTCATCCGGGGCGACAAGAAAGCGGTCCTCAAAGGCAAAGCGCTCGAAGTCACCAACGTCATCAAAGACATCAAGCGGATCACCGCCTACAGTGCCGAAATCATCGAAAAATGCCACCTTGGCAGTATCCGGGGCGTCATTGCAGGGGTCAAGGACACGGCCGACCTCCAGGCCATCCTGTCCAAATATTACAAGCAGTCCAGCAAGAAAGCAAAAGCACCGGCTGCCATTGCGTAAGTAACCTGTCGGTAGAAACAAAGGGCTCCAGGCAACTGGGGCTCTATTCTTGTCTCTGCCAAGCGCGCTTATCCGCGCGTAAAGGGGTACTCTTGTTTTGGCAACCAGTCAAGCATCTCTCGATATGTTTCTTATCACTAACAAAGGAGAGAGTTATGCCAATCACCCAAGAACAATTCGAAGAAATCAAGGAAGCCGCCAACACCCTGGAATCTGCCTTCAACGATTTTGACACAGCACTCCGCCAACTGGCACCCAACCTCTACGATAGTTGGAAAGCTTATGGCAAACAAGTCAGCAACGAATTTGTATCCATGGGCCCCTGCATGTCTGAAGTAATCGAACAACTTGAACAAGACATTGGCAGCGACAATAACGAAGACGAAGAAACTTGCATCACTGGCACCCAAGCACATGAATGGAACAATGACCCAAGAGACTAAGCACGCTTACCGCTAAGCACACCCTACAAGCCAGTCTATAATAACATATGGGCTGGTTATTGTAGTATGCTAGTCGAACTCCAGCATATGTTGGCAGTGGTAGTAAATACAAGCGATATCTTTACTATCAAAAGGAGAGAGCAATGATAATCAAACAGATAATCAAGTCAAGAACGACTATCACCATAGCAACAGAATCCAAAAGCATTGTCTTGCCAATAGCATTATTCAAGTCAATGACTATCGAACAACTAACAAACATCTTGTCAGCATGAGCCCGTTAAGCACCCTACTCTACCCTACCATGGGGTTCTATAAGGGCCCCTGCAAGGGTATGCTAGCCGGCCTGTTAGATAGGTACTCCAAGGCCCCTTGGTGCAGGTATTAGGAGGTATTCTAGAGCAGGTAGGCGACCACATTGCGCCGGTCGCCTAAGCAGAGACCTTGCCCGCTAAATAGTTTGACTGGGTTGAGAGAGAAATGAAAGGGTACTTGTTACTTAGGTTTAGATTAATAGGGTTAAGAGCGTTGAAAGGGTTCCAGTTGATCGAGGTTATAGCATCTTGTTACCCGTATCTGGTTTTTATAGGGTTGAGGAAGTTGATAGGGTAGTAGTTGAGAGAGAGAGTATAGTGTTAAGATCATCTTTTGCTGATTGTTTAAGGTGACGGTCCTTTGATGCCAAATTTAATAGGGTTAAGAAAAATTATAGGGTTGAATCTTTTAATCCTTGGCATCAAATTAGTTTGGTACCGTGTTGATAGGGTTGGAAATGCGTTCTATTAGTGTTGTGTATGTGTAGATTCTGGTATTTTGAATAGTGGCATATTGGCGTGCGTAGATGTCTGGAGGTTCGACGTCTATGATGTCACCTTTTTTGAGTTTGAAGATGTGATTTGATTCGCCGAAAGTTGTGTCGAAGGCTATGATTCTTTGCATGAGAATTTCTCTATTTTTTGAAAAGTTTTATTATTGCAGGTGAGAGGACAAAGAAAAGTTCCATGTTTATGATTCCTTGGGTTCGATAGTTTTGGGATCATCTGGACTTTGTTGAGTGTCTACATGGAATCGATCTACATGGAATCGATAGCCGCAGTGGTCGCATAGTTCCCAGCCGTTCCATAGAGCTGTTCCGATATCATGATTGCAACGTCTGCATTTCATGACTAGTCTTTGGGTTCTGTTAGAAAGTTTTGCATGAGTTCTTTGTCTTCAGGTGATAGGGTTGTGTTAGGGCCATGTGCGTGTGTTGTTTTATTTTGATATTGACATCATAGGTTTAGCAATAAGAAGTTGTTAGCATAATGGGCGTGTTGGGTAGTTCATTTTGTTCTTGTAGGTATTGGATGATGGTGTCCATAGAGATGGTGTGGAGTGTGTAGGTGATATTTGGTTGTTGGTTATATGATTTTTTGATATAGGGTTCTGTTATGTATGATGTTTTGATATAGGGTTCTGTTATGTATGATGTTTTGATTTCGTTTAAGTTAATTGGGTGTGTTTCATTGTCGCCTGGGTAGAGGTAGTGGTAGTCTTGTTCATGTTGTAGTAGGTGGGGTTCAAAGAAGTCAAGTTTGAACGTGACAGGTTTGTCAAATTTGCAGTTCCATTCACCTTTTCCCCAGGTGCATTCCCAGCCGGATAGTTCAAGGAATTTGTTTAGGGCATCATCCCAGCTAACTACAGTGTAAGTCATTTTTGTTTTGAGCATAGTTAGTGGACAATTATTTTTGGTTAGTGTTTTTTTTTGTGAAAAGTTGTTGCTAACGGTTTTTATAACCCATTTAAGGATAACTAGGTTTGTTTTGTGAGTCCATGGTATTTTTTCTTTTTGAGTATTTTTGCGCGTTGTTCGTTGTATGTGGTGTAGGGTAGTGCATATCCGCGTAGTTTTAGTAGTTGAGCAAATTCATAGTCGCATGATTCTGGGTAGACTCTTTTGTTTGGTATGCAGTTGGCTGGGTCTATTGATTCACCTATTATGCGGTGTAGTATTATGTGGTTGGTATCATAGTAGATGCAATAGAACATTTTGTTTTTGAGGTAGAGGTGAAATGTGTGTCTTTCACAGGTGTAGCCGTAGATTAGCGTCCTGTTTGTTTGATTGGTAAGATCATTTATAGTAATATGAGGTATGGGAAGGAGCGTAATGTTTTCAAATTGAGTTTTGTTCATAATAGTTAAAATCATGGGTTAAGAGTTAAACTGCCATGGTTAAGTTTTTATCTCTTCAAGGAATTTGCAAGCATAACGTGTACAAGTTTTTGTTCCATCCCAGACAATTGAACAGAATGTTTGTTCATTAGAAAATTTACTGACAACTTTGACTGTCCCAATACGATCTGGATTCCTGGGTTTAAGTGTTTCTAACCCAAGTTTATTATGTTTGACACGTGAACCTTTTTGCATAAGGTAGTAGTTCTCACATCATTTAGTATTTTATTACATTTAGAGCAATAAGATGAAGGAATATGACTGGGTGGGCTTTTCCAGTTTTTAAAAGGGATTTCAGTGTGCATGACATTTGTTATGCCGCATAATGCAGGTTGCCCTGAATGACCTGTATGTGATAAGTGGTAATGATATACGCTAGCTGCACCTTCAACT
>Ga0105098_10000077_pt1 | contig 27587 bp, 22 predicted proteins | sample PPLLak21cMay2015_FD_79137 | JGI IMG/M metagenome (GOLD analysis project Ga0105098, IMG submission 79137) | Freshwater sediment microbial communities from Prairie Pothole Lake near Jamestown, North Dakota, USA - PPLs Lake P7 Core (1) Depth... | ecosystem: Environmental > Aquatic > Freshwater >... | reverse complement strand
TGGTTTGGTATGCGGATTATCGACTCTGAAAATGCGAATGCCGCAATCTATCCAGTAGAAGAGAATTTCCAGACAGGCATCCCATAGTTCTTCATAACCCGATGATTCAAAATAAACAGGTAAAATATCCTGGTATTTTTTAGGCGGATTTTCGGCGTATTGCACTGTTCCGTCTGGCCTCCATTTAAACCATTCCGGATGTGATTTTACCCAGGGGTGATCAGGAGCTGCCTGCAAGGCATAATCCATGGCCACTTCCAGGCCGTGGTCTTTGGCTTTTTGGATCAGGTGTTTAAAATCCTCTACAGAGCCCAGTTCGGGATGTATGTCTTTATGTCCGCCATACTGCGAGCCTATCCCCCAGCAACTTCCCACATCGCCTTCATAGGCAGTGGTGGTGTTATTTTTTCCTTTTCTGTTTACTTCACCAATAGGGTGTATGGGTGGAAAATACAGCGTATCAAATCCCATTCCTGCTATTCTGGGCAAAAGTCTTTCACAGTCTTTAAAGGTACCGTGCTTACCGGGTTCCGGTGAGGCTGATCTCGGAAAAAATTCGTACCAGGTACTGAAAAGGGCTTTTTTTCGGTCGACATAAACGGCAAGTTCTTTGCTTTCATTTGCCAAATGCTTTTCCGGATGGCTGTAAAAAACTTGCCAAAGTTTATTTTCCCTGGCAAAAACCACTGCTTCCGGATAGCGTTTCTCATCTTCAAAAACTGCAATGATGTTTTGGACATAGTCCTTGTGATCTTTACTGACATCCTTTAACAGCGACTTCAGTATTTGAGCTCCCTCAAGAAACTCAGACCTCACATACTGGTTATCATCCAGTTTGCGCAGGATACCGTGCTGCCAGTTCAAACCGTGATCGACCCAGCCCTGCACTTTGTAATAATAAAATCCCTGTTTTTCAACCTGAAATGAGGCCGTCCAGGCGTCATTCATTTGGGCATTCATCCTGACTTCACTCCATTTCTTATCCTTTTCATGTTTGTACAAAAGCGATACCCCAATGAGATCATGGCCATCCACCAAGACATCGGATGAAACATCTACCTTTTGTCCAATGACGCGTTTGATAAAAAATTCTCCACAGTTGAGTTGTGGAGAAATGCGATCAATTACTACTCTGTTTTGTCTTTTCACTATTTAATTTTTTTACGATGCACCTTAAATTACATATCCTCTGGGGATCACTGCTCCTTTTTTGATAACAACAATACCGTCTTTGATGACATATTCATTGGTCTCCTTATTCTCCAGGTGTTTGCCCCCATTTATACGCACATCATCCCCTATTCTGCAATTTTTATCGATTATGGCATTTTTTATATAACATCTTTCACCAATACCCATCAGTATCTCGATGTGCTCTCTTTCTATTTCATCAAGCGATTCATAATAATCACAACCCATCATGTAAGTATTGATCACTGTGGAATCTTTACCTATCCTGGCTCTGATACCGATTACGGAGCGTTCTATTTTTGCGGCATGTATGATACATCCATCTGCAACCACGGTTTTGTCCATGGTAGTACCTGATATTTTGGTAGTTGGCAACACCCTTGCATGGGTATATATCTTCTTAGACACATTGTACAGGTCAAACTGCGGTATGTCATCGGTAAGCCCCAGGTTGGCCTCAAAAAAGGACTGGATATTTCCTATGTCTGTCCAATAGCCCTCATAAGGATAACTGATCACCGATAAATTCTGGATGGCACCCGGAATTATATGTTTTCCAAAATCAACATTATTGGTATCTTCAAGTAGTTTAAACAAAAGATCTCTGTTAAAAATGTAGATACCCATGGAAGCCAGATAAAACCTTCCGCTCCTCTTCATGTTGTCACTGACCTCGGATACCAGACCCTCCAGTTTGTCCTTGGGAGGTTTTTCTACGAAGGTTTTAATATAACCATTCTCATCCGTTTTAAGGATACCAAATTCTGTAGCGTCATTGGCATGAACGGGCAGGGTGGCAATTGAAATATCCGCTTTCTTTTTGATGTGTTCTTCAATCATATAATTAAAGTCCATCTGGTATAACTGATCCCCGGACAAGATGAGCACATAATCAAAATCATGTCGTTTCATATGGTGGACACTCTGCCTTACCGCATCAGCAGTTCCCTGAAACCAGGCTCCGCTCTGCGGGGTCTGTTCGGCAGCGAGCACATCCACAAATGCCGTGCTGAAAAAACTAAAATGGTAGGTGTCTTTTATATGTCTGTTGAGGGATGCTGAATTAAATTGGGTCAAAACGTAGATTCTCTTGATATCCGAATTGATACAATTTGAGAGAGGTATATCCACCAATCTGTACTTGCCTGCTATCGGTACAGCAGGTTTTGATCTTGAATGTGTGAGAGGATGTAATCTCGATCCCTGACCACCTCCTAAAATGATTGCCAGCACTCTGTTGTTATACATATTTGTAATTTTAAAGATTTGTATAAAGTTAAAAAATCTTGGGCAGATTTACTCAATATATGAATCAATCACGATCTTTTTTTTCTGTTTTTTTAATATACTTATTCTGTATTACAGCAGTTTTACTTCAGGTATTGGCCTCCGTTCCATTCAGCCCTCTGTTTCTTTGGAAAAACAGGATGTATCCACTTGTTTTCAAACCAGAAAAACCTCCATCTGTAGAAATGTCCTGATATCTTTCAGATCAGGGATTTATACAATACTTCAACCTGTTTTGCAATTGCGGTCCAGTCGAAGAAATCTTCAACCCGTTTTCTGCCTTTTACGGCCATGGTATCCCTCATTTCCTTGTTCCGGATCAATTTGTTAATACCTTCTGCCAGATCCCTTGAAAATTTATCCGGATCAACCGGTTCAAAAGGGGCTTCATTCTGTTGCTCAAGGGGTACCAGCAATCCGGTTTCACCGTGAACGACAACTTCTTTGATACCGCCAACAGCACTCGCAACCACAGCTGTCTTACAGGCCATCGCTTCAATATTGATGATCCCAAACGGCTCGTAAATAGACGGACAGCAAATCACATCAGCGTGCGAATACAATTGTATGACCTCCTTTTTACTGACCATCTTGTCGATCCAGATCACATTATTGCGCGTTTTCTTTACTTCCTTTACGCTATTTTCCATCTCTTTCGCGATTTCGGGAGTATCAGGAGCGCCTGCACATAAAACGATCTGTGTTTCAGGATCTATATATTTAATAGCGTTCACCAAGTGTATGATCCCCTTTTGCCTGGTAATTCTGCCTACAAACAGTACATAGGGTTTGGCTTTGTCGATGCCATACGCATCAAGTGCCGAGCTGTCTTCAGTTACCACATACTCCTGCAGGTTGATCCCGTTATAGATTACCTTTATTTTTTTCTCGTCGACATCGAAATACTTGAGTACATCTTCCTTTGTTTCCTTTGAAACCGCAATAATTGCATCGGCCATTTCTATTGCTGTTTTTTCAACCCATGAAGAGGCATCATAGCCCCTGCCCAACTGCTCTCTTTTCCACGGCCTTAAAGGTTCCAGCGAATGCGTTGTGATCACCAGCGGAATGCCATAACACAATTTTGTGATGATGCCTGCGAACTGGGCATACCAGGTATGGCAGTGCACAATATCAGCATCTGTTTCGAGGGCATTCATCTGAACACATGTGTTTAAAGTCTGCAATACGGCCTTTAACTGGTTGTTGGAATTGGCAAATTCAGGAAGATCGTAAGCATAGCCTTTAACCGTGAGGTTGCCATTCTTTTCTGACTGATCTCCGAAACACCGCACCTCAACTTCCATGATCTTAGCCAGTTCAGCTGCCAAATATTCCACATGAACTCCCGCTCCACCATATACATAAGGTGGAAATTCTCTGGTATAAAAAAGTGCCTTCATCTTAATAATAATTCTAAAATTGGTATTGTATATGCTTATTTTTTGATCAAACTTTTTCCTTCATTAAATCCAAACCAAGAGCGCATCATTCAGTTATGTGACTGAGGTGAACACAACATTAAAAAATTGGTTTTTAATTTTAGACAAGGGCTGAGCTGCCAAACCAGGCCAACAGAACGAAAAAATATAAAATGCAAAATCGTTTTCATGGTGGCAGGTTAGCATTCAGTTACAAAACGACAGGTAAAGCAATACAAATCACGAGTCGCTCATGTAAAAATATTACAAATTTTTGAGATATCCCGCGATTTTCAAAAACTATTGAAGTCTCTGATAAAACGGAGTATAAGAATGATCAGCGTGAATTTTTCCAGTACTGCGGTTTGGTCTCGGTAGTATTCTGGTTCCAGTAATCCGGACAAACCTTATGCTTTCCGTCGATGGTTTTCAGCCGTCTTTGGAAGACAAAGACTGTTGGGTTGAATACCATGTCCGTAACACCTACAGTATAAAGAGTGGGATCTCCTTCTGATTTTCCGGCTTCTTCCTCAACCACAACCTCATAACCGTTCACTTCCAGCAGTTCCTTCAAAAACGACATCCTGCTTTCCGGTACACTTTTTTCAACAAATGTAACGCGAACTTCACCGATGGATCCAAATTGATGTTTTCCTAATAAGCCCATATCATGTATTTTACAGTTTGGATAAATCAAAAATATATTGGTAGACCGGACTGTAAAGACCGATCAGCAGCACCCCGATAACAGTGATCAGCAGGCCGATTTTCATCATGAGATCGCTTTTGAAAAATGGGATGGGATTCTCGCTTTTTCGCAAAAAGATGGCCCTGATCACCAACAAATAGTAGTACAATGAAATGGTAACATTCACTACTGCCAGAAATACCAGCAGGTAATACCCCTTGCTTGCGGCTGCCGTAAAAAGGAAAAATTTACCAAAAAACCCTGCCACCGGCGGAATACCGGCCAAAGAAAAGAGAGCCAGCATCATGACCAGGCTCAGCCTTGGATTTGTTCTGTACAAACCGGTATAATCCTCCATATCCTCTTTACCGGTTTTGAGAGAAATTGCCTGAATAACACCAAAGGCAGCCAGATTCGTAAATACGTAAATCGTGATAAAATATACTACCGTAGAAATGCCCAGCTGGTCGTTGGCCATTAATCCGAGCAATATAAAGCCGGCCTGCGCAATTGAGGAAAAAGCGAGGAACCGTTTCATATTCTTCTGCCTCAGGGCAAAGAGGTTGCCTATGAACATGGTTGCAAGAGCAACAATATACAAGAGTATGTGAATCACCTCCTGGAAGGTCTGCATAACAGTAAAAAGGATGATCGTCAAGATGGTCACTGCAGCTCCTTTCGAGATCACTGATAAATAGGAAGTGATTCCGATTGGTGCACCTTCATAAACATCGGCTGTCCAAAAATGAAAGGGAACCAGCGATATTTTAAATGCGAGCCCGGCAAAGAAGAAAATAAATCCGGTTATGCTGAGCGAAGAATAGGATAACAGAGCTGCCATTTCCTGGAAATATACTGTACCTGTGCTCGCGTACAACAGCGACACCCCGAAAAGAGATGTTCCGGACGCGAGGGCGGCAAGCAGTATAAATTTGATACCCGCTTCAGCGGACCGTCTTTTCATGGTCTCAAAGGCGACCAAAGCAGCTATGGGCAGGGCCGATAACTCCAGGCCCATGTAGAACATTAAAAAATTCCCTGAAGAGATCATAAAATACATACCCAACAGAGATGCAAATATCAGCATTACAAATTCTGAGGATTTGTGCCCCGGAACCAATTTTTCCTTTATATATCCTGACGATTGAAGCAAAATGATCAATACCCCCACATTCAAAACATTTTTTACAAAATGCAGTAACTCATTGGTATGGTACATCTTACCAAAAAGAAATCCTTCCTGCTGGGGTATAAAACCTGTAACCGTATGCACCAGGAATAAGCCTGTTGCAACATAGAAAACGATCATCTTATTCTTCGAAAATATTTCAGCAACCAGCACCAGGAGCAGGATTACTGTCAAAATTATTTCGTGGCGCATTAATAAAAAACTCTCTGTACTCATTCAATCAATTTTTCAAAAATATATTCTAATCTTAGTAATTTATAAAAGTCGTTCAATAAAAGGCTGGATACTTTCTCTTACCATTTCTGTTATCCAAAACGGAACAACCCCCATGAAAGTGATGGGGATCAACAACAGCAGAACACCTGTTTTTTCATACCAGGTAGCCTGAGGCAGTGTATTGTATTCCTCATTTTTTACAGGGCCCATAAGCATCATGCCCACAACCCGCAGTATATAAACCGCCGTGATCACAATGGCAGAAACAGTAATGATCGTTGCGATACGGTGGAACATATCCGGATGTTGAAAGGCTCCTACAAAAATTTGCATTTCTGCCATAAATCCACTGAAACCGGGTAAGCCCAGAGAGGCCAGTCCTGCAATGACATACATCACCGAAATAAAGGGAATCACTTTTAGCAAGCCACCTAATTTCTTCACATCCCGTGTATGGGTCCTTTCATAGATCATTCCAATCAAAGCAAAGAAGAGTGCTGTCATAAATCCATGGGAAAGGGATTGCAAAATAGCACCGGTCCAGGCCGTTTTGTTGAGCATCAGCAAGGCGAACAATACCATACCGAGGTGACTTACCGAAGAATAGGCATTGATATATTTCAGATCTGTCTGGTGTATGGCTGCCAGTGCTCCGTAAAAAACGCCGATCACGGCAAGTACGATAAAGAAATTTGCCCAGAGCATCGACCCTTCAGGCAAAAGGTACATGGCTACTCTGAAAACACCATAACCCCCCAGCTTCATCAATACCCCGGCGTGCAGCATGGATACCGCTGTTGGTGCCGAAGCATGACCATCAGGCGACCAGGTATGAAAAGGAAATAGGGCACCCAGCACCGCAAATCCGATAAATGTAAGCGGGAAAAACAATTTCTGCGCCTCAACAGGGATATTTACTTTGGCAATTTCTAGTATGTTAAAAGTTAGCGCTCCCCCGTCTGCATTGGAATTGAAATAAATTCCCAAAATCCCGACCAGCAATACGGCTGAGGCTCCCATCAGCATCAGGGTTAATTTCATGGCTGAATACTCTTTTGGTCCGGAACCCCAGATCCCGATAAGGAGGTACATGGGGATAACGGCTATTTCGTAAAATACGAACATGGTAAAAAGGTCGAGCGAAATGAAAAATCCAAATACACCTGTGGCCAGAACGATCAGTGAGATAAAAAATTCCTTGGGCAGTTCTTCCATTTTCCAGGAAATAAAAACCCCGGCCAGAACAACGATAGAGGAAAGCACGATCATAGCAACTGAAATTCCGTCAACACCAATGATATAATGAATATTGAACTGTTCGAACCACACAAAATCTCTTTGAAAGACCATGAGGTCCTGGTTGGTTTTTCTTTCCTGAAAATAAGCATATACCAGATGGAAGGACATAAGAAATTGCACGAACATACCTATCAGGGCAATAACCCGGGCTTGCTGCAAATTCTTTGCAAAGAAGAGGACAAGTATTGTGATTACAGGTACTATTAAAAATAAGGTCAGTATATCCATCTTTACATTAAATTATAAACAACAATAATTACCAGAATAACAAGTCCGCCCAGGAAGGCAAAGGCGTAATCCTGAATTCTTCCGGATTGCATTCCTTTGATCTTTTCTGAACCTGCAACTGTAGAATTTCCGATCAAATTCATGGTACCGTCCACTACGTGCTTGTCAAACCAGGCAAAAGGGGTGGAGACTCTCTTGAAAATGATCTCTTTGGTTACAAACAGGTATAATTCATCAATATAGAACTTGTGGTAGACCCATTGGTACAGGCCTCCCAGGGTATCCGCAATTTTATCCGGCAAGGTCGTTTTCTTTTTATAAAACAGGAAAGCCAGACCCATACCGACAACCGCCATGGTAACCGCTATTGTTGCTAATGGAACATTCAAATGGGCTTCAAAGCCTTTCTTGTCGGCGGAAACATATTCGCTGAAATGTATATATCCTGTTACGATGCTCAAAAAGGCCAGTACCATCAAAGGCAGGGTCATAGCCAAAGGCGATTCGTGGGGTGTATGCTTGTATTCGCGCTGCTTGTTCCAGAAGATACCAAAATACAACCTGAACATATAAAAAGCGGTGAGAAAGGCCACAGAAATTCCAATGCCATAGAGCAATTTGCTGTGCTCAAAGGTAGCAACCAGAATCTCATCTTTGCTGAAAAATCCTGCGAAACCGGGGAAACCCGCAATAGAAAGTGCGGCTATGAGGAAAGTGAGATGTGTTACAGGCAGGTATTTTCGGAGTCCGCCCATTTCGAGCAGGTTATTGGTGTGCACAGCATGTATTACCGAGCCTGCTGCAAGAAAGAGCAGGGCTTTGAACATGGCATGTGTAAACAGATGGAACATGGATGCCATATAACCCAGTCCTTCATGTCCGTAATAACCGGATACGCCAAGAGCAAGCATCATATAACCGATTTGAGACATGGTAGAAAAGGCCAGAACCCTTTTGATATCAGTTTGGGTAAGGGCTATGATCGCGGCAAAAAGGGAAGAGAAGGCACCAACCCAGGCCACGATATGCAATGCAAAGCCATCCTCGACAAAATAATATACAGGAAACAGTCTTGCGACAAGGAATACACCTGCCACAACCATAGTGGCAGCATGGATGAGTGCTGATACCGGGGTTGGACCTTCCATGGCATCTGGAAGCCAGATGTGTAAGGGGAACATGGCAGATTTACCGGCACCGCCCATAAAAATGAGAATCAGAGCCCAGGTGATTACTGACAAGCCCATGAATGACTGTGAGGCCCAGTTTGCGATGGCAGGACCTTCCAGACTGTTAAGAGAAGCAAAATCAAAGGTACCCGTGTAATACCCAATAATCAGTATGCCGATCAAAAAACCGAGGTCGGCAAAACGAGTGACTATGAAAGCCTTTTTGGCAGCAGCTACCGCTGAAGGCTTGGTGTAGTAATACCCGATTAGCAAAAAGGAGGAAACGCCCACCAGCTCCCAAAAAATATAGATCTGAAACAAATTGGTCGACAAAACCAATCCCATCATGGAGAAAGTGAAGAGCGACAGGAATGCAAAGAATTTTGTGTATCCCTCATCCCCTTTCATATATCCTGTGCTGTAAATATGGACAAGCAGCGACACGGTCGACACAACGATCAGCATCATAACAGAAATCGGGTCGATCAGAACGCCCATTTCAATTTTTAGCGTATCAGTAAAACGCATCCAATCCGATTTGTAAACATAGGTCTGGTAAACATCCCCAATTTTTCCCTCAACAAAAAAATAATTATAGGCAAGGAAAGCACTGATCAGAAAGACCGTGAGCAATCCCAGTGTACCCAGCCATCCTGATACCGGCGGTTTGATTTTTTTGTAGAATATGCCCAGCAACAAGAAGAAAAATAAGGGTATAAGCGGAATATAAATTGCGTACAGGTAGTTCATAATGATCCTATTTCTAATTCAAAGACAGAATTTTGCATGTTTTAATACTTCATTGTTTCGGTATCTTCCACTTCAACAGAAGTGACCAATTTATACAGGTTAATAATGATGGCCACTGCCAAAGCCGACTCAGCGGCTGCGATAGCGATAATGAATATCGAAAAATAGACCCCTTCCAGATTCTCTGGAAACAGGTATTTATTCATTATCACAAAATTTATGGCCGAAGCGTTTAAAATCAGTTCCACCGACAACAACATGGTGATCATATTCTTGCGGGTTAAAAAACCGTAAATCCCTATAAAGAACAACAGGGTTGTAACTGTTAAGATCTCATAAATGCTGACTCCTGCTATCATGTTCTGCTATTTGTTATTTTCTAATTTTTCTCCTTTCGCAATCACGATCGCCCCGATCATGACGGCTAAAAGCAGGATACTAATGACTTCAAAAGGCAAGATATAGCCCCCGTCCCCAGTGTTGAGCAAGCCTGCGCCGATTACTTCAATCTCTGTAACATTTCTGTTTTCGACCGCCTGAAACGGATAACTGTAGATCGCAAACAGGGTTAAACCCGCACCAAGAGCGCTCAGCAGCAAGGCGGCCCATTTTCTCGTAGCTGTTGCCACGTCCAGGCGCAGCTCAATATGGTGCACCAGGAGTACAGAAAAAATGATCAGTACAATTACCCCTCCGGCATATACCGCCAGCTGAACAGCCGCCAGAAAAGTATAATCGACCATAAAATAGATACCGGCTATACCCATTAATACAAAGAGCAGGTAGATCACAGACCGCAGCATTTTTCTGCTCGTAACCGCTTTGATCGCGAAAACAACCATGACCAACGCTAAAAAATAAAATAGTATTCTTTCCATTTCTTTAATCTTCTACACCGGGTAACAATCTTGACCCCGGCTTATTTAATACTTTGGTTAACGAGGACCTGTCATAAACAGAATTCTCAAAATTCTGCGCCCATACAATTGCGTCTGTCGGGCAAGCTTCTATGCACAGACCGCACATGGTGCACATGGATAAATGATAGATATGCTTATCGATCATTTTTTTCTTTTTCCCGGTGTCAGGATCTACCTGCCGGTCCCAGATGATTTCAATAGATCCGTTCGGGCATGCCAGTTCACAGGACTGGCAACCGGTACATCTGTGAAAATTATCTTTATCATGGGGCATGACTACTTCACCCCTGAACCGTTCGAACATTTTTAGGGTATCCCGGTTATCCGGATATTCCTGAGTAATGATCTCTCTGGGAGCATTTATAAAATACTTCCCCGTAACGCTCATACCGGTGAGCAGTGTTTTTATTCCGTTATATATATCTGAAAAATAACTCATCCTTTCTTACTTAAAAAGTTATAACCCATCCCAGCCATACTACTATTGCCATGAATACCAGGTTGAAAAGGTTAATAGGCAACAAATATTTCCATTCCAGATTCAGCAGCTGATCAACCCTTAATCTCGGGAAAGTCCATCGGAACCACATCATCAAAAATACGATGATGAGTACCTTTCCCAGGAACCAAAGCACAGATGGAAACCACGAAATCTCTTCAGTAATTCCAAAAGGGGAAAGCCATCCTCCAAAAAATACGATGACCGCTATAGCTGAAATAATGAACATGTTGATAAATTCAGCCAGAAAGAAATAAGCGAACTTCATACCCGAATACTCGGTGTGAAAGCCTGCGCCTAATTCAGATTCAGCCTCAACCAGATCGAAGGGAGCCCTGTTGGTTTCAGCCGTACCGGCGATCATAAAAATAACAAAGGCAATGATGGCAGGAATATGTCCCTGTACTATCAGCCAGCCGTTCTTCTGAACCTCAATGATCTCTGACAACTGTAAGGAACCGGTCAACACGACCATCGTCAGCAGCGAAAGACCTACGGAAAGCTCATAGCTCACAACCTGCAAACCACTTCTCATGGCACCAATGAGAGAATACTTGTTGTTACTGGCCCAGCCACCCAAGAGAATTCCGATCACACCAACAGAAGAAACTGCCAGTAAAAAGAAAATCCCGATGTTGATATCGAAGGCTTGAAACTGCGCCGAAAATGGCAGTACAGCCATGGCCAGCAGGGCAGTAATGATGGGAAAATAGGGAGCCAGATTGTAAAGAAATTTATCTGCCCTGTTGGTCCCATACATTTCTTTCGAGACCAGTTTGAGGGCATCGGCCATGGTTTGAAACAAGCCAAAAGGACCTACTCTGTTCGGGCCTAAACGCAACTGAAACCAGGCAGCAACCTTTCTTTCCAGCAAGACCAGATACAAACCGGCCACAGCAAAGACCAGAAGATAAGCTACGGCGATTAAAACCATTTCCACATACGGAGCCACTCCTTCGGGCAATACATCAAACAGCCAGGTATGTATGGATTTGGTTATTGATAGTGGTAAAAATATTTTATACATCATATATTATCTGTCTATATCAGGAATTACAAAATCAAAGGAAGCCATGATGGAAACCAGGTCGCCGATCTTTCCTCCTTTTGCAACATGGTTTAGGGCCGAAAGATTAGAAAATCCGGGTGAGCGGAATTTCACGCGGTAAGGATTTTTATTTCCATCGCTGTTAATATATACCCCCAACTCACCTCTCGCAGTTTCAACCCTTTGGTAAAATTCGCCTTTGGGCAACTTGATTACGGCCTTGGTGGGCACCAGATGATCCCCTTCCGGAATATTGTCGATCAACTGCTCAATGATCGATAAGGATTCCCACATCTCGAGTATCCTTACCTTATATCGCGCAAGGGTATCACCCTCATTCATAACAATTTCCTTAAACGAAACCCTGTCATAAGCGCTGTACGGATGTCTTTTTCTGACATCACTGGCAAAGCCTGAACCTCTTGCTACCGGTCCGCTGACTCCAAAAGAGATAGCATCTTCTCTGGATAAGACCCCTACTCCCTTGGTTCTGTTAATAAATATGATGTTCCCTGAAAGAAGCCGGTCGTATTCGGGTAATTTGGTTTTAAAATGCGCTACAAATTCTTTCACCCTTTTCACAAAATTCGGGTGAATATCATACATCAAACCTCCGGGGATATTATAATTCATGGTAAGCCTAGCTCCACAGGTCTCTTCAAAAATATCATTGATCATCTCCCTGTCGCGGAAAGCGTAGAAATAGGTAGTAAGTGCACCCACGTCCATTCCCATAACACCCCACCAAAGCTGGTGGGAAGCGAGTCTGGTCAGCTCTGAAAGTATGGTCCGGATAACTTTTACCCTATCGGGAATTTCCAGCTGAAGGCCCTTTTCAACTGCCAGGCAAACTGCTTCATTGTTGATATGTGATGACAGGTAATCCATCCTGTCGGTAAGATGAACGATCTGCTGGTAACTGTCTCTCTCACACATTTTTTCAATGGAGCGGTGGATATACCCAAGATCCGGGTCAACATTAACGATCGTCTCGCCGTCTATGGTTAAAATTAGCCTCAAAACACCATGCGCTGCCGGGTGCTGAGGACCCATATTTACGAAGTATTCTTCGGATTTGATCTTATTTTCAGTTTCTATTTCTGCCATGCTAAACTATTTAATGACCATATTGGCTTCATCGACATAATCTTTTCTCAATGGATAACCATCCCAGTCTGGTGTCAGAAACAACCTTTTCAAATTGGGATGACCCTTAAATCGTATCCCAAAAAAGTCGAACACTTCCATTTCATGAAATTCCGCAGTACGCCAGATATCGCATACCGTATCGAGTTCAGGTGTTTCGCGATCTGCAGTCATTACTTTAACAACAATTTCGTGTTTCAGATCTGTTGAAGCCAAATGATAAATAACACCGAGCTCATTGCCCCAATCCATACCGGTTACACAAAAGAGGAGATCAAAATGGGTGGCAGGGTCAGCCTTTAACTTCCGGCAGAATTCATGCAAATCCTCTTTCCGGACTGTAAAAGTTAAAAATTCTGTTCCTTCTTCGGTGGTCTGAAGCGTAAAGCCCCAGGTATCTATTAACTTAATTAGTTCTTCGTTCGACATGGGTCCGAATTATTAAAGGGTTCCTTCGTCAAAGCCATCGATTGGATTGACCTTGGTTTTTGCATGCTCTGTTTTGATCTTTTTTTGAAGAAGGATCAGTCCTTCCAGCAGTGCTTCAGGCCTAGGCGGACAGCCGGGGATGTACACATCCACGGGAATCACATGATCTGCTCCCTTGACAACTGAATAGCTGTTGTAATAAAATGGCCCACCCGAAATAGCACAGGCCCCCATGGCAATTACGTATTTTGGTTCTGCCATCTGATCGTAAAGCCTTCTCAACACCGGAGCCATTTTGTTAACTATGGTGCCCGCAATGATAATCAGGTCGGCCTGTCGCGGGGAAGGCCTTGCCACCTCAAAACCAAACCTCGAAAAATCGTGTTTGGAGGCGCCTGTCTGCATCATTTCTATAGCGCAGCAGCTCGTGCCAAAGTACAGCGGCCAGAGGGAATTCGAACGTCCCCAGTTGATCACGCTGTCTAGTGCGGTCACTACTATATTGCCTCCATTACCACCGGGAATAACTTTTCCGGGAAAGTCCTTTGGCAGGTCATACTCCATACCTGAACCCTGATACTGGTCTAAAAATCTTTTTTTCTCGTCTATTCCCATCGTAATGCTCCTTTTTTCCATGCGTATAGTAGTCCCAGACCAAGTATGGCCAGAAAGATCAAAATTTCTATCAGGGCCACAGTACCTAAATCTTTAAAAACAACAGCCCAGGGAACTAAAAATGCCACCTCAATATCAAAGATCAGAAAGAGTATGGCAAACAAATAGTATCCAACCTTAAATTGAACCCAGGTGGGCCCAATGGTTTCCACCCCGCACTCTACTGGTTCCTGTTTTTGTTTGTTGTCTGATTTGGGTGAGATGAGGTTTGATAAAAAATTGGCCCCGGCCACCAAAACCACTCCGGCCAATATAAAAACTACAATTGCTTCGTAACCCATAATTATTTATCCTTTCATTTTTCCGGAAAGGTTCTATTTATTTTACTTCATAGGTGTCTCCTGAGAAAAAAAGTTCATCCACCTTGGTAAACTTTGATTTTTTTCTCACTTCCTTTGTTAATTCCAATTCTCTTTCCTCAAAAGTTAGGTCTTCAAAACTTCTGATGATACCCACAGCAACCGGATGTGACATTCTCACGAGCATCTGGTGCAAAGTTGGGTCTTCACATTTTGCATCATGAACGAGAATGTCATTTTCAGTAATACCGTTTTCTCCTATAGTAACAACTTCAAGTTTTAATCCATTAAGAACCAGTCCCTTATTGTGTTCTTTTCCAAAGATCATCGGTTTTCCGTGTTCCAGAAAGATCTGCTGGTCTTCTTTTACATCTTTATCTGTAATACTGGTAAAGCATCCGTCATTAAAGATCACGCAGTTCTGCATCACTTCGATCAAGGAGGTACCTTTGAACTTTTGGGCATCAATAAAAAGCTGGGACATTTCTTTTGGCGTATTTCCTCCAATTCTGGCAAAAAACCGCGCCTGAGCACCTATGGCCAGTTCCCCGGGCTGAAATGGCGGCTGGGTGTTTCCATAGGGAGAAGATTTCGTTTTTTGCCCGATGACCGAGGTTGGCGAAAATTGCCCTTTCGTCAGTCCGTATATTTCATTATTAAATAAAATTACATTGATATCGAGATTTCTTCTCAGTAAATGAATAAAATGATTGCCACCTATGGCAAGGCTGTCGCCATCTCCGGTGATCATCCAGACAGACAGGTTGTTGTTTGCCAGTTTCACCCCGCTTGCTATGGCTGCAGCGCGTCCGTGGATACCATGCATACCGTAGCAATCCACATAATAGGGAAATCTGGAGGAGCAGCCTATACCTGAAATAAATACGATGTCTTCTTTTTTTACGTCCATTTCGGGCAAGGCCTTCAGCATGGATCGCAGGATCACGTAATCGTCACAACCCGGACACCACCTTACTTCCTGGTCACTTTGAAAATCCTTAAAGGTCAGTTTTTCTGTGAGTGTGTCTTCCATTTTTTAAGAGTTTAAGATATTTTTAAACTGGTTTACCAGATCCGATACAGAAAATGGCAATCCCTGAATTTTGTTGTACTGATGAAATTCTACGCCCTGGTATTTCGATCTCAGGACAAAAGAAAGTTGTCCGAGATTTATTTCGCAAACCACGATTTTTTTAAATCTTGAAAATACTTCCAGTGTATTTTTAGGCATCGGATTTATATAATTAAAGTGAGCATGGCCAACTTTAAATCCTTCGTTGTGCATCTGTTTAACCGCAGAATGCAAACTACCAAAGGTACCTCCCCAACCAACAACGAGCAGATCACCCTCCGCAGCATAATCAGCAGTTAATTCGGGTATGAAATTTTCAACACCTTTTACTTTCTCCGCACGGATGTGGGTCATGTGTTCGTGATTCTCCGGATTGTAAGATACATTTCCGGTTATTTTATCCTTTTCCAGACCCCCGATCCTGTGTTCAAAACCTTTTGTACCGGGAATAACCCAATTTCTTGCCAGGGTTTTTACATCCCTGTCATATGGATGCCATGATTCCCTGGATTTGTCTAATTTTTTGACGTTGATCACAGGCATGTCATTGATCGACTTCACCTTCCAGGGCTCTGAACCATTGGCTATATAACCGTCGGTCAATAAAATTACCGGAGTCATAAATTCCACTGCCAGTCTGGCCGCTTCATAAGCATAGTCAAAACAATCTGCCGGAGTGCTTGCTGCAATAACTATTACAGGGCTTTCACCATTTCTGCCAAACAATGCCTGCAACAGATCCGACTGCTCGGTTTTGGTTGGCAGGCCTGTTGATGGGCCTCCTCTTTGTACATCTACGATAACCAGGGGTAATTCTACCATGAGTGCCAGATTGATGGCCTCGCTTTTTAATGCCAGTCCGGGACCTGAAGTTGTGGTAATGGCCAGATCTCCTGCAAAGGCGGCACCGATGGCCGAGGTAATCCCGGCAATTTCATCTTCAGCCTGAAATGCTTTTACACCAAAGTGTTTGTGTTTTACCAGTTCATGCAAGATATCTGTTGCGGGGGTTATTGGATATGAACCCAGAAAAAGTTCCAAACCGGACTTTTCCGCCGCTGCCAGGAAACCCCAGGCAGTTGCCGTGTTTCCGTTCAATATCCTGTAAGTCCCTTTCGGCATTTTTGAAGGGGCCACTTTATAGGCAACAGGAATCAGTTCCAAAGTTTCGGCATAGTAATAACCTGCCTTCAGAACCCTTGCATTTGATTCGGCGACTTCAGGATTGTACTTGAATTTCTTGGCAAAGAAATCCAGGGTATAATTCATATCCCTGTTGTACATCCAGTAAACCATTCCAAGTGCAAACATATTTTTACTCCTGACGATACTTTTCGTGTCGAGCGTCAATCCCTTAACAGCTTCTTTGGTAAGTGAAGTCATGTCAACTTCAATGACTTTGTAATTGCTCAGAGATCCGTCTTCCAGCGGATTGGATTTGTATTCTGCCTTTTCGAGGTTCTTTTCATTAAAGGAGTCTTTGTCAATGATGACCATGTGTCCCGGTTTTAAAGCAGAAATATTCGTCTTCAAAGCCGCAGGATTCATGGCTACCAGCAGATCCAGGTCATCCCCCGGAGTACTGATCTCTACACTGCCTATGTGCACCTGAAACCCGGATACTCCATACAGGCTGCCCTGAGGAGCTCTGATTTCAGACGGATAATTTGGGAACGTAGCAACATCGTTTCCGAACATCGCGGAAGTATCAGTGAACTGGGTTCCTGTCAGCTGCATTCCGTCGCCGGAATCTCCGACAAAGCGCATAACCACTGCATCGACTTCTTTAGCTACCTTACCTGCACCATTAATTTTTTCTATGATCATAATAGGATGGGCTTAATATATTGTTCTTATATAAATTTTGGCTGCACATCAGCAACCAATTTTTTTTTCAAGTTTATCCCGACAAAAATAAGTTACCGCTACAAACTGTATCATGATAAAAGTCAGTCTAAATTTATTTTAAAGATAATTTAAATTTGTTCTAAATTACCATTTACCTGTATTTTTTGGAATTTTATTATATAATTTTGTAGGGTATAAATTTTTAAGATTATGGCTATAAAAATAACCGATGAGTGCATTAACTGCGATGCGTGTATTGCAGAATGTCCTAATAACGCAATTTATGAACCTGATACCGAATGGACTTATGCTGAAGGTACTGCCTTAAAAGGAGCTGTTACCGTTCCCGGCAGTGGTACTAAAGCTGATGCCGGTGCGAAACATGAACCGCTTAGCGATGAATTCTATTATATTGTTACCGAAAAGTGTACCGAATGTAAAGGATTCCATGATGAACCACAATGTGCTTCTGTTTGTCCGGTTGACTGCTGTGTACCTGATGGGGACCACAAGGAAACTGAAGCTGAGCTTCTGGCTAAAAAAGCCTGGATGCACGGTGAATAAACACCTACCGGTAAAGATCAAAAAGTCGTCTGAAATTCAGGCGACTTTTTTTTTGCCCAGACTTCTTTATAATCATTCTAAATTTAAAATATACGGCAAGGAATGACTTATATCATTATTTAAAATTTTTATACCTATTAACTTTGCCTCGTAAAGATTCTAAAGAATTAAATAATCACAATTTAACTAAAGTTCAATAATCGCTTCAAATAATTAATTGGTATCATGGAAAAAAAGGTTAAAAAAATAATTTGTGACGGTAACGAGGCCGTGGCGAGGATAGCGCATAAAACAAATGAAATTTGTGCTATATACCCTATAACCCCGGCATCACCGATGGGAGAGCATGTTGATGTTTTCAGCGCGCAGGGAAAAACGAATATATGGGGAAATATACCTAAGATCGTTGAATTACAAAGTGAAGGTGGCGCTGCTGGTTCTGTTCATGGTGCCTTGCAATCGGGTGCACTCACAACCACTTTTACTGCTTCACAGGGCTTATTGCTGATGATCCCCAATATGTATAAGATAGCCGGAGAATTACATCCCTGTGTTATTCATGTGGCTGCCAGAACCCTGGCCACACATGCACTTTCCATATTTGGTGATCACAGTGACGTGATGTCTACCCGTCAAACAGGATTTTCGATGTTGTTTGGAGGAAATGTACAGGAAGCCCAGGATTTTGCTTTGATCTCTCAGGTCTCTACGCTGCGTTCCAGAGTACCGTTCCTGAATATCTTTGACGGTTTCAGAACATCTCACGAGATCTCTAAGATAGATTCCATTCCGGATGAAGTAATTAAAAAAATGATGCCGGAAGCAGATATTCTTGCACATAAAGAAAGGGCTTTGGATCCGGATAACCCGGTAATTAAGGGTACTACCCAAAATCCCGACGTCTTTTTCCAGGCAAGAGAGGCCGCTAATAAATATTACACCCAGGTTCCCGGAATTGTTAAAGATGTCATGAATGAGTTCTACAAGCACACGGGCAGAAAATATGAACTATTTGATTATATAGGAGACCCAAATGCTGAAAAAGTAATTGTTATTATGGGTTCAGGTGAGGGATCTGTGCGTGAGACCGTGAATACCATGGTTGAAAAAGGTGAAAAAGTAGGGGCTCTGTTTATCAGGTTGTACCGTCCTTTCTATGCCAAGGATTTTATTGAAAAATTGCCTAAAACCGTTAAAACGATCGCGGTACTCGACAGAACCAAAGAACCGGGCTGCATCGGTGAACCGGTTTATCTCGATGTGATCACTGCATTTGTTGAAAGCGGAATTGCCATGCCAAAGATCATCGGAGGCAGATATGGTTTGAGTTCAAAAGAATTCACACCTCCTATGGTAAAAGGAATTTATGACGAAATGGGCAAGGCCGATCCAAAAAATCACTTTACGGTTGGTATCAAAGACGACGTGACCTTTACCAGTTTAGAACCTGATAAGAACTTCACTTTAAAAAGAACCACCATCAACTGTATGTTCTATGGTCTGGGTTCAGACGGAACAGTGGGAGCTAACAAGAATTCCATCAAGATCATCGGAGAAACAACAGATAATTATGTTCAGGGATACTTTGTGTACGACTCTAAAAAGGCCGGTGCACAAACTATTTCACACCTGCGTTTCGGACCTGATCCTATCCACTCGACCTACCTGGTGCAAAGGGCTGATTTTATAGCCAGCCATCAGTTTAAATTCATCAAGAAATTCAACATGATAGAAGACCTGAAACCAGGCGGAACATTCCTGTTGAATTCGCCTTTTTCCAAAGATGAGATCTGGGATCTGTTACCTGCAAAGGTTCAGGCAGAGATCATTAAAAAAGAAGCCAAATTCTATGTGATCGATGCTTCAAAAGTGGCACAGGAAGCCAATTTGGGCAAGCGTACAAATACCATCCTGCAGACCTGTTTCTTTGCCATCTCGGGCGTATTGCCAAGAGCTGAGGCGATCCAGAAAATCAAGGATGCCATCGTTAAAACCTATTCTCACAAAGGAGAAAAGGTCGTTAAAATGAATTTCAACGCTGTTGACCAGTCGCTGGCCAATTTATTTGAAGTAAAATATCCGAAAACAGTATCCAGCAAGCAGGATATGCTTTCCGTAATGACAAACACACCGGATGGTTTCGTGAAAGATGTACTCGAAGTGATCCTGTCCGGAAACGGCGATGAATTGCCAGTTAGTGCTTTCTCTGTTGACGGTACATTCCCAACAGGAACATCACAATACGAAAAGAGCGGTATAGCCGACTTTATACCGATCTGGGATGATGCCGATATTTGTACACAGTGTAACAAGTGTGTGGCCATTTGCCCTCACGCTGCGATCCGCGCTAAAGTTGTAAGCAATGAAGAACTGCTGAACGCTCCTCAGGGACTGAAATTCGTTCCTGCAAAAGGAAGACCATTTACCGAAAACGAGTCTTATGTATTGCAGGTAGCACCTGAAGATTGTACCGGTTGCGACCTTTGTGTAATGGTATGTCCTGCAGAAAGCAAAGAGATACCCGGATTTAAATCCATCAACATGCATAAGAAAATTGAGTTTGACAAAGTAGAAAATGTATACTGGGATTACTTCATCAATTTGCCTGATTACGACCGTACAGCCCTTACCATTACTAATGTGAAAGGAGCTCAGTTCCTGCAACCTCTTTTTGAGTTTTCCGGCGCCTGTTCAGGTTGTGGGGAAACACCTTATATCAAGTTGCTTTCTCAGCTTTATGGTGACAGTATAGTTATTGCCAATGCTACAGGCTGCTCTTCTATCTACGGAGGAAACCTGCCTACTACACCATACAGGAAAAACGAATTCGGAAGAGGACCGGCCTGGGCCAATTCTCTGTTCGAAGACAATGCCGAGTTCGGTTTGGGTATACAATTGGGTATAAACAAAAAACATGAAATTGCAGTGGATCTTTTGAAATCTCTGGAATTGCTGGTTGGAAGCGAAATAGTAGAAGCCATACTCAATAACCCCGAAGAAACTGAAGAGCAGAAAAAGGAAAAACTTGCTCATATCGATGAATTGAAACAGACCTTACTCATCCTGGACAACAATGATGACGCGAAAAGACTGCTCAATTATGCGGATTCACTTCGCAAAAAAACGGTCTGGATCCTTGGAGGAGATGGCTGGGCCTATGATATAGGTTATGGCGGAGTTGACCACGTGCTCGCTTCAGGTGAAAATATCAATATTATGGTTCTGGATACGGAAGTTTATTCAAACACCGGAGGGCAGACTTCCAAGGCAACCCCGATTGGTGCTAGTGCAAAATTCTCGATAGCCGGAAAGAAAACCCATAAAAAGAGCCTGGCACTTCAGGCAGTTTCTTACGGAAATGTTTATGTTGCTCAAATCGCTATGGGAGCCAAAGATACCCAGACCTTAAACGCGATCAGAGAGGCTGAAGCTTATCCCGGACCTTCACTGATTATTGCCTATTCTCATTGCGGGGAACATGGTTATGATCTGAAATATGGTGCACAACAACAGGAGTTAGCTGTAGAAACAGGTTACTGGCCCTTGTTCCGGTTCGATCCTTCAAAACCAAAAGGCAAGAAGTTCAAACTCGATTCAAAAGCTCCCGAGAAACCGCTTCAGGATTTTATGTACAATGAAGCCCGTTTTAAAAGAGTTGCCACTGATACGCCTGAATACGCTGCTGCCCTGCTGGCAGAAGCCCAGGAAAGAGTCGATTCCAACTGGGAACGATTAGAATTGTACAAAGACATATAATAAAAACAGGGGTCCGAGTCATATCGGACCCCATAATTTTTCAGATATGGATCAAAAACCAACTTCATTGTTAAATACAGCCCTTGAAAATCTGAATGCCGCAGGCGAAGCCCTTTACAAACCCGAAGAAGATATTATTTCTTATGCCGTTTGCAAATACTCTCAAAATGCCATACTCAATTATCTGAAAGGCTTTTTACAGACCAAAGGTTATGAGACCCACGATCATGAAACCATACAGGGGCTCTATAACAGATGCAAATCCATTGAGCCGAAGTTCAAGCAAATTGACCTCCGTGTAATCGATTGTAAAACCAAAGAGATCGATGAGGAATATTGTATAGAAGTAGACAGGGTGAAGCAATGCCATGCCGTTGCCGACCATCTGGATACTGTTTTGAGATCTATGAAAATTGTTTAATTCTCAGGTGTCTGAGAAAGCAATAAATTAATCATTTAGTTTCAACACTGCCATAAATGCCTGTTGTGGTATTTCTACATTACCGATCTGGCGCATTCTTTTTTTGCCTTTTTTCTGCTTCTCAAGGAGCTTTCTTTTTCTGGTGATATCTCCTCCGTAACATTTTGCAGTAACATCCTTTCGCAAGGCTTTGATCGTTTCCCTCGCAATTATTTTTGCCCCTATCGCTGCCTGAATCGGGATATCAAATTGCTGTCTGGGTATAAGCTCCCTGAGTTTTTCGCACATCTTTTTGCCTATACGATAGGCATTGTCAGTATGTAATAGGGCCGAAAGGGCATCAACCGGCTGGCTGTTGATCAATACATCAACCCTCACCAGCCTGGAAGGCCTGAATCCTATCGGGTGATAATCAAAAGAGGCATAACCCTTGGAAACGGTCTTTAATCTGTCATAGAAATCAAAAACAATTTCAGACAAAGGCATATCAAAATGAAGTTCTACCCTTTCAGGTGTCAGGTAATTCTGGTTGGTGATCTCCCCCCTCTTTTCAATACACAGCGTCATTACCTGACCGATATATTCTGATTTTGTAATGATGCTCGCTTTAATATAAGGTTCCTCCACACGATTCAAAAAAGAAGGGTCCGGCAGGTCTGTCGGATTATTTATCAAAATAAATTCGTCAGTGTTCTTATTGGAATAGGCGTGATAAGATACGTTTGGCACAGTGGTTATAACGGTCATATCAAATTCGCGCTCCAATCGCTCCTGAATGATCTCCAGATGAAGCATACCCAGGAATCCGCAGCGGAATCCAAAACCGAGGGCTGCTGAACTCTCAGGCAAAAATACCAGTGAGGCATCATTCAACTGCAGTTTTTCCATGGAAGACCGTAATTCCTCATAATCTTCTGTATCCACCGGATATATCCCGGCAAAAACCATGGGTTTAACATCTTCAAAACCATGGATAATTTCCGTGGTCGGATTTTTGGCATCGGTAATCGTATCGCCTACCTTTACCTCACTGGCAGTTTTAATACCCGTAATCAAATAACCCACATCGCCTGCTTTTATAGACTGCTTGGGTTGCTGCCGCAATTTCAGGGTTCCTACCTCCTCCGCAAAATATTGATTTTTCGTGGACATAAACATGATGGCCTGCCCTTTGCTGATCTCACCATTCATGATCCTGAAATAGGTTTCTATACCGCGATACGGATTGTACACTGAGTCAAAGATGAGGGCCTGTAGCGGGGCATTTTCATCTCCTTTCGGATGCGGAATCCTTTTGATAATAGCCTCCAGTATATTTTCAATACCAAAGCCTGTTTTACCGCTCGCATGGATGATATCATCCAGTTTACATCCAACCAGTTTTATTATATCATCACTAACCTCTTCCGGATTGGCACTAGGCAGATCTATTTTATTGAGAACAGGTATGATCTCGAGGTCGTTTTCAAGAGCCAGATATAAATTTGAAATGGTTTGTGCCTGAATGCTCTGTGCCGCATCAACGATCAGCAGCGCACCTTCACAGGCTGCAATTGAACGGGAAACCTCATAAGAAAAATCAACATGCCCGGGAGTATCGATGAGATTGAGTATGTAATTCTCCCCTTCATATTCATACTCCATTTGAATGGCATGACTTTTAATGGTAATCCCCCTTTCGCGCTCAAGATCCATATTGTCCAGAAGCTGATCCTGCTTTTCGCGGTCAGTTATGGTATGGGTGAATTCGAGAAGGCGGTCTGCCAGCGTACTCTTTCCGTGGTCAATATGCGCAATGATGCAAAAATTCCTGATGTTCTTCATAATTTCTTCAAACCGAATTGTTTTAAAACAACTCAAAAAATGATTTAACCGGGTCGTTTTTTTAAAATATTTTAACCCGGCCTGCGGCAATGTAAATTATAATTGTCTAATTCACATAAATTTAGCCTGTTTTCAGTAATAGAATAAATGCCGTATTTCGCCCTGCAAGATAGCAAAAAAACAGATGATACCGTCTAAACTTTATCAACGGGAGATGAGCCCGTTACCTAAATATCAATCTACCCAGTCGCAAACGAACAAATTGGTGTCGCGTGTGCCTTTGTTATTTCTGTTAGAAGAGAAGATCAGTCTTTTCCCGTCAGGAGAAAACATCGGGAAAGCGTCAAATACACCGTCATAGGTAATCTGCTCAAGGCCGCTACCATCGAGGTTGATCATGAAAAGATTGAAGCTGTCGTGTTTTTCTTTGTGATGGTTAGAAGAAAAAATAACTTTTTTACCGTTGGGATGAAAGAAGGGCGCCCAGTTTGCACTGCCGAGGTCGGTGATTTTTCGCAGTTCACTGCCATCTACATTGCAAACGTACAATTCCATGTCGGTTGGCATAACCAATCCCTGAGCCAAAAGATCCTTGTATTCCTTTATCGCTTCCGGTGTTTTTGGTCTGGAAGAACGGAAGATCAGTTTTGTGCCATCCGGCGAGAAGAATGCGCCACCATCATAACCCAGTTCAAAGGTTACCTGTTTCACTTCCGAACCGTCAATATTCATCGTGTACAGATCGAGATCTCCGTTTCTTACAGAAGTAAAAACGATCTTATCTCCTTTTGGTGAAACGGTTGGTTCGGCATCATAGCCCGGTGAATCAGTGAGCTGCTTGATCTGATTTCCTTTTTTGTCTGCTATAAAAATATCAAAAGACTCATATACCGGCCAGATATATTTGCCCCCGTGATCTTCTTTTTTAGGTGCGGGCGGACAATCGGTTCCGGCCAAATGGGTGGATGAATAAACAATAGTTGCATCTCCGGGCATAAAATAGCTGCAAGTTGTGCGACCCAGGCCGGTACTAATCATTTGAGGTTTTGCCCCCTTGCTCAGGTCTTCTTTCAGGTCCATGGTAAAAATCTGGTCACAAGCCAATCCCCAGGCTTTGTTATTCGACTGAAAAACGATACTCTTTCCGTCAAAACTCCAGTAAGCCTCAGCATTATCTCCTCCAAAGGTCAGTTGTTTAATATTTTTCAAATGTTTCTCCTGCGGATAATGAATCTTATCGCTGATCCAGGTGGCGCCGCTGTGCGCATCGCTGTTTTTGACATTTGATTTACATCCGGTAAGGACGAGTAAAAGCGTAATTAAAACAATAGCATATTTCATAAATTCCCTAGTTAAAAAAAGAAGGCAAAGTAAATTAAATTATTGCTGATTGCAAAGAAAATAAACAGGCAAACATGTAAAAAGGGAAGTGCCCGGATCCCCATACAGCTTTAAATCAGATAATTTTAAAATAAATGTGAATAAATGAATATTTTTGCAGCCTGTTATGGTGAAAATAGGAAACATAGAATTGGGTGAATTTCCCCTGCTGCTTGCCCCAATGGAAGATGTAAGCGACCCTCCTTTCAGAAGCATCTGCAAGGAGCTTGGTGCTGATGTGGTTTACACAGAATTTATCTCTTCCGAAGGACTTATACGCGATGCTGCCAAGAGTATTAAAAAACTGGATATCTATGAAAAAGAGCGGCCGGTAGGCATACAGATCTTCGGTGCCAACCTCGAATCCATGCTGCGCACAGTAGAGATCGTTGAACAATCCGGGCCCGATTTTATCGATATAAATTTTGGCTGCCCGGTAAAAAAAGTGGTCTCGAAAGGTGCCGGGGCCGGCATTTTAAAGGATATCCCGCTGATGGAAAAAATAACACGTGAAATGGTAAAACATACCCGTTTGCCTGTAACTGTTAAAACAAGGCTGGGCTGGGATGATGAATCTATTTATATTTTGGATGTGGCTGAACGTTTGCAGGATGCCGGGGTGCAGGCACTTGCCATTCATGGCAGAACCCGATCACAGATGTACAAAGGCTCAGCCAACTGGGAACCTATTGCCGAAGTAAAAAACAACCCGCGTATGTTCATTCCTGTTTTTGGCAACGGAGATGTGGATAGTCCGGAAAAAGCTTTGCTCATGCGCGACAAGTACGGTTTGGACGGAGCTATGATAGGCAGGGCCAGTATCGGCAATCCCTGGTTCTTCAATCAGGTAAAACATTTTTTCAATACCGGGAGCCATCTGGAGCCTCCAACTTTGGAGGAACGGGTTGCGGTAGCCCGCAAACATCTCGAAAGGGCCATAGCATGGAACGGAATTCAGGCCGGTTTACTCGAGACCAGAAGGCATTATTCCAATTACTTCAAAGGCTATCCGGATTTTAAGGAATACAGAACCAGAATGGTTACCGCAGCCACAAAAGAGGAAGTTTTTGCTGTTTTTGAAGAGGTGCTCGAGCAGTATGCCTGAGTTAATCTGTTACCAATTTTCTCGTGATCCTGCTGCTGGCTAAAATGGCAGCCAAATAACCCAGAACTACAATGGTGAGTGCAACGATAAGCACGTTGCTGAGGTGAAATTCTACCGGATAAGCCAGATATTCCGTGATCATGACCAGGCCGTATTTTTTTTGCAAAAGGATGATCGGTATGGCAATGAACAGGCCTATAAACAGGCCGGACAACGTTAACAGAAAACCCTGAAAAATAAAGATACTTCTGATATCCCTTATCTCTGCCCCCAGGTGGTACATGGTTTTGAGGTTGCTCTTCTTGTCAATGATCATCATAACAATAGCCCCGATCACATTGAACAGGGCGATGATCAGCACCAGGGTGAAGACCAGGTAGGAAGCAATATTTTCCGTATTCAGCATTTTGTAGAAAACTGAATTCAGCTGCTCCCGGGTTTGTACTTTAAAAGCATGTCCAAGTTTTTCCTTTAAGTCGCGCTGTACTTCATTAATTTCCTTCGGATTACGGACTTTCAGCTCGAGTGCCGTGATTTGGTCCGGCTTGTAATTTAAGAGCTCCTGTGCCAGAGACAGGTTACCGTAAACAAATTTCTTATCGATTTCTTCTGTGAGTTTATAGATACCTATGGGCAGGGCCTGAACGCTTTCAAAGGCATTTTCAGGATTGCTAATATAGCCCTCTCCCGGTTTTGGCACGAAAATTTTTAAGGACTCCATAAAATCATAGGCTCCTACAGATAAAATTGAGGAGATCCCACTTCCTACCACCACTGTTTGTTTTACCTCATAATCAATCCAGTCACCAAAATAAACCGCTGTATCCAATCGGCTAACAGCCAGATAATTGCTGTCGACACCCTTGATAACGGCAATATGGGATTTGTCCTGGTAGCTAAAAAAAGCGCGTTCCTCGATTACCTTACTATAGGCAGCGATTTTCTCCTGCATCAGCTCCTTCCCCATTTCCTCAGTAAAAAGAAATGATTTGCCTTCCACAGCGCTGATCTTCAGATCGGGATCAGAAACCTGAATAAAATTTAAACTAAAATTGCGGAGTCCGGAGAAAACAGAAAGGACTATAAACAAGGCGATCGTACTCACAACTACCCCAATGGCAGCGATTATCGTTATTATATTTATCGCATTGTTACTGCTTTTT
>Ga0105098_10000074_pt1 | contig 28420 bp, 25 predicted proteins | sample PPLLak21cMay2015_FD_79137 | JGI IMG/M metagenome (GOLD analysis project Ga0105098, IMG submission 79137) | Freshwater sediment microbial communities from Prairie Pothole Lake near Jamestown, North Dakota, USA - PPLs Lake P7 Core (1) Depth... | ecosystem: Environmental > Aquatic > Freshwater >... | reverse complement strand
CAGTGGCTGAATGTCTTCCTGCGCAAGAGCCATGTGCTCAAGATCGCCTGCGTCGCGCAGATCGTCAACACCATTTCGTGGCTGCACACTCGCAGCGATGGAATTCTGAAGCATCCTTCCTATTACGCCTTCAAACTGGTCAGCAATCTTGCCCGCGGCGAGGCGCTGGATGTCCACGTGAAAGCGCCGGAGCTGGGGACCAGGCTGTACGATGCTGTGCCGGCACTGGATGTTTCTGCCAGTCACGATGTCGAAACGGGACAAGGCGCGGTATTCCTGGTGAACCGAAGCCAGACGGAAGCGATCTTCACCGACCTCGTTTGGCAGGATGGACAAGCCGTACAAGTCGACAAGGCCTGGCAACTGACGGGGAACGATCCCAAAGACGTGAATAGTTGGGATGCTCCGGAACGAGTGATCGCGAAGACTATTCCTATAACGAACGTTGAAGCTGGCCGTACGACCCTTAAGTTACCTCCTTTGTCGTTCACTGTGCTGAGCACGTGTGCAGAATGAACGGACCTGGAATATCGCTGGATGGAATTTAAGACTTCCAGCTTGACCCTGACAATGACGCAAGCGCCACTCCCGCAGGGGAATGGCGCTCTGTTTTTTATGCTGGATCGATTATGAGGGAGCGATGGCTCGATACATGCTTTCCGTGGTTCTGATGATGTTGCTGCTTTCAGCTTGCAGTCCAATCGCAGCGGAGTCTACAGTCAGGGTTGCGAATGAACTTGTGGAGAAGGGTACCATGATCGAGCCGGAAGGATTCGTCCAGCGCGTTCACGACCCGGTCATCGCGCACGAGAACGAGGCGTACTACGTCTATTCAACCGGCAGCCTGATCCCGTTCATCTGCTCCAAAGATAAGGTGGTCTGGGAATTTTGCGGGCGCGTGTTCGAAAGCAATCCTGCCTGGACAAGGGATGTAAACCGGGACCTGGTGGATATCTGGGCGCCCGATATTTCTTTCTTCAACAATGAGTGGCATCTTTATTATGCGGTCTCGAGCTTTGGCAGCCAGAATTCCGCTATCGGACTCGCGACCAGTGCCACCCTCGACCCGGAAAGCCCCGACTACAAATGGGTCGATCAGGGCGAAGTCCTGCGCTCACATCCGGGCGACCCGTGGAACGCGATCGATCCAAACCTGGTGCTCGATGAAAGCGGTGAACCGTGGCTGGCGTGGGGCAGTTTCTGGGATGGGATCTGGATGCAGAAGGTCGACTATCTCACAGGCCGACTCGATCCAAAGGACTCGACCGTCCATCACCTGGCGAACCGTTCGACCGGCCCCGGCAGCACCTCCGCTATCGAGGCGCCGTTCATCAGCCTTCGCGATGGCAAATGGTATTTGTTCGTCTCGTTCGACACGTGCTGTCAGGGCGTGGACAGCACCTACAACGTCCGCGTGGGCCGCAGCGATTCATTGACCGGCCCCTACATGGATCGCGAAGGTGTGCCTCTGACCGAAGGCGGCGGGACATTGACCCTGTCGGCGTACGGCCAGTGGAAGGGCCCCGGCCACAACGGCATGCTCCTCGAAGACGGTATCTACTGGATGGTCTATCACGCCTACGACGCGAACCAGATCGGTATCCCCAAGCTGCGCATCGAGTCGCTTTCGTGGGATGCCGAGGGCTGGCCCTCTCTGCCCAGCCAGACGCAGGAGCCATAGCATGTCATCCTGAGCGTAGCGACACCGCCTGATTTGCTAAGCAAATCATGGTTCGGTGCCGGGGAGGATCTCCACCGCAACGCGGCGGGACCATTACCAGCGCTTGCAGGGTTTGGTTTTTATACCGAGCTGGAATCAAAAGATCTGCCTTGATAAGATGCAGGCAGATCTCCATTTCCCAATTGTCCTTCACCTTCATTGTATAAGATTTCGGGGTCAATTTCAATATACAAAGCACATAGCAAGCCTGTGAGCAAAGCTACTTTTTTGCTTGAAACCAGAGTCGTAGAATGCAAAGGGAACTCTTCGTAAATCTCTACGCAGCCAAGTCCGATTGACCAGAGGAGAGAAGATGGACAAATCCCTGCACAAGAGCGATTTCGTGAATGTAAATGGCATCCGCCTGCATTACCTGGACTGGGGTGGGGAGGGACCCGTGCTCCTCTTTCTAACAGGCCTGGGCTGTTCCGTGCATATCTTCGATGAGTTTGCTCCGCGCTTTACGGACAAATTCCATGTACTGGCCGTCGACCGCCGCGGGCATGGAGATTCGGATTACCCCGAAACTGGTTACGATCCAGACACGTTGACTGAGGATCTCCGGCAATTCCTGGAGGCGCTCAGGATCGATCGGGTAATCCTGGCCGGGCACTCGATGGCTTACATCGAACTTTGTCATTTTACTGTCTTGTATCCGGAACGCATTTTCAAACTTGTTTTTTTAGATGCCGCCTATGACAATTCCTCGCCTGAAACGAAAGCCGCCTGGGAAAAGAACCCTCTCCCAAAAATGATGCCAGGCTGGCCCGAGGATTTCTCCGGCACCCTTGAAGAGTACACCGCCGAGATCAAAAGGCGTTTTCCTGCATTGGCAGTGGTCTGGAATAAGGGGATGGATGAACAGACCCGGCACGTTTTTACGGAAACCCCGGATGGTAAAGTGGTTGATAGGATGTCCGATGCCATATCCAAAGCCCTCAACGATACGATCGCCAGCTATTCGCCGGAATATAAGAAGATCCGGGTTCCGATATTGAGTTTTTTTGCCATTCGAGATGGTTCTGATTTCCTGTCCTCAGAGTACATGACAGAAGAACAAAAAAGGCAGGTGATCGATTACTTCGAGTCTGTGCTTCAGCCCCACCAGGGGAAGTATATCGAACAATTCCAGCGGAACGTGCCACACGCCCGGATCGTGGAAATTCCCAATGGACATCACTATTGCTTCATAAAACACGAGGAACTTGTCTTCAGCGAGATGAGGGCGTTCCTGCTGGCGTAGGGGCGACGTTACGTCGCCCTTACCTATTTTGTCCCTTGACATATTTCCTTTCGTATAATATATTTCGGTCGTAACCGAAATGACCGAAACGAGAAAATCATGGAATTGAACCCGACCGCGCAAAAGTTCATCGTTCACTGGGGTGAGATGGGTGAGAAGTGGGGCATCAACCGCACCGTCGCCCAGATCCACGGGCTGCTATATCTCTCGCCCGAGCCGCTCAACGCCGAGGAGATCAGCGCGACCCTGTCGGTGGCGCGCTCGACCGTCAGCGTGGGATTGCACGAGCTGGAGAGCTGGGGCATCGTCCGCGTGGTGCACGTGCTGGGCGACCGCACCGACCGCTTCGAGATCAAGGGCGACGTCTACGAGATGTTCCGCTTCATCGTCGACTACCGCAAGCGCCGCGAGGTCGACCCGACCCTGCAGATGCTGCGTGAGGCGATGAGCGAACTCGAGGCGAGCAGCGAGGACAGCCACACACGTGAGAAACTGGCTGAGATGCTCGGGCTGTTCGAGACCTCCGATTCACTTTACAACCAGATGCAGAAAGTCCCCACGCGCACCCTCGTCCGTGTTGCGAAGATGGGCGACATCGTCAGCAAAATATTGAAGTTCTTCCCCGAGTAGGGGAGAACTGTTTTTTTTGATCAGTGTTTTCGATCTTTACCGAAAGAACCGATATGATAAAAACAGTAAATACAACACTTACTGTCCTCGACCCGCTGCCGGGGAGACTGGTGCAGGTCGAAGCGCTGCTCGCCGAGCGGGTGGATGCGAGTCGTTCCCCGCTCGAGGCGGCTCTGGCGCAGCTGATCGCGGCCGGCGGGAAACGCATCCGCCCGCGCCTGGCCCTCCTGACCGGCGGTTTGCTCGGCGTGGACCCCGGTCCCCTCATCCATCTGGCTGCAGCGGTCGAGATGCTGCACACCGCCAGCCTGGTCCACGACGACCTGGTCGACGGAGCCGGCCTGCGCCGCGGCGTCGAAACGCTCAACGCCCGCTGGTCCTCGGCGGCCAGTGTGCTGGTCGGTGACTTCGCCTTCACGCAGGCCGCGCAGCTTGCCCTGGCGACCCGCTGCCTGCCGGCCATCGACCTGTTCACCGAGAGCATGCGGCGCATGGTCGATGGAGAGCTGGCGCAGCTGGCTCGCCCGCGCGGCATCACCAGCCGGGAAGAATACTTCGACTGGATTGCCGCCAAGACCGCCGCCCTGTTCGAGCTGGCGACGGGCGCTCCTGCCCTGCTGGCAGAGGCTCCGGGCGAGATCGTGTCTGTGGCTCGGAGCTTCGGCGCGGCGATCGGGATGGCGTTCCAGATCATGGACGATGTGCTCGACTTCACCGGTCAGACGTCCAGCCTGGGGAAGCCGGCCGGGCAGGACCTGCGCCAGGGCTTGCTGACCCTGCCCGCGCTTCTGCACCTCGAGTCCCACCCCGACGACCCGGGGCTGCGCCGCCTCGTCGAGCGGCAGCTGCTGCCCGAGGCGGAAGTAGAGCGAACGGTGATCGCTCTTCGGGAGGGTGGGGCGGTTGGGGCGTCGGTCGAGATCGCGCGCGGCTTCGTCGCCCGCGGGCTCGAGGCGCTGAGTCGCCTGCCCGAGGGGCCTGAGCGCCTGGCTCTGGCTGAAATCGTCGATGCCATCATCAATAGAGAAAAATGAAATCAATACGCTTCAAGGAAATCAAATGAACAACTTCAAACTCCTGCTCGGTCCGATGCGCCTCCCATTCCTGATCCTGACGCCAGCCTGTGTCCTGCTCGGGCTGGGAACCGCCGTCTGGACGACAGGCTACGTCAATGGCTGGCACTTTGCCCTCGCACTGGTCGGTGCGCTCTCCGCCCACATCAGTGTCAACGCCTTCAACGAGTTCTTCGACTTCGAGTCCGGTCTGGATGCGCGCACACAGCGCACGCCCTTCAGCGGCGGGAGCGGGACGCTGCCGGCTCAGGCGGAGATGGCTCGCCCGACGCTGGTCATGGCCTGGGTCACACTGGGGATCACGGCGCTTAGCGGCCTGTATTTCGTGATCCTGCGCGGACCCGCGATCCTGCCGCTGGGGCTGGTCGGGCTGGCGCTGCTCTACGTCTACACTCCCTGGCTGACGCGCAATCCGCTCCTGTGCCTGATCGCGCCGGGGCTGGGATTCGGCCCGCTGATGGTGATGAGCGTCCACTTCGCCCTGACCGGCGCCTACTCCTGGACGGCTTTCGTCGCCTCGCTCGTGCCATTCTTCCTCGTGAGCGATCTGCTCTTGCTGAACCAGTTCCCCGACGTGGAAGCGGACCGGGGCATTGGGCGGCGCCACATCCCGATCCTGTTCGGCCGGCGGAGGGCCAGCCTGGTCTACAACCTGTTCCTGCTGCTGGCTTATCTGACGGTCATTCTGGGTGTCGTCCTGGGGCTGCTGCCGGCCGTCAGTCTGATCGGCCTGCTGACGGCTGTCATTGCCATCCCGGCGGGTTTGCGCGCCTTCCACCATGCGGACGACATCGGGCAGTTGATCCCGGCGCTGGGGATGAATGTGCTGGTCAACCTGCTCACGCCGGCTCTGATCGGGATCGGGTTATTGATCCAATAAACATTCAATTCTCTGTTGTCCCGCACGATTTGCTATGAATTGCCAAGCAATTCGAATTCAAAAATCGAACTGCGGGAGAACGGCAAACGTTCCACGTCACAAAGGAAGAACAATGAAAACACAACGTCTCATTCAGATCGGCGGCCTCATCAATCTCCTGTTTGTCGCTTTCCATCTTTTGTCTGCCTGGACGCCGGGCCTGGAACTGCTCCTGCCAGACTTTCGCCCGGTTATGCAAGTCCTCAATATTCACCTGGCGTATGCGCTGGCGATCTTTTTTGCTGTGTCTGTCTTTTTCCCCGGCGAGCTGAGCGCCACCAAATTAGGACGCCTGATCAGCCTGTCCATCGCGGGCTTCTGGATCCTGCGCGGGCTGAACCAGCTCCTGTTCTGGGGTGTGGCACCGGCCTCATGGGTCATCCTCCTCGTCTGCATCGGGATTGGGATGCTGTATATCATCCCGGTCACCGCCAGGCATGCACTAGCCAATTAAGGTTTGGGGGAACCATGCGCCTAAATGATTTTTTACCACACTATGAATTTCACGAAGTCCACGCGGTGACCATTGACGCCTCGCCGGAGCGAGTCTTTGCCGTACTAAAGGAACTGACCAATGCCGATTTCTCTCCATTGGTCTCCCTGCTGCTTGGCATTCGCAACCTGCCCGCCCGGCTGCTCAGGAAGACTGCGCCGGGAGCAGCCCAGGATGGCCCTTTTCTGGAAGGGCTCTATAGGAGTGGGTTCATCCCGCTGGCAGAAGAGACGAATTGCGAGATCGTCTTCGGGCTGGTCGGGCAGTTCTGGAAACTTATTCCCGGTGTCGAGATGCACATACCTGATGCGGCAGCCTTCCTTGCCTTCGACGATCCGGCTTTTGCCAAGGTGGTAGCCAACCTGGCGATCAGCGTCGACGAGCACGGCCGCACGCGCTGCAGCACCGAGACGCGCATCCACGTGCCCGAACCGTCGACGCGGCGCAAGTTCGCCTTCTACTGGCGGATCATTTCGCTGGGCAGCGCCTTCATCCGGGTGCTGTGGCTGAGGGCGATCAAGCGCAAGGCAGAAGCATAGGGATTAGGCACGGATTTTGTTTTATCTGTGCAAATCCGTGGCCGGTTTTCAGAATTTGGATTCAACATAGTTGAGGGGGACTGACATTGACTGTAATTTCTCGTGTAGGCAAAAGTGTAAACAAATCTGAAGGTTGACAAATCCTGCAACCGCCGATATTATATGACGTACATTATATAGGATGAATCTTATATAAGGAAAATCATATATGCTTGAATTTGCCATCCTCGGCTTCCTGAACTACCACTCCTACACCGGCTACGACCTGAAGAAGATCTTCGACACCTCTATCCGCCACTTCTGGCCCGCGGACCAGAGTCAGATCTACCGCACGCTGGCGCGCCTGACCGGACAGGGCTTTGCCAGCATGGAAAAGGTCCCTCAGGAGGACCGCCCTGACCGCAAGGTCTACCACATCACCGATTCCGGGCGGGAGGAGCTGCTCCGCTGGCTGGCATTCCCGCCCCCCATGGACGAGCCGCGCAGTGCCCCACTCATCCAGGTCTTCTTCGCCGGGCAGCTCCCGGATGAGGAAATCCTGGCAAAGTTCAAGGGCTTCGCCGAGATCATGCGCGCCATCCTGGCACAGTATGAGCAGGTCCCGGACCAGATCATTCCCTACCAGCAGGAGATCACCTCGCCGCGCGAGCACTTCTTCTGGCTGTCGACGCTCGACAACGGCATCCGGAATATGCGCGCCAACCTGGAATGGGCGGAGAATGTCATCGAACAGATCAAATCCGGAAAGGTCCCACAGAAATGAACCGCCAACTTCCCCTGCGCCAACGTGTTCGTAAAGCGGTCGTGATCCTGAGCTTCCTTTCGTTCCCCATCACGATGAACTACCTCTCGCCATATGTCATCATCGACGGGGCGGCGAACGGCATCCTCAATGGCAGCCTGGTCATGTTTGGGCTGATGTTCATCTCCTCTCTGTTTCTTGGCCGCGCCTGGTGCGGCTGGGTCTGCCCCGGCGGCGGGATGCAGGAGATCGTCGAGCCGGTCAACAGCCGACCGGTCAACGGCAGGAAAGTCGACTGGATCAAATGGCTGATCTGGATCCCGTGGGTCACGCTCATTGTCCTGCTGGCCATACGCTCCGGCGGCTACCGGACCGTAGACTTGCTTTACAACACGCAAGGCGGCATCTCGGTTGCCGGGTCAACGGATCGCCCGATCCTGTTTGCCTACATCATCTACTACTTTGTCATCGCACTGTTTGTTGGGCTGGCGATCTTCGTCGGGCGGCGGGCGGGCTGCCACACGGTCTGCTGGATGGCGCCGTTCATGATGATCGGCCGCTGGATCCGCAACCGCTTCGGCTGGCCTTCGCTCCGCCTGAAGGCGGAGCCTACCCTGTGTGCTGACTGCAAGAAGTGCACGAGCAATTGCCCGATGAGCCTCGACGTCAATGCCATGGTGCAGACCGGCAAAATGGAAAATGCCGAGTGCATCCTGTGCGGCACGTGCGTCGACAACTGCGCGAAGCAAGCCATCCTTTATTCCTTTAGTTCCGGAAAGTAGGTCCAAATGAAAATCACCATCCTGAACGGCAATCCTGTCTCTTCGGCTTTCGATTCATACCTGGCACAACTAAAATCCAACCTCGAAGCCTCATCGCACGTCGTTGCACAGCTTGACTTGCGTGACCTGCCACTGCGTTACTGCGTCGGCTGCTGGGGCTGCTGGGTCAAGACGCCGGGCGAATGCGTCTCCCGCGATGCCTCGCTCGAGATGGACCGGGCGGTCATCAACGCAGACTTTGTGCTGTGGGCCGCCCCGCTGAAGATGGGCTTTCCCGCGGCGCTGCTGAAAATGGCAAACGACAAGCATCTGCCGCTCATCCATCCGTACATGGTCGTGGCGTATGGGGAGACGCACCACCTCAAGCGCTATGCCAAATATCCGCGTCTCGGATTGCTCCTGGAAAAGGAAGCCGATACGGACGAGCGCGACCTGCAGATCGTGACCGACATCTATTGCCGGACGGCGATCAATTTCAAGACCCGCCTGGAGTTCAGTTTGACAACTGAGACCTTTCCCGCAGAGGTCGCTGCCCGGATGACCGCCCGGACACCGCAGCCTCTGCCGTTACCGGGTCGACTCGCCGCGACCGAAGGCGCGACCATTGCGCCTCCCTCGCGCTTGACGCTCTTCAACGGCTCGCCGCGCGGCAGGCGGGGCAATACGTCTATCTTTTTAACCGAGTTCGCCCGCGGCTTCGGCGGCGAGTCGGAGATGCATCACCTGATCCAGGTCAAACAGATGGAGCAGCACGTGCAGGCTTTCGCCGCGGCGGAATGTGCCTGGATCGGTTTCCCGCTCTACACCGATTCCATGCCCGGCTCGGTCAAGCACTTCTTCGAGACGCTGGAGCCACTTGTGGGGCGGGTTGGCAACCCGCCAGTAGGTTTCATCGTCCAGTCTGGTTTCCCGGAGGGATTGCACTCGCGCTACGTCGAGCGCTATCTTGAGAAACTGGCTGCGCGGCTGGGCAGCCCCTATCTGGGGACGATCGTCAAAGGCAACGGGGAGGGGACGCGCCTCATGCCGTCCGAGGCGACGCGCAGCTTGTTCGAAGATCTGCACATGTTAGGAGCCGGCCTGAGGCGGGACGGTTACCTCGATCCGAAGACCCTGGCTCACATTGCCATCCCGGAGTATTTCCCTGCTCTCTTGAATCCTGTTTTCCAGATCTTCCTGCGCCTGCCGGTTGCGCATTCCTATTTCGATGACATGCTGAAAAAGAACGGCGCCTATGCGCGGCGCTTTGCGCGACCGTTCGTGGCAGGAAAAGGTTGATATGCAGTTCAAGCTCAGCTGGCTCAACTGCTTCTGACTGATCATGCCGCTCCTGATCTGGAACTTGATCTACGGCCCGAAGATCACAGACCCGCGCATCACCTCCGATGCTCATTCGTCGAGCTGGCTGTTGACCGCGGAAAATATCACCCGCATCGCGGTCTTTATCCTGCCGTTGTTGATCCCTCTGCAACTCAAGGAACCCTTGAGCAAGACGGGCTTGTTAACCTACATTCTTGGCGTGCTGATCTACTTTGTCTCCTGGCTGCCGCTGTTGTTTGCCCCCGGCTCAGCGTGGAGCAATAGTACTCCTGGACTGCTCGCTCCGCGCCTGACGCCGTTCCTGTGTTTTCTTGGCATTGCGCTAATCGGGCATTCCTGGACATATGGTCTTCTCGCGGGGGTGTTTATTGTCATTCACATCTGGCATGGGATCCGGAATTTATAACAATGGAGGGACGACCGGCCGGTCGTCCCTCCATTGTTATCGCCACAGCTCGCGCAGGCGATGGGCGGCCAGTTTGGGTTTGCGGTCGCGGGTGAATACGCCTTTCAGGTTGAGCCCGCCGACGCGGCGCACACTCTGCCCGGTCTTGAAATCGCACAGGTTCCAGACATGTTCGCCGACCACAAAAGGCTTTGTGCGCAGGACCTCGATGTAACGCGCGAGCATCTCCGCCTGGTATTCCTCACTGAACATTTCAGGCTGTTCGGCGTGACAGCCCGCGATCGTGTCCGCGCCGAACTCGGTCAGGATGAGCGGCTTGTGATATTTGGCGTGGAGCGCGTCCAGTTCCGCGGAGAGTTTCTGGCAGCCAAGGTCCAGTTCGCCGGGATCGGTGTACCAGCCATAATAACGGTTCAGGCACATGAAATCCATAAACTCGAACGCCTCTTCGTCCAGCCCCACGTGGGTGACCACCGTGATCGGGCGGGTGGCATCCAGTCCCTGAGCAAGATCGTATAGCTCACGGAAGAAAGGCTTGGCTGCCGGGCGCCAGGAATGAGGTTCGTTGGCTACCGACCAGGCGATGACGCTGGGATGGTTCTTGTCGCGCTCGATCAACTCCTGCGTGTACTGGCGGCAAAGTTGAAGACGCCGGTCCAGGCCCGGCTCGTCGAAGAATAAACCGACCGCCGGGGTCTCGTCGATCACCAGAAAACCCAGCCGGTCCGCCAGGTCCATCATTTGCTCGGAGTACGGGTAATGCGTGGTGCGGAAGGAGTTGGCGCCGACCCACTGCATCAGGGCGTAATCCTTGACGATCAGCGCCGGCAGGAAGCCGCGGCCCACAACCGGGAAATCTTCATGCCTGCCAAAGCCTTTCAGGTAAATGGGCTGGCCGTTGAGCAGCAGGCGGTCGCCGTCGACGTGCACGGTGCGGATGCCGACCGGGAGGGTATAACGGTCGAAGGGCCGCCGATCGCTGTCCAGTTCGACCGTCAACTGGTAAAGATGCGGCGAAGCGGGCGACCACAAATCAGCCTGGGGCACACGCAAAACGACCTCCGCCTCGGCCTCCATGTTGATCCCCATCTCGACCGGTTCCCCACCTCCTGCCAGCGTGAAGCGGGCGTGCGCCGGGGAGGCCTCCTCACGCTGTACGTGGATATGCACCAGCCCGGTATCCTCTTCGATATCGGTTTTCACGGTCAGATCAGAGATACCCGCCTCAGGCTTTGAATAGAGCAGGACGGGACGGTGGATGCCGCAGTAGGGGAAGAAATCGAAGGAGCCATCCGGGTAACTGATCTCGGGGAAACGGTCCTGCGGGTTGCGGGGAGCATTCCCCGGCGGGACGCGATCCACTGCCAGGGAGCCGTCGACACACACCACAAGCAGGTTTCCATCCTCGCGCAGTATATCGGTCACGTCGAACTCAAACGGCAGATGTCCGCCCTCGTGACAGCCTAGTTGGATTCCGTTCAACCAGACCTCCGCCAGGTAATTGACCGAACCAAAGCGCAGGAAACTCCTGTGGGTTTCGACTGCCGCGGGCAGCTCGAAGCGAGTCTGGTACCAGGCTATGCCGAAATAGTCGCGCACGTCGGTAAACTGTTCGTTCCAGCTGGCAGGCACCGCGATGGGACGCCCCTCCGGGAAGCCCGCTTTCCAGCCTTGTGCGGCTCCGGCGTTATCAGGGTCGAAACGGATCTCCCAAAAACCGGAGAGATCGAAGGACTGTCGAAAGCGATTGGATTGAGGATATAGCATGAGTGTGCCTTTGGGTTATGTCACTCTGAGCGTAGCGAAGGGTCTCCGCCGCGGAGCGGCGGGATTCTTCACTCCCTTTGGTCGTTCAGAATGACATTGTGTTTAGCCTGTGTCCACCCCGCGTAAGCTCAACTGCTCCGCGAGATGACAAGCCACCTTCCGTCCGGGTGCGATCTCTCGCAGGGCAGGTGCCTCGGTCTTGCAGCGGTCGATCGCGTAGGGACAGCGGGGATGAAAATAGCAGCCAGGAGGAGGGTTGGCTGGGTCGGCGACATCGCCCTTCAGGATGATGCGCTTCGGGTTGCGCCTGGGCACGGTCTTTGGGACAGCCGACAGTAACGCTTCGGTGTAGGGATGCCTGGGCGATTGGAACAGCTCCTCAGTCGGCGCGACCTCGACCAGCAGGCCCACGTACATGACCGCCACCTGGTCCGCCAGGTACTCCACCACGCTCAGGTCATGGGAAATAAAAAGATAAGTCAGGTTGAGTTCAGCCTGCAGGTCCTGGAGCAGATTCAAAATCTGTGCCTGGACGGAAACGTCGAGGGCTGAGACCGGCTCATCGCAGACGACCAGGCGCGGGTCGAGGACGAGCGCGCGCGCGATCCCGATCCGCTGGCGCTGGCCGCCCGAGAAGGCGTGCGGGTAACGGCGCATGTACTCGGGTCGCAGTCCGACCTTGCGCAGGATTTCCGCGACCCGATCTTCGATCTCTTTGCCCTGGGCGATCCTGTGGATCCGCAGGGGTTCGGCAACGATGTCCATCACCGTCATGCGCGGGTTCAGGGAGGAATAGGGATCCTGGAAGATCATGCGCAGCTCGCGCCGGTAGGAGATCAGTTCCCTGCCTTGCAGTTGAGCGAGGTCAATGATCTGTCCGCTTGCATTTTGATAGTGAATGGCACCGTGCGTGGGATCGTAAGCGCGCAGGATACAGCGGCCAATGGTGGTCTTGCCGCAGCCGCTTTCCCCGACCAGTCCCAGGGTTTCCCCAAAAGGCACCGAGAAGCTGACGTCATCCACGGCGCGCACATGCCCAATGACCTTGCGTGCAAAACCCTTGCGGATGGGGAAATGCATTTTTAGATTTTGGACAGATAACAAAACGTTCGGGCTGGAGTCGGCCATGTCATTCTCCATAAAGCACGCAGCGGACCATGCCGCCCGATTTTAATTTCTGCAGAGGCGGTTCCTGCTGGTCGCACAGGCCCGGCACAAATTTATCGCAGCGCGGGTGGAAGCAGCAGCCATGAGGCCGGTTGTACGGATCAGGGACCATGCCTTTGATCGGGTCCAGGCGTCCCCGGCGGCGCTGTCCGATCTTCGGGATGGAGCGCATCAGTGCCTGGGTGTACGGATGTTTGGGTTCATTGAAGAGGGTTACGGTATCCGCCTGCTCGACAACCTGTCCCAGGTACATCACCACGACCTCATCACACATCTCCGCGACCACTCCCAGGTTGTGGGTAATGAGCAGGATCGACATCCCGAAATCGTTCTGAAGCTCAGACATCAGTTCGAGGATCTGCGCCTGGGTGGTCACGTCCAGGGCGGTCGTCGGCTCATCGGCGATCAACAGGCTGGGATGGCAGGACAATGCCATGGCGATCATGGCGCGCTGGCGCATCCCGCCGCTGAGCTGGAACGGATAGTGGTCGAGGCGCTCCTGGGGTTTGGGAATGCCCACCCGCTGGAGCATCTGAACCGCCTGGTCACGCGCTTCCTCCTGGCTGACCGGACGATGCAGGCGGATGGCTTCGACGATCTGGTCGCCGATAGTGTGGATGGGGGAAAGGGAGGTGAGCGGCTCCTGGAAGATCATGGCGATCTCGCCGCCCCGGATGGCATGCAGCTCGCGGCTGTTCGGCTTGAGCGCGGCCAGGTCGAGGAGGTCTCCCCCGGCTGACGCGGGCCGCTGCCAGAGGATCTTCCCCGCGACGATCCGGCCGGGGTTTTCGACGAGCTGCAATATGGAATAGGCCGTGACACTTTTGCCGCAGCCGCTTTCGCCGACGATCCCGACCGTGGTGCCGGGCCGGACGATCAAATCCGCGCCTTCGACGGCCTTGACCGTGCCTTCATCCAGAAAGAAGTGAGTTTTCAACCCGCTGATCTCGAGGAGGGGAGTTGTGATCTCGTTCATAAGTCCTTCTCTCAACGGGTATAAGGGTCGGCGGCGTCGCGCAATCCGTCACCCAGGAAATTCAATGCCAGGACCGAAACCACCACTGCGATGGCGGGGACCAGCAGCCAGGGCGCGGTGGCAATCGAACGGATATCCTGCGCGTCCTGCAGCAGGACACCCCAGCTAACGACCGGCTCGCGCAGACCCAATCCCAGGAAGCTGAGTGAGGTCTCCGAGAGGATCATGCCGGGGATTGCCAGCGTGATGGAGGCGATGATGTGACTGGTGAAGGCCGGCAGCATGTGGCGAAAGATCACCCGCGGCTGGCTCGCGCCGTCCAGGCGGGCCGCGGTCACGAAATCCTCTTCGCGCAGCGAGAGGAAGCGGCCGCGCACCACCCGGGCGAGGCTGGTCCACCCGATCAGGGACAGGATCACGGTAATGGCAAAGTAGACTCTTTCCGCGGGCCATTGCAGCGGCATGGCAGCCGCTAGTCCCATCCACAACGGGATGGAAGGGATGGAACGCAGAAAATCTATGGTGCGCTGGATGAGCTGGTCCCAATTGCCGCCAAAGTATCCGGAGATGCCTCCTAAAAAGATACCCAGGACTAGGCTGAAGAACACGCCCACCAGCCCGATAGACATGGAGATGCGCGTGCCCATGATCATGCGGCTGAACAGGTCGCGCCCCAGGCGGTCCGCGCCGAGGAGGTAGGCAGGCTGCGTCGGGTCCGCGGGACCGAACAGGTGCCGGTCGGTCTTGAAGATCCCCAGCAGCTTGTACTCCCAGCCTCGGACCCAGAACTTCAAGGGGATCACCTGCGTGGGATCGATCGTGAACTCGCGGCGCAACGCGACCGGGTCCACGGTGCTGGTCACTCCATTAACATAGGCACCGGGCTTGCCCTGCCCGAAATCAAATTGAATGGCTTGTGGAGGGACGTATAAGTACGTCGAGTTGGTCAGGCTGGGGTCGAACGGCGCCAGGAAGTCGGCAAACAACGCCACGAGATAGATCAGGATCAGGATGACCCCGCTGACCATCGCCATCTTGTGTTTGCGGAATTTCCACCAGACCAGTTTCCACTGCGGGGCAACAAATATTTGGGCTTCGACTTCCCGGGGTGCTCCAGCGCGAGGAGCCGGAAGGGATTGCGGGGCTTCAGAGACGGTCGTCATCGTTATTCAGCCTTATACAAGTCATTTTAAAAACATCCACAATATCCGTCACACCGGCACTTGCGCCCGGTGCAAGTGTTGCGAGCCGCTTTGCGGCGAAGCAATCTCATACAGAATTCGCCAGTTGCAAAGCATAACTGAGATTGCTTGCCACAGGCACGCTACGCAGTCGTCGGGACGAGCACCCTCCTCGCAATGACGGAAATCCATTATTGATACCGGATGCGCGGATCGAGCAGCGCCAGCAGGATGTCTGAGACCAGCGTTCCGAACACGGTCGCGACGCTAAGGACCAGGATCATGGACCCCGCCAGATACATGTCCTGCGACTGCAGGGAACGCAGCAGGAGGGGGCCGGTGGTGGGCAGGTTCATCACCTGCGAGAGGATGATCGAACCGGAGATCAGGCTGGGCAGGATCCATCCCAGCGTGCTCACGAAGGGGTTGAGGGCCATGCGCACCGGGTACTTGAGGATCACTTTCCACTCGGGCAGGCCCTTGGCGCGGGCGGTGATCACGTAGGGTCTGCGCAGCTCGTCCAGCAGGTTGGCCCGCAGGATGCGGATCAACTCGGCGGTCCCGCCCAGGCCGAGGATGAGGGCCGGCAGCCATAGATGCGCCAGCAGATCCTGGACGCGCGCCCAACTCCAGGCAGCGCTGATGAATTCATCTGAAAACAAGCCGCTGGCAACTTTGCCCAGGTATTTGAACTGTAGATACATCAGCACCAGCGCCACCAGGAAGGCAGGGATGGAAACGCCGAAGAAACCGATCAGCGTAAAAATGTAATCGCCGGCCGAATACTGTTTGACCGCGGAGTAAATCCCGATGGGAAAGGCAATGATCCAGGTCAGCAGGACACTGACCAGCGAGAGCCACATGGTCAACCAGATACGGTCCCAGATGAGTGAGGAGACCGGCTCGCGGTGCTCGAACGAAAGTCCAAAATTACCGTAGAGCAGAATGCCTTTCATCCACTTGAAATATTGAACGATAACAGGTTCGTTGAGCCCATAGTCTGCGCGCAGGCTCTCCAAGGCTTCCTGGCTGACGATATCGCCGTTGGCAGCCAGCCCGGAGACATAGGCAGTGGCAAAATCGCCGGGCGGGAGAGTGATGATGACAAACGCGACGATGGAAGCCAGAAAGAGAGTGGGGATCATGGCGAGAATACGCCGGAGGATGTAACTGCGCATTGCTTAAGGGCTCCTTCAGGTTCGTGAAGTATGGGGTGTGCAGCTCCTTTGTCTGAACTGCACACCCCAAGCGAGTCTTTCCCGGAGGATCTGTTATTTGAAGAAGAATGTGAAGGGATTGATCGGAGCCGGGGTCGGATAGCTCCAGGCATTGATCATCTCGCCGGGCACATTGTGCATGTTATTCCTGGCGATCCCGTAGCTGGGGGGAACGGTCGAAATTCCAATGGCAGGGAAGAAATCTGCCGACATCTGCAGCAGCTCATTCATCCTCTCGACCTGTCCTTCCCAGGTGGTCTCTGTCTTGACCTCATTGTATTTGTCGATCATGGCCTTGATCTCCGCCGGCGGCTCGATCGCCAGGGGATCCGCCGGGTTCTGATACCAGGCTGCCCAGCCGACCGCATAACCCGATTCGTTGCCGTTGGGGAAGAAGTTGCGCGGGTCGAGGATCGGATTGACGCCGCCTTCTCCGCCCCAGATAAAGGCGTCGTGATCGTAGTTATTCTTGCGCTCGTACATCAACGAGCGGTCTTCTGACTTTGCCTCTGCCAGGATACCGACTTCCTTCCAGTACTTGGCGACCAGGTTGCCTGTATCTACCTGTTGGGTGACGGCATTGGCGATCTCGATCACAATGGACATCGGTTTGCCGTCGGGGCGCAGGCGGATGCCGTCGGCGTTCTTTTCCGGCAGCACCTTGTCCAGATACTCATTGGCTTTGTCGACATCATATTCGGTGTATTGCGTGGCGAGCTGTTCGTTGTAGAACGGAGTGCCTTCCTGGGCAGCCGGCTGGGAGGGTTTGCCCACGGTCACATAGACCGTGTTGATGATCTCCTGGCGGTTGATGGCATACGAGAGGCCGATGCGGAAGTCCTTGTTCTGCAGGATCTCGGCCATGACCGGATCCCTGTGGTTCAGGTTGAGCATGATCACGTTGGTATTCGAACCGGCTTCCTTGAGATTGAACAGGCGATAATCGCCCGTCACCATGTTGTCATACAGGACGGCTTTGTTGAGCAGAGTATTGAAATGGCGCATCTGGAAATCGATCTCGCCGTTGAGCGCCTTGAGCAGCATGGAAGGAACATCCTGGTATACGCCATAGACGAGCTTATCGATATAAGGATACTGCTGCCCGTTCTGATCGACTTTCCAATAGTAGGGGTTGCGCACCAGGGTGACCTGGGTGGCATTCCCGGAGAAGGGTTCTTCCACCATCCAGGCAAAGAGGGTCGGGCGGCCCGCCACGGAGAACTGGCCGATCCCGCCGCCGTCCGCCTGGACGACCTTGGCCTGGAACATATCCTTCCAGGTTGTATAACCGCCCTCCTTGAGCATCGCTTCGAACTTGGCGGCATCCACGTACTTCGCGTGATACTGGATGGCATAATGCTTGGGTATATTCGTCAACGAACGTGCATCCGGCGAAGCCAGATTTTGCAGGAACAGGCCATTGGGAACTTCAAAAGTAAATTTGATGGTGTAATCGTCTACCTTCTCGAACTTGACCGGTTTACCACCGGATGTCAGCCAGGCAGGCAAGGTGGTCTGCAAATCGGGGTTGGAGACCACGTCATTAAACCAAAAGGCAATGTCGTCTGCGGTGAAAGGTTCGCCGTCAGACCACTTGACTCCCTCGCGCAGGTGGAAGGTGTATTCGGTGGCATCGTCGCTGATTTCCCAGCTTTCCGCCAGGCTCGGGATGATCGAGTCCCAGGCGGGGGTCCAGCGCACGAGGGTCTCGTAGCCCAGGATGCGGTAGAAGCTGACATCGTCCGTGCCGCCGCGCATGCCCATGCGCCAGGTGCCGCCGAACTGACCCACCTCAGCCGACTCGACCACCAGCGGGTTTGTGGGCAGGCGCTCCTCGATGGCGGGCAGCTCTCCGGCTTCGACCAGGTCGGTTAAGGCCGGGGCTTCAGAATATTTGGATGGCGGCTCGGTCGCGGCAGGTTCCGCCTGCGCAGGCGCTTTTGTGGGAGGGGGAACTTCTTTGGCAGGCGCGGGGGTTGCAGCAGGTCCGCAGCCTCCCAAAAATAATGCGAGCAGCAGTAACAGTGATGCAAAGCGATAGATTGTTTGGTGTGACATTTCACTCCTCCAGAAGTGTTGAATGGGGGCTTGGATATTCCAACAGGACAATCACGTGCAGATGACATCGAAGGACCGGCACCTCCTGTCTGACTTGTGAGCTATTTGTCTCAGCCCAGGAAAAAAGTGAAACGCTTGCATTAAACGTATCGCCAGTAAGGTTGAAGTCTTGTAATTACATACATATTTTACATCAGTTACAGAAAAAGTCAATATGCCACTTGATTATTTCATGTAATATTGTATAATGGTCATGTAATTACATTTTGGAACCTTCCATTCTATTTTCCCCAAAGGGAGAAATATGTCTCAGAAGCAACCACCTACGAGAATGTCCGAAATTGCCGACCGAGCCGGGGTCTCCATTGCCACGGTTTCCCGGGTGCTTCACAATACCGACACGGTAAGCGAAGATACCCGCAAACAGGTGGAAGATGCCATCCAGACCCTTGGGTATCGAATCCGCCGTCGGCCGAAGCAGCCCATTCCCAAAGCCGCAAAAGAGAAACTCGTGCTGTTATTTACCAGCGACATCGTGAATCCATTCTTTGCGGAAGTCATCCGCGGGACACACGAAGAAATCGAGCTGCAGGATCACCCCAAACATGCCTTGAGCACGATGCAGCTATCCAATAACTTCGAGAAGCTCATTCAGGCTGCCAGGCAGATGTCTGCGCTGGGGATCATCCTGACCGGCGGATATCCCTTCCCTGAGTTGATTGCATTTCAGGCAGAAAGCAAAGTTCCGCTGGTGGTGATCAATTACCGGATCACGCAGCCCAGGATCAGCTGCATCATTGTGGATTTCAAGGATGCCTATTTCCGCGCCACACGCCACCTGATCGACCTTGGGCACCGGCGGATTGGCTTTGTGGATGACACCGGTCATTCAGAGATCGGCGTAGCGCGTTTGGAAGGCTATCAGAATGCGCTGGCTGAAGCCGGGATCCCTTACCGTCCGGAGTTATATACCTCCATCCCAGCCGACACGCGGATCAATGGCGGGTTCCAGGCAACCAGCAACCTGCTGGCGCTGCCGCCACATGAACGTCCTACGGCAATCCTTGCCTTTAACGATCTATTTGCCCTGGGCGTGATGCATTCTGTGCGCGCGCATGGCTTGCGTGTGCCGGAGGACGTTTCGGTCATCGGCTGCGACGACATCCCGATGGCCGCTTACGCGTACCCACCCCTGACGACTATCAGTCAGCCGAAATATCGGATCGGGAAACTGGCTGTTTCCACTCTTCTGAAAATGGAGCAGGACCCTCCGGAGAAGATGGGTAGTTTCACTTTGATGGAAAGCCCGCTGATCATTCGCGAATCGACGGCTCGCTGCTCCGAGCGCTAAGTTCCACTGGCTTGTAAACCTTGTGGTGGATTTCTATGCAACTGGATCCGAAATTCTTTCTGCCCCAGCCGACTCCTGCCGCTTTGATCGCGCAGTTTCGCAGCTCGCCTGCCCGTCAGGCGGTCACAGCCTACCTCCGCAAAGCCGTGCCGAGCCTCGACATTGCCGAGACGAGCATTCCACAAACCTCTTACAGCCTCTACCGGCAATTCTCGCGGAGCGGTGAGCGCGATGGCTACGAAAACCCGTACTTCGAAAAGCGCGCCATGTTGACCCGCGCGGTCGTGGAACTGATCCTCGGAGATGAAAGCAGGACCGATCTCGTCCAGGATCTGCTCTGGAGCATCTGCGAAGAGACCAGCTGGGTATTGCCTGCCCATGAAGACCGTGGTCCGGGTTTTGAAGACCCGGATAAGCCCGGTGTCTGGCAAGGCGGAACGAACACCACGTTGACGCGCGAACCGGATTTCATCGATTTGTTTGCCGCGGAGACCGGCGCCAGCCTGGCGGAGACGCTGTACTTTCTCGAAGACCGGCTGGCTCCGGAAGTCGTGCAGCGAGTCCGTGACGAAGTGGAACGGCGCATTTTCCAGCCTTACCTGGCGTACGGTCGAAAGTTCTGGTGGCATCGCGGTGACTTGAACTGGAATGCAGTCTGCAATGGGGCGGTGGGACTCGCATTCATGCGCCTGGAGCGAGACCCGCACCGACTCGCAGAAGCGATGACAATTATCCTGGATGGATTGAATGCCTACGTGGAGACCGGCTTCGAGGCGGATGGCGGCTCACTGGAGGGGATCGGTTACTGGAATTATGGATTGCTTTACTACGTCACGCTGGCAGAATTGCTGAACGAGCGCACTGGCAGGGAGATCGATCTGTTGGCGGCCCCGCGCCTCCGGGAGATCGCCCACTACCCCCTGGCGATCGCGTTGGCTCCGGGCAAGTATTTCAATTTTGCTGACGCAGCTGACGAGGATATGTTGCAGCCGGGGATCATCCAGCACCTGGCACAACGCACCGGCGTAGATGACCTCGCCGGACTGATCATCCCCTATGACACAAAAGTCTGGCGCGGCTTTTTCGCTTCCAAGCTGGCAATTGTCCTGAGAGACCTGGCCTGGTGGGATGGAGAGATCCATCCTTTTCCGGCCGCCGCCCGGGAGGATGCCTACCTTCCAGCCTGTGCGCTGATCAAATTGAATGGACGGACCCCTCAGGGTCAGCCGGTGATCCTGGCAGCCAAAGCGGGAACCAACAGCGGGCATCACTACCATCTGGATATCGGGCACTTTATCCTCGGCGTGGATGGGGAGAACCTGTTGTGCGACCCGGGCCGAGGCTTGTACAGCCAGTCGTATTTCCGCGAAGGACGTTTCGAGAATATCTTTGCCAACTCGTTCGGGCACAGCGTGCCGCGCATCGGCGGGCATCTGCAAATGCCGGGACCGAAATTCGGGCAGGGCAGCCTCGAACATGGTCAGATCGTTTCGCAGGGCCAAAGCGGGTCGAAGAAGTCCGTCGTGATGGATATCCAGGCGGTCTATGGCTTGCCCCGGCTTTCCCTGGCGCGGCGGAAGCTGGAACTGGACGAGCACACAGGCGAGGTCAGTCTGGAAGATAGCTTCGAGTTTACCGGAAGCCCGCTCGAAATCGAAGAAGCCTTTGTGACGTGGTGCCCTGTCGCGGTGGATGGCCCGGCGGCCTGGATCACAGGCCAGTCCAGCGAATTATGCCTGACGATCCTGGAGCCCGGCAACGCGGCCTTCGTCGCGAACCTGCTGACGGATGAATGCCGGGCAAACCAGCGGGAGCAGACTCTGACTCGTCTGAGCACTCGCCTGCCGCTGGACGCCCAGCGATTCATATTGCGGATCACGGTCCACAGCATCCCAAAAATTTGAGGAGAACGAGGATACATTCCATGTCTGATCAGGTGGTTCCATCGAAAACAAGCGCGCAGCCAAAGATCGGTCAGGACCAGTGGGTCTCTCAGGCACTGGCTTTCAGCCTGGGGCGTATCAGCCGCAACATGATCCAATTGTCCGATTTCCCGGAATATACCCGCGGCGACCGCTGGGTATTCGCAGAAGACGGCGGCTGGGTTGGAGGTCATTGGGTTGGGCTGCTCTGGGTGGCTTACGCTTATACGCGCGACCGGGAGTTCGAGAGGCAGGCTCGCAAATGGGCGGCTCGTCTAAGCCCCCGGCAAAAGGATACAACAACCCACGACCTGGGTTTCCTGTTCGAATTGTCGCATGTGCTGGGCGCGAACATTACCGGCGACCCGGCCTTGAAAGGCCCGGCCCTGGAAGCCGCGCGCACCCTGACCCTGCGCTTTAATCAGAAGGGAGGCTTCTTCCAGGCCTGGGGCGACCTCGACGCCTCCGCCGCCCTGCGCGGCGGCGCGATCATCGACACCATGATGAACCTGGATATGCTGCTCTGGGCCAGCCAGGAGACAGGGGAAACTTGTTTTGTCGAGCAGGCGCTTGCCCACGCTCGCACCTGCCTGAAGCATCAGGTCCGTCCCGATTTTTCCACTTCGCACGGTGCGGATTTCGACCCCGAAACCGGTCAGTTCATCAAGCTCAGCACCTACCAGGGCCTCAGCGCCGACTCGTGCTGGAGCCGCGGCCACTCGTGGGCCGTGTACGGATTTACAGATTGTTATCGCGCGACGAACGATCCCGTTTTCATCACCACTGCCCGCAGCCTCGCAGAACATGCGCTCGCGCGCCTGCCCGACGACCTGGTCCCGTACTGGGATTATGACAGCCCGCTCATCCCTGAGGATGTCCGCGACAGTTCCGCCGCCTCGATCCTGGCCAGCGGACTGCTCCATCTGGCATCCCTCGAATCAGACGCGGCGCTGGCGGAACACTGGACGCGCGCCGCCAGGGACATCCTCCGTTCGCTCTGGGAAAACTACACCAGCCGGGAAGCCCTGGAGCCTAGCCTGCTGCTCCACGCGACCCGCTCCAAGCCCGAAGGCTGCATGGACCATGGCTTGATCTACGGCGATTACTATTTCCTCGAAGGGCTGTTGAGGTTGATCGACCCTATCCTGGCATGCGGATTGCACTAGCGGGTCATCTGGCGTAAGTCTAGCCCCTTGCATGCCGTCCTGGCGATCATGGATCAGATCGTCTGCGATTCCGGGTCATCCACTCCACACCTTAATCCACCAACTGTCTTTGGCTTTTTCATGGAGTGAGGGACGTGGTACTCAGCCAAATGCAGGGATGTATTCGAATCATGCTGGGCGCCGAGGAGAAGGAGATCCCATTTGTTGACCACGCGCTTGGTGAGGGCGCGCTCAGCGCTCCTGGCTGAAAGCTGCCCGAATAGCTTGTTTGTACTATTTTCTTACCTCGCGTAAACCCTATAATGTTTATGCAGGTGATCATACGGAATTCCGGCTGTATAACCATCCTGCCGAGGAATCGCAAGGTTCCATATTCGTCATCCATTATAGGTAGAAAGAGGTGAAGGTTATGAATAAATTATTAAGTTTTATCGTCGTTCTGGTTCTCGCAGGGAGTCTGGCATTTGCGCCCTTGCCACGAGCCGGAGGAGATGTGCAGGTAAGTGTATCCGGGGGGAACCTGATCATTCGAGGGGACGGCCAGGACAATAACATCATCATTACGGAAAGCCTCATCGCCGGGCGGGCGGGGACCACGATCAACGGGGAGCGCCGTATTTTTGTTCCCGATGGCGTCACCGGGGATATCGATATCAAGATGAAAAGTGGGAATGACTTCGTCAGGGTGGAGTTACCTGGAACGAACTTTGCTATTCCACAAGACCTGGAAATCGATATGGGTACCGGAAACGACCTGATCGAGCTGTTGCAGGTGAAGGTGCCGGTGGAAACACGCCTCGAAGCCGGGAATGGAGACGACCTCATTTTCATCGATGGTGTGTTTGACGGCGGCAGTTTCGTCCAGTCAGAGTTTACAGGGAGATTCGAGGTGACAACCGGCAGTGGCGAAGACCTGCTGGAGTTCCATCATGCCATTTTCCACGGCGAAGTGGATGTGAATCTCGGCAGCGGCATCGACGGGGCCTGCAGCACGCAGGACTCGGAATTCCTGATGCCGGACCAGGCACACTTCAACGGTGGGCCGCCCAGCGGGTTCCCAGGGGACGGGTTCGTTGCCCCCACGATCGGACTTGACATTACCAATATCGAATTCTTTCCGGACGATTGCACCTTCCTCGGCGGCAGGTTCTAGGGGCAGGCAAGAAATCGTTGGGTGAAACAGATTGCCTAATTAGCATGCGGAGGAGACGCGTCTCCTCCACACATTTATGCTATTTGAGCGGTCCTCCAACACAGCCCCGCTAGCTGCTGGCGCATGGTCTCCTGGTATGGTTTGGAGACCTTCGGTCGCGCCCTCGGCGTGGACGGAGTCCTACGCCGAGCAGGAGACTAACGACTTAACCCACCCGCCGGGGCCCACGCTCAGCCGCTTTGACAGAACTGGCTATAGCGGGTGTGCACTGTGTTAGCCCATGTTGCGCCTTCCTTTTGAATAAAGCACAGAGACAATAATCGCCACGACATAGGGTAAGACCAGGGTTGACAACGCCAGGTCAAAATAGGGCACTAGCAATCCGTTTTGGTGATGCCAATATTTTACAGTCCCATCCACCATCAAGGCGAACCGTGTCTCTGTCGCTTTTGGAAAGCAACCATTGATAGCCACGCACTCCTTGACTTCCCCTGTCCGGGGATTACTCTGCAAAAACCCGCTCTCCAGGCTTTTACAGATTGACTCGCGCTGTATGGGTGCGCATTGGAAAGGAGTTACGCCCACAAGGTCATCGATTTGTGACCACTGATTGCAATCCTGGCTGCCGCAATACAGTTGGAATGTATACAGATTGCCATCTACGGTTTGAACCCAGATGTTGTTTTCATCGGCATCCAGGATATAGACGGCGCTTGACGGCAATTGGGGCAAAGATTTCCAGAGCCTGAAATAGCCATGCCGGGCAGCAATGGCGAAGAGGTTTGCCAATATACAGGTAGCAGTGACCGCGATGAGTAAAACAACCCGATAAGTAAGCTTCCTGCGTGGTTGGGGCTCAATCTCTTTATCCATAACTCCCTTAGACTCCAAATTTCTTTTTGCTATACAGTCTCTTCGACGAATATCACAAGAAGTAACGGGCTGATGGTGTGCGTTCTCTGCCGCTTTGACGGAACTGGCCTGGCCTAGCGTACTTCCTTTTAGCGGGTGATGCTTTGTTCAGCAGCTGATATTTTTCAACCGAGATTATCGATAATTAGTAAACTTTGGCAGTGTCGTTGTTTTTTCCTTGAGGGCTAACGAAACTATGAGCATGACTAAACCTAAGCCGTTGATTAGCGCAGCCAAGACAAGCGGTATATAAATCTGGAGAGCGGCATCTCCACCTGTTTGGATCGCAAACTGAATTACTGGCGGAATGTTTATAAGGGTTAGCATGCAAGGAAGCGCGCTCAGGGCAATCAACACTACACTTACGATTTGAAGCCTGCGTTTGTTCGGGATTCTCGTCTTGTCTTTATCAATAGTCATGAGTCACCTCGCTTAAGGATGTTTCCAGGGTGTGGTTAGCTGCCTGGCAATTTGCGTTTCCACCGCCGGGACCCCTGCCCAGCTGCTTTGACGGATCTGGCTTGAGACCAGTGTACCCCTTTTGCAGAGTGCACGCTGTTTTGGCAGTTGTCATTTGAAGCCACGGAAGACACCATCCGGGTCCGCTGAATCAGCAAACTCGTAGTAGTCCATGTTGGCAAGCGATAGGTTGTTCTCTACTCCCCATGCCTCCGATGGGATTACTCTAAATGTCTTCCCTTTTGGATCGTATGGATCCAAGACCAACAAATGATGTTCCACAGTAGACATTGCCGTTGCGTCTGCTACAAAAACGCAGCCATACTCATTCAAACCTGGAATTCTCTGCAATAATTCCTGCCCAGTTAACCCGCTATACTGCCTTTCATCGATGAACCGAACATTAGCAGAAAAGCCCATTATATTGATTGCTGCAACATCCCTCTGTATCTTCTTCCATGTCACCTCGTCTGTGAAGTCAGTGCGAATAACCGGTGTGGCATCATTTGAGTTTATATCGTCCATGTGGCCTCCGCAAGATACAAGAGATACAGAAAACAGCAGGGAGATGATAGAGATAATATAGCGCATGTTTGCTGCCCAGCCGCTTTGACAGAACTGGCTTGAGCGTAGTGTACTCCTCTTTCGGCCCGGCGAGGCCCACTGTCTGACCCCGGCGCACCCTGCCCCGGCTGCTTGGTGCCGGGGTTGCCGGGGCAGGGTGCGCGCGGTGTTGGGCAGTCTTTCCTGTCTTTGACTTCGCTCTGAAAAGTACAAAAAACGTATCTGCTCAGTCATTTTTTCTTATATGTGGGAAAGATAGCTGAGCAGATATCCCTAGCGGGCAATAAATGTATGAGAAAAAAAATGGAGCGGGTTCCTGATCATCTCGCAACTGAACAAACAATAATGGGGCAGCCATAGAACCAATGCCAGGATGCAAATGATGATCGAAACGCCATAGAAGATCAGGCGATGATCCAAGTGCTCCCGCGAATCGGTTGCCGCAGATACTTCATCGGCTGCCTTCTTCTGAAGCGCGAACTCCAGGCAGGGCAGATTCATTGAGACCGCCAGCATGGAGAAATTAATGCTCGTGACGGTGAACCATCGGCCGTAATCCCATGCCGTGAGGTAGATGGGCAGGGCCAGCAGGAGCGGAACACAAAAATACTTACAAAAGAAGAGGCCCGAATAGCGCAGCGCCGATTGCGGGGAGAAGGACTGCCGAGACCGGGAACGGAGAACGGAATACACCGCCTGCCGAACGAGATACCAAAGCGAAATCCCCAACGTCGGGAGCATCAGAATCCATTCTTTCCAGTGGGTGGAAATGAAGAACCATGTTATGGAGGCGGCCTGCGCCAGCGGCCACGCCATAGGTTCGAAGGAAGCGGGCAGAGTCGATCCGCTGAGCCGGGAGGGGGGCAAGACACAGGAACGTTCTCGCAGTGCACCTGCGGCCATCCATTTTTCACAGATGCCAAGCAACGTTTGGTAGCTCGGTGTGCCGGACTGATACACGGCGCCGAACGCAATCGCCGCAGGAAGATATAACAGCCCAGTCCACAAGGCGGCCCGCCTAAAGTCGCGCGGGCCTTTCATCCGCAGGACCGTCAGCGTGATCATCACGTGCAGCGGGACGAACAGCAGGAAAGTTCCCTCGTGGACCAGGATGATGGACGGGAGGAGAAACACGGCGACGGGTATCAGCCACTTCACGTAGCGCCGCAGATTCCCATCTGGAAGCGCAGAGCCATCTCCGAGCGGAAACGATTTTTCGACGACGAGCAGATGCAGAAGCACCGTGACGTACCCGAGGATTTCTTTCCGGGCGATGGCGTTGTGGTCATGAAGGTAAAAAAAGAATAGCGAAGGAAGGAACAGCAGCCCGAACAAAGTCAATGGATGATAAATTTTCCAGGACCGTGCCAGCAGCCGGACGTAGCCGAACGCCACAGCCAGGATCAGGGTCCAGGAAAACACCGCGACGAATTCCAGCGGCGGGACCGTGCCCGGAACCAGTCGCCAAATTCCACCCGACAGCCCGCGCCGGATGAATCCCTGGGAATAATCGATCAGCCAGTCAGTATAAGCCCAATAATTCAGACTTGTCCCGAAGGCGTCCCTGGGGAGCCAATAGAATACATCTCGAATCCAGGCGGTGGAGAAGATAAACAACCATAATGAATTGAGAATGAGACGGGGCTGGGTAAGAAAAGATTTTACGCGCATTCCGATGTTCATTTCTGAAATCCAGTGCACGGATCGATCCGCGGATCGATTTGGGTTCGGATTGTAATCGGCAATTGCCATCGACTTCTCCATGCATTCTTCTATGACTTGTCACTTCACAACTGTTTTTTTACTCATTTAGCTGCCCAACGGTGTGCACTCCCATCCGCCGGGACCCTGCCCAGCCGCTTTGACGAGGATCGGGTGCGCGCTGTGCTGGGCAACCTTATGCCTGCCGGAACCACAACTGATAGGGAATACCGTCGCCCTCACGCAAAATTTTCACTTACAACTCCAACTTTGACAATTGACAAAAGGCATAACTTGCCAAACGCCAACCAAGAACGCAGCTATCCTGCGGCAAAGATAGACAGTCCAATATTTATTCCAAGGGAAATGACAATTGCGGCAATTAGCGTAACGATAAAAATTCCTACAAAGCCGAGACAAATGTCCACTAATGTCCAGTATAAAACTAAAAGGCCGGGTTGTGTTTTTTGGAACACCATCAATTATTAATATGGCCGACACGAATTTGAAGATCGTATTAGGCATTGCTGGCGAATGGTCGATGCCTGGAACAAAAAGGCCACAGTTGGGGTCAACTGTGGCCTTTTTGATGATCGTTGTGTCCGGTTTGGATCCGGCAGTGCTTTTCCTACTGGCAGGGACTGCTGTTCAGATTGAAAATTGGCGGGGGATTGTTAGCTCCGTTGTAGGATAGGTTGAAGCCCAGGGCGGTAGTGCCACCGTTGGCGAGAATGGTTGCGTTGTAACCCAGATTGCTAACCGATACCGACGCACCAGTTTGTGTGTAGCTGCCGTTCCACAGGTTGGTAATGATCTGGTTACCGGGGAAGGACCAGGTCAGTGTCCAACCGTTGATTGGCGATGTGCCGAGGTTGGTGATGGTGATATTAATCGTCGCGCCGGAGCCCCAGTCGTTGTTGTTTGTGTAATTCACCCGGCAGCTCATGGCCCCGGGAGTT
>Ga0105098_10000073_pt1 | contig 28427 bp, 24 predicted proteins | sample PPLLak21cMay2015_FD_79137 | JGI IMG/M metagenome (GOLD analysis project Ga0105098, IMG submission 79137) | Freshwater sediment microbial communities from Prairie Pothole Lake near Jamestown, North Dakota, USA - PPLs Lake P7 Core (1) Depth... | ecosystem: Environmental > Aquatic > Freshwater >... | reverse complement strand
GAGTACCAGCGCCGCGCTGCCGGTTCATGAACTGGACCTCAGGCTTGACCAGGTCTGCCAGGCTTTTTACGCCCTTCGGGTTTCCACGCCTGACCATCAGGCCTTGTTCTCTTCCGACCAGCGCCACTACTTTGACGGGGATCTCCGGCATGTACTGGCGAACGTATGAAATGTTGTATTCGCCCGTTTCCGGGTTGAGGAGATGCGACCCGGCTACATGCGCCTCCCCGCGGCGGAGCGCGATCAATCCGCCCTGCGAGCCAACGTTCGCAGAGGCAAGCCTGCGATCATGTTCAGCAAGAAATTGCGACATGAGGTCCAGGGTGAGATCATGCGAGCCGATGCAGAAAATCGTTCGCTCGATCTCTGCCTGGCTCCGATACAAACGGACCTGGACCTGCGAGCCCGCCTCCAGCCCCTGTGCGCCGCGCGGGATGAGTGCCAACCCATCCGCCTGCACAAGCGACGTGATGACTCCCGCGCCACGCGACAACGGCGCGGCAAGAAGCTTATCACCCACTTTTCCAATCGCAACCCGCACGTAGTCATCATCACCCGGCGGAGAAACGATCTTGCGAGTCAGCGTCGCGGTTGCGGTCTGACGCTCGTTCGGCTTTCGTCCCAGCCATTTTGCGATCACAGGTTCGACAAAAATCTCGATGGTCAATGCGGCAGAGACAGGATAGCCGGGAACGCCGATGATGGGAACCGGTAAATTGGTAAACTGGTCATCAGGATTTCCCAATTTACCAACTCCCGATTTACCAATCCCCGACTCCCGATTTACCAATCCCAATATCACTGGATGCCCCGGTCTCACAGCCACACCATGCACCAGGAGCGTGCCAAGTTTCTCAACCACCTTCGCTGAGAAGTCTTCTGCCCCGGCAGAGGAACCTGCGTTCAACAAAATCAGATCATGCTCGTGAGCAGCTTCCCGGACGCGCTCACAGATCAAATCGAAATCGTCTTTTATGATGGGGTAACGCGTCGGCTCCCCGCCCATGGATTTGATCTGTGCTGCGATGACAAGCGAGTTGTATTCGAGGATATCGCCCGCCTTGAGTTTGCTGCCAACCGGAACGAGTTCGGTCCCCGTAGGCAGGATGGCCACTTTCGGTTTGCGGGCAACGTTGATCTCCTGGTGTCCCGCCGCAGCGATGGCACCCAAATCTACCGGGCGAAGAATATGGCCGGCAGGGATGACCAGCTGTGTCGCAACAATGTCCTCTCCCAGCGGGCGGACATGACTCCACGGCGCAACAGAAGCGCGAATACGGATGGATTGGGGCGATCGAATCGCATTTGTAATATTCCCATTTTCATCCAGCGACTCGACATTCTCGATGGGGATGACCGCATTCGACCACTCGGGCAGGGGATCGCCCGTATCCACATACTCTGCCTCGGGTCCGATCTGAAGCGAGACCGGCTTCGAGGGCAGCGCGCCATTCGTTCCCGCGGCGCGGACGGCGAAGCCATCCATTGCGGAGGCATGGTAGTGCGGTGATGAGATCTTTGCCCAGACCGCTTCGGCTGTCACGCGTCCCAGTGCCTTTTCGTCGAGAGGGATTGGCTCGGTTCCAAGCACGCGCCACAGGTCCGCATCCTGCAATGCCTGCTGCAAGCGCGCCTGTGCTTCGGGGAGAGGAATATCGTGAAGATAAACTGACATAACGATTTACGATCGGCGATTTACGATTGACGATTTATGTATCCAATGACTTGTAACTTATTTTCATCCTTCATAATTCATCATTCATCCTTACACCAACACTTCCACATCGTGCGGGCCTGACTCTTTCAGTCCCGCGCCGGTCATACGCATGAAGATCGCCTTCTCCTGAAACTCTTCGATGGAGTGTGCGCCGCTATAGCTCATCCCGGACTGCAAGCCGCCCACCAGCTGGGTAAGCATCTCACGTGCCCTCCCACGGTAAGGGACAGCCGCCTCAACGCCTTCGGCAACGTAGTCCTCGATCTCTTCGTGGGTCAGGTCATTGCCTTCACGCTTGTTGCGCTCGATGTTCGCTTCGAGCGATGCCATGCCGCGCGACGCCTTATAACGGTGACCGCGCCGGGTCATGATGAGTCCCGGGCTTTCGTCGGTTCCGGCGAGCAGGCTCCCGATCATGGCGGTCTGCGCGCCGGCCGCGATGGCTTTCGCCAGGTCACCGGGCTGGCGGATGCCGCCATCTGCAATGATTGGAATATTATGTTCACGGGCGGCTTCGGCACATTGGATCACGGCGGTCAGCTGCGGCACACCGGAGCCCGCCACGTTCCTGGTGATGCAGATCGAACCGGGTCCCACGCCGACCTTGACCGCGTCGACGCCGGCATCGATCAGCCGTCTGGTCCCGTCCGCGGTGGCAACATTGCCGCCGATGATCTGCGCTTGCGGGAAATGCCTGCGGATCTCCCTGATCATTTCCAGTTCGAGCTGCGAATCGCCGTGAGCGATATCCACCACGATGCAATCGGCGCCCGCGTCGAGGACAGCTTCCACGCGGCGCATTTCCCTGTCACGCACACCCACCGCCGCGCCCACAGCCAGCCGTCCTTTTGTGTCTTTTGTGGCCTTCGGGAATTTCGTGATTTTCATAATATCTTTCAAGGTCACCAACCCCACCACATAACCATCGCCATCCACCAGCGGCAACTTCTCGACGCGGTACTCGTGTAACAACCGTTCTGCATCTTTCAAGGATGTGTTCGGCGGAGCGGTGTGCACATCCCTCGACATTATGGCTGTCACAGGTTTGTCCATATCATTTTCGAACAACAGGTCACGCGTCGAAACAATACCGACCAGCTTCTCAGTTTCATTCAGGATCAAAATCCCGCCCGTACCGGTTTCGTCCACGATCTGTTTCAGATCACCGACCGTATTCGTTTCCCTCATCATGATCGGCTTGTCGACAATGAATGACTCGGCTTTCTTCACGCGCCCGATCTGACGCGCCTGTGCCGCGATCGTCATAAAGCGGTGGATGATCCCGATCCCGCCTTCGCGTGCCATGGTAATGGCCATCTCGCTTTCCGTGACCACGTCCATGTTTGCGGAAACGATCGGCACCTGTAAAGCGATCTTCTGCGTCAGCCAGCTCCCGGTCGAAAGGGAGCGGCGCGAATCCACATTGGAATATTGTGGGACCAGCAATACATCATCGTACGTTAAAGCCATTTCAGGCAAGATCTTCATAGTGACTCCTCTAGATTCAGGTCGCCCGAATTATAATGCTTGACTATGGCTCTTCACGCTCTTTCCCCCCTGGATGGTCGCTACGAAAATGAGACCTCTCCCCTGCGAGACTTCTTCTCCGAATTTGCCTACATGCGGACCCGTGCCCGCCTCGAGCTGGACTTTCTGGCTGCTCTTTCCAAAACAGGCGTTTTCCCTGCTGAGAGCTTGTCCGGCTGGAAGCCGGACCTACGAGACTTTAGCGATGACGACGCGTGCAAGATCCAGGAGTATGAGAAGGTCACGCGGCACGATGTCAAAGCCATCGAATACTTTCTGCGCGAAAAGGTCCCTGCTGAGCTCCATCACTGGATCCACTTCGGCTTGACCTCCGAAGATGTCAGCAATATCGCCCAGGCAATCGCACTCAGAGACTCACGTGACCAGGTCCTGCTGCCGGCATTGGACACGCTCATCAACTCATTGCGCGACTTCGCCAGGAAAAATCGCTCACTCCCCTGCCTGGCGCGGACTCACGGTCAGCCCGCAGTACCGACGACCCTGGGAAAAGAGGTCGCAGTATATCTGGCGCGGCTCAACAAATGCCGCGCCGAAATTGCCGGTCACAGGTTCGAAGCCAAGCTCAGCGGTGCGGTCGGCAGCTTCAACGCGCTGCAAGCCGCCGCGCCCCAGGTCGATTGGCTTTCGTTCAGCAAAGAATTCATTCAACATCTTGATCTTGAACCCAACCTGCTCACAACCCAAATCCTGCCCTATGACAATTGGATCCGCTACTTCGACTCCATCAAATTGACCAATGCTCTTCTTATTGGCTACGCGCAGGATGTTTGGAGATATATCAGCGATGGGATTCTCAAACAGAGAGTCATTGAAGGCGAGATCGGTTCTTCGACCATGCCGCAGAAAGTGAATCCGATCGACTTCGAGAATGCCGAGGGTAATCTCGGAGTCGCAAACGCACTCTTCACCTACTATGGCGAGAAACTGCCGGTTTCAAGATTACAGCGAGACTTATCCGACTCAACCGTCCGCAGGACATTTGGCAGTGCGCTGGGTCATTCGTTGCTTGCATGGAAAAATTTGACGCGCGGCATGTCACGCGTCGACGCGAACGAGGAAAAGATCAGGCAGGAGTTGAATGAGCACTGGGAGGTCGTCAGCGAAGGCGCTCAGACGATCCTGCGCGCGGCAGGCCGCAGCGACGCGTACGAGTCGCTTTTGTCGCAGACGCGCGGACGCGTATTGAACGAGAGCAGTTACCGGCTTTGGGTCGAGTCGCTGGATATCGATGAGGAAACGAGAACGCGCTTGCTGGTGTTATCACCTGAGACGTACATTGGTCTGGCAATCCGGTTGGTGGATGAAGTAATTCGATAATCGGTATTCGAGAGTCGATTTGCAAATATCGAGCGTGGAGAAGACATCATGACAGTTACATCGGTAATCGGCACACAATGGGGCGACGAGGGCAAAGGTAAGGTTGTAGATTTTCTTGCCGGGCAAATGGACTATGTTGCCCGTTTCAACGGTGGGAACAACGCCGGGCATACCGTGATCAACGAGTACGGGACGTTTAAGATCCATCTGGTGCCTTCCGGGATTTTTGCACAGAACACCGTGGGGCTGATCGGCGGCGGTGTGGTGATCGACCCGGAAGTATTACTTGCGGAAATCGATCTCCTGAATAAGGCCGGCGTTGGCGTGGAGGGACGTTTGTGGCTCTCGCCGCGTTCGCACTTGATCATGCCCTATCACAAAATGCTGGACGGCTTGTATGAGGAAGCCAAAGGCGCGGGCGCAACCGGCACGACGCGGCGCGGCATCGGCCCCGTGTTCGCGGATAAGGTCAGCTACAACGGCATACGCTGGACCGATTTCGCCAGCGAGATGTTCGAGTCGCGGTTGAAAGTACAGATCGAACTGAAGAACAAAATCATCGTCGCGTTGGGCGGAGAGGCGTTGAAATACGAAAAGGTGCGGGACACATACGGCGAATATTACGACCGTCTGAGACCGTACATCCGGGAGCTGTTCGGGATCGTACAGGATGGATTGAAAGAAAACAAGAATTTTCTGCTCGAACAAGCCATGGGGACGTTCCTGGACACCGATTGGGGTACGTACCCGTTCGTGACCGCTTCGACGACGATCCCCTCCGCGGCTTCGGCCGGACTCGGCATCCCGCCGCGCTACATCACGAACGTGGTCGGCGTGACAAAGGCCTACACAACCCGCGTCGGCGGCGGACCGCTGCCTACCGAGATCCATGACACCGATAGCGAAGTATATAAAAAATTCGCCGAGACCGCCGCAACGACAGGACGTACACGCCGGGTCGGCTGGCTCGACCTGGAAATCGTGCGGACTGCGGTGCAATTGAGCGGAATTAGTGAATTGTGCCTGACGAAGCTGGATATTTTGAGCGGTCTGGATGAAATCAAAGTTGGAACCGGCTATAAGCTAAACGGCAACTCTGTCAGATACGCAGACGTGGACGCGTATGGGTTGGACGAAGTGGAGATCGATTACAAAACGGTCAAGGGCTGGAAGGAAGATATCAGCAAGGCAAGATCGTTTGACGACTTGCCCAAGCAGGCGCAGGCTTACGTGAAGATGATCGAAGATGCAGCAGAAGCCCCCGTGAAGTGGATCGGCGTGGGACCGGAGAGGGAAGCGACGATTCGAAGGTAAAGAAGTAAAAAGTAAGAAGTTCAAAGTGAAAAGTTCCGCTGTCGGCGGATTTTTCACTTTTGATTTACTTATCAAAATGTAATATCACAAGATTCCCGTCAAACGAGGCGGCGAGGCGCTCGGGCAGGTTACCAAGGGTATCCGCCACGCGTTTGCGGGAGCCAAAGCCCGGGACGACCATGAAGCTGCTGATGCTCTCGTGCTCCAGCATGGCAGGTTTGAGCTGGTCTCTGAGCGGCTCGACCTCGACGGGATGGTCATGGTCGATGCGAGCCAATAGGGCTTCCACGGATTGCAGATAACTCGAGTGCGCCCTGATCACGAGGGGGACATTCAAGGCTTTCGCCAGCGTCAGGTTCACCTCGAGCATGCGGCGCAGAACCAGTCGAGGGATCGCGTTGGGCGGCAGGATAAATGCTACGCGTTCCGTCCCGTTCAATGGAACAGCCAGTTTTGCCACCATGACCGGCGTATCCGAGCCCCAAATGACTTCATCCAGAACCGTGCCGAGCAGGGACTCGCGTAAGGTCCGTTTGCCGCGCCAGCCCATCAGGATCATCGAAGCATTCTGTTCCTGTGCCGTATATAGAATCCCCTTCGCATGTGTCTCCGCCAGGCGCGGGATCAGTTCGATCTCGGATTGGGGATCGTCCAGGATTTCAGGTGTCCGTCCCAACAGATCACGATGAAGGGCAAAATTGTTTTCCTGTGTCGTGCCTGCTTTTAGCACGCTGACTGCTACTGTGGTCCCGCCATTGATTTTGGCAAGCAAGGCTGCCAACCCGAGCAACTGCTCCTGTGTCTTTGGATTGATCACGGGGACAAGGATCCGTGAGAAAAGTGGCGAAGGCTTTTCATCATCGGTAGCCGTTTGAAGGTGCGGAGCGAAGTGCTGCACGATCAACGGCGAAGTGATGGAGGTCAGCAGGATCATCAGGATCGCAGCGTTAAAAAGAGTCGTGTCGAACAATCCGGATGACAGACCAATCACGAGGGTTGGGATGGTGACCGCCGCCTGGGCATGAGAGAGTCCATAAACTGTCCAGAACTCCTTTTTTGTATATTTGAAAATACGGGCAGTGATCCAGGATGCGATGAACTTCGAGACATAGGCGACAAAGGTGACACCCAGCGCCACAATGACCGTCTGTCCGCTTTCCAGAAAGGACAATGGGTTTGTGATCATCCCACTGTACAACAGAAAAACAGGGATAAAAAACGACTCGCCGAGGAAGAGCACGTGCCCGATCACGGGACTGTGCCGCGGCAGCGTGGCATTGATGGCAAGCCCGGCCAGAAACGCGCCAATGACTTCATGCACGCCGATCAATTCCGCGCCAAATGCCGCGACAAACAAGACGACAATCACAAACTGGAATTCGATTTGATGCGCGCTAAAACGCTGAAAGAAAAGTTTCCCCAGGCGCGGCAAGCCGAAGACGATCAGCAGTGTAAAGAGGCTCAACAGAACAAGCAACTGGACGAAATAAGCAACATTCAATCCGCCTGATTGTGCGCCAAGCACTACTGCCAGGACAAGGAATGCGCCAATGTCGGTAAGGACTGTGGCGCCCGTAGTCACAGCAACGGCTTCATTGCGGGTCACGCCCAGGCGAGTCAGGATCGGGAATGCGATCAAGGTATGCGAAGCGAAGGCTGAACCCAGTAAGATGATCCCCAGCCATTCCAAGCCTAAAATCAGCCCCAGTGCCATCCCCATGATTTGTGGCAAAAGAAACGTAAAGAAGCCGAAGACGACCGCGCGGCCGCGCACACGCATGAACTGGTTGATATCTACTTCCAGGCCCGCGCTGAACATCAGGTACACCAGGCCGATCGTGGAGAGAAATTCCATGCGATCGCCTGCTTCGATCAGATGAAATCCATAGGGACCGATCAACATTCCACCGAGAATGACGCCAACAATCCCGGGCAAACGCACACGCTCCGAGAGGATCGGCGTGATCAGGATAATGCTCATGATCAGCAGAAAAAACGCGACCGGCTCGTTCAGATCGATCATGCACTCTCTCCCAAAATAAGAATGTCCGCATTGTACACCCAACGCAAAAGCATTGCCGTGAGTCGAAACAATCCAGCGGCGTAACAACTACCATCCCGATTCGTCCCTCAGTTTAAGAGATGCCATCTGGCAGCTCAAGTTTGCCGAATAGATTTGGACATCGTATGAAAGGATTATTCTCGAACTTAATCAATATCCTGAAGCTCACCTATCAGGGCTGGAAGGAAGATAAGGCTTCACGTTTGTCTGCCGCGCTCGCCTACTATACGGTCTTCTCACTTGCTCCCCTCCTGGTGATCGTCATTGCCATCACGGGGCTTTTCTGGCAGCGGGAGGTGGTGCAGTCGCAGGTGATGAATCAAATCGCGGGCCTCGTCGGGCCGGAAGGTGAGACGTTCGTTTCGAGTCTGCTCAACAGTGCCAGCAAGCCAGCCCGGGGGATCGTGGCCACTATCCTCGGGATCATTACCCTCCTTTTTGGCGCGCTGGGAGTTTTCAATGAATTGCATAACGCCCTCAACACCATCTGGGACGTCAGGGAGGAGGAAACCAAAGGCTTCCTGGAGTCTGTCAAAAAAGTCCTCTTTAGCCGTTTGCTCTCGTTCTCCATGATCCTGGGGATCGGATTCCTTTTGCTTGTTTCGCTGGTCGTGAGTGCAGGTCTCTCGGCAGCCCAGGAAACGATCGGAAATGCCATTCCGGTTTCAGAAATACTTTTGCAGCTCGTCAACCTGATCGTATCCATTGGCGTCATCACCGTTCTGTTCGCGCTGATCTTTAAATACCTGCCCGACGCCGAAATTGCCTGGCGCGACGTCTGGCTGGGCGCTTTTGTGACCGCCATCCTGTTTTCCCTGGGCAAAATGCTGATCGGGCTATATCTGGGCAACAGCGCCGTTGCCTCCTCCTTCGGCGCAGCCGGATCGCTGGCGCTGTTATTGATCTGGATCTATTACTCTGCCCAGATCCTCTTCTTTGGCGCCGAGTTTACACAGGTCTATGCCAACAACTATGGGTCGAAGATCGTTCCGGAAAGCGAGGAAGAGGCCACACTGGCTGGAGAAAGGGTCCAACCCGGATTGAAAGCAGGCAGAAAATTCGAACCACAGCCTGCCACATCTGTTGCCGGAGTGGGCGAAAAAAGGCGCGAACAGGAAAATCAACAGACTGCGCGTGTTTTCGTCGGACTCATGGCAGCCTCTTTTTTCTCGGGAATTGTGGCAACGATTTTAGGCCTTAGGCGAAAGTGAAATTTTTCATAAGAACATTTACCAGTTGAATTTAGCCCTGACTTGGAGCTATAACGATTGAGAGAAACGTAACAACAACTTTCTGTTTTCGTTTCTTACAATGAGCGGGAACGTAATGCCCGCCCAGCAAGAATTGTCCAAACCGTAATCAAAATTCTCGGAGGTAAAATGAACATCATCTTATGGATCATCTTTGGGGCCATCGCTGGATGGATTGCAAGCATGATTATGGGTGCGAATGCCCGAATGGGCGCGCTCGCCAATATCGTCGTCGGTATTGTCGGCGCCATCATCGGAGGCTTTCTGATGAATGCCTTCGGTGCGCAAGGCGTGACAGGCTTCAACCTGCCCAGTTTGATCGTGGCCATTTTGGGCGCGGTCGTCCTGCTCTTCCTGGTAGGGTTGGTGCGCCGCACCTGATCGTTTCCGATCAAACCGTGCTAGCCAAAAGGCCGTGTATAGAAATATGCACGGTCTTTTGGTATCTGCGAACATGAGCGAGCAAGTAGAGCTCATTGTTATAATCGAAGCATATGCCCAAACTCATGATTCTTTCACGGGACGGGGATGAGTACCAGCGGCTCGTCGAATCAGCCCAGCTGCCTGCGCTTGAACTGACCAGCGACCCGGAGGCCTCGGACATTGTCCTGGGCGAGCCCAAATTGATCAGGGATGCGCTCCCGCGTCTTTCTACCCTGAAGTGGGCCCAGTCCATCTACGCGGGAGTGGAGCCCCTGGTGGATCCCGCCCAACGCCGTGACTACATCCTGACCAATGCCCGTGACGTGTTCGGCGAGGCAATGTCGGAATATGTATTCGGATATATCCTTTTTCAGGAGAAGAAGATCCTCGAACGGATACGCACGCAGCAGGCAAAGCAATGGCAACGACCGGAATCCGGCGTCCTGCGCGGGAAAACAATCGGCTTGCTGGGAGTCGGGTCGATCGGTGCGCACCTGGCAGATACAGCCAAACATTTCCGAATGAGGGTAAGAGGTTTTACGCGGGCAAGTGAAACAAGTACACAGGTAGACAAGTATTATCACCCCTCACCCCGCCCCTCTCCCAATGGGAGAGGGAGCCTTATTGAATTCGCAGAGGGATTGGATTATCTCGTCAGCGTGCTGCCAAGGACGAAGGACACGAATCAGATCGTGGATGCGAACCTGCTAAACGTCCTGCCGCCTCAGGCGGTCTTCATCAACGTTGGGCGCGGGAATGCCGTGGACGAGCCGGCACTGGCCAAGGCACTGAGTGAAGCCAGGCTGGCCGCCGCTGTGCTGGATGTTTTCGAAAAAGAGCCGCTGCCTGCAAATCATCCATTCTGGACAACACCCAACCTGTACATGACATTTCACACCTCCGCGATCAGTTATCCGGAAGATATGACAGAGCTATTCATCGAGAACTATCGGCTCTATATTGAAGACAAGCCATTGAAACATCAAGTTGATTTTGAGAGAGGATACTAATCCAATGCCCCCCACCCTCAGTGACATCCGCGCAGCTGCAAAGCGAATTATGCCCTACATCCATCGCACTCCTGTACTGACCAATGAAAGCCTGGATCAAAAGGTCGGTGCTCAGGTGTTTCTCAAGTGTGAGAACCTGCAAAAGATCGGCGCGTTCAAGTTCCGCGGCGCGTGTAATGCAGTGTTTTCACTTAATGAGGAAGAAGCCGCTCGCGGTGTCTGCACACATTCCTCGGGAAACCACGCCCAGGCGCTGGCGCTGGCAGCCAGACTGCGCGGCATCCCTGCCTACATTGCCATGCCGAACACCGCACCCGCGGTGAAGAAAACCGCGGTCGCGGGTTATGGCGGGCAGATCACGTTTTGCGAACCCACTGTGGAGTCTCGTGAAGCGGCGCTCGCGCAGATCGTCGCAGAGACCGGTGCAACGGTTGTCCATCCCTACAACGACGAGCGTGTCATTACCGGACAGGGAACCGCCGCGCTCGAATTCCTGGAGGATGTTCCTGACCTGGATGTCATGATCACGCCGATCGGCGGCGGCGGACTCCTGAGCGGCACATCCACGGCAGCGACAGAGATCAGGAAAGGGATCCGTGTGATAGGTGCAGAACCTGAACTGGCCGATGACGCCTATCGTTCCCTGAAAGAAGGGCGGATCCTGCCGGCCCTCAAGCCAACGTCCATTGCAGACGGGCTGCTTTCCTCGTTTGGCACTTTGACATTTCCAATCGTTCGGCAGCGCGTCGAGCAGATCGTCACGGTAAGCGAACAGGGGATTATCGACTCGATGAGGTTCATCTGGGAGCGGGCCAAGATCATCATCGAGCCGTCCGCGGCGGTGGCTATCGGTGTTTTGTGGGAGAAGAAAATCGATTTGAGCGGCTTGAAAGTGGGAGTAATTCTCAGCGGCGGGAACGTGGATCTGGAAAAGCTGCCGTGGCAATCGTAACCTACAACAAGTAAACTTCGACTGTTTCACCTGCTGATAAACCGGTCGCATCGGGATGGATGCGCAGAAGGCCATCGGCAGAGGCGAGAGTAAAAATCAAGTTGCTTTTACCAAAAATAGGGTCTGCTTCAAAATCAGCGATTAGCGATTGGCTGTTAGCGATTAGCTTGACCGGCCACCAGTCTTCGCGACCTGCTTGAGAGGATAGATTCACTGTGAGCCGAGCAAGCACTGATGGTCTCGGTCTGGGTAACGCGCCCAGCAATTTTTCGATCACCGGCACGACGAATAAATACCCATTTACCAGGGCGCTGACAGGATTGCCCGGCAGCCCAATCACAGCCTTGCCATCGCACACGCCCAGGATCGTTGGTTTGCCGGGCCGCGTGTTGATGCCATGGACCAGCACGCCTGGTGTGCCCAGCGTGCGAATGACATCCGCGGTCATGTCGCGCGTCGATGCGGATGAACCTGCCGTGATGATGACCACGTCACATTCGGAGAGTGCCTTTGCGGCTGCGTCTCTTAGCGTCTCGAATTCATCAGATACGATGCCATACAATTTTGCCGCCCCGCCTGATTTCTCCACCAGCGCGCCCAACGTATAGGAATTGACGTCGCGCACCTGGCCCGGTCGCGGCGACTGAGAAGGATCGATGACCTCATCGCCTGTCGAAATCAGGCCGACCCGGACCTTCCTCGCCACCCTCACGTTGACGATTCCAAGCGCCATGAGTCCGCCGATCTCGGCGGGACGCAGCCGACTCCCCTTCGGCTGGATCAGTTGTCCCTGAGCCACATCCTCCCCGACGCGGATCACGTTCTCGCCATCCGCGACCGCGCGGAAGATTTCGATTTCGGGGCGGGATGACCCCGCCCGTACGGATTGCGTATGTTCCAACATCACCACCGCGTCGGCGCCGTCGGGTAGCATGCCGCCGGTGTGGATCGATGCGCATTGACCCGCGCCGATCTCGAACCCGGGCGCGTCGCCCATCGGGACTTCACCGATCAAGTTGAGATAGGCTGGCAGTGAGTCGCTGGCACCGTGCGTGTCTGCGGCGCGGAGCGCGTACCCGTCCACGGTGGAGCGCTGGAAATCGGGCAAGGGATGCGGCGCGAGGATGTCTTCCGCGAGGACGCGGCCCAGGCCTGAGGAAACGTCGATTCGCTCGGAATCAGTGACCGGCTGCGAAAGCTGCGAAAGAAGTAAGGCACGGGCCTCATCCGGAGGCAGAAGCGTCAAAAACTCGGGCATGGGTTAAGTAGACAGGTAAACAAGTAGACAAGTGACCATTAGCGAAGCCAGAATGTCAGACTCAAAAAGTAAGCGGTGAGCCCAAACACGGAAAGGCCAGTCACAGTCAGGAGAATCCAGTTGGTTGGAGCACCAAGGGCAATGCTGCGAAGCTGGTAAATCTGGAACAGGGCGAAGGGCAGCGTCAGAAAGGCAGGCCAGAGAAGAGAAAGCGAAAGACCGAAAATCGGCAGCGACAAAAAGAATAGGTAGGCAAGCAGGATAAAAAGATGATGCAAAGGCACAACCCGCTCCCAGCCAAGGCCGGTCAGGAATGTACTGCGGGCGTATTTCGTGTCCACAGCAAAGGCAGGGAAATCCATGACAATGAAGTAGGCAAACGCCAGGAACGTCAACGGAAGAGTAACGAGCAGGAAACGATGCGTTTCGTCAGATTGAAGGATGTATCCAATGGAGGGAACGACATACGCCAGTTGCGCCGCAAGGATGAACTCACCAAATCCGCGATTGATGAAGCGAAAAGGCGGGATGGAGTACGTCAGAACAAGGATGAGGGAAAGCAGAACAAAGAGAAAAGCGGGAACAGAAAGATGACCGTTGTTATAAAGCAGGAATGCAATTACGGCGTTGGCGGTCAGCGCGGCGATGGAGATATAAAGCGCGTTGTTGCGAAGGGCGAGCCGGTCTTTGAGAGTTTCCCCTTCGACGATGGGTTCGTTGGCGGGCCGAAAGACTTCGACCAGCAAATTCATGCTTGCCTGCGAGAGCAGGACCGCCACGAGCCCAAGCCAGAAGGCGTCTGCGCGGAAGGGCCTGCCGAGATAGTCTGCAATGCTCGCGCCGAGGAAATACGTCAGCGCGACAAGCAGCAGGTGAAGTGGACGGGAGAGGCGGAGGAGGTTTTTCAATTTACGATTTCCGATTTGCGATTTACGATTGATGATTTAGAAACTCTTCCAGTTTTTCAACTGCCTGGGGGAGGTTCTTCCGTCCAAGTCCAAGGCGGAAGTGGTTGCGTGAGTCATCATACAGGGAGCCGGGGAGAAGGAGGACTCCAGCCTTCTTTACAAGCCTATCACAAAATTCCTCAACCTCACCCCTGAGCAGGCGCGGGAATGCCATCGAGCCGGCCTGCGGACGTACCCATGAAAACAGGTTTGAGTGCCGCGCAAATAAGGCATCGATGATGTTCAGATTATCGTTGATGACACCGACATTCCGCTCCACGAGTTTGCGCCGGTTTCGCATGGCGACTTCTGCGAGAAACTCGCTGGGCGCGGAGTTGCAGATTGTGGTGTAGTCTTTCAGGGAGGCCATCTTTTCGTAGATTTTCCGGTTCTTCGTGGCAACCCATCCAATCCGGAGACCTGCCAGGCCATAGGTCTTCGAGGTCACACCCAGTGAAATGGCATAGTCGCCCAGATCACACGCCGCGGGCAATCGAGCTGCGGGGTCATATTCAGACTCGCGGTAAACCTCGTCGGAAAAAAGCAGGAGGTTCTTTTCCTGCGCGAACTTGTGCACGGCTTCGTAATCTGCGAGGGACATCAAATAGCCGGTCGGATTATGCGGCGTGTTGATGACGATGGCTTTGGTATTCGTCCGCATGAGATGCCGGAGTTCGTCCAGGTCGAGCGACCATCCATTTTCCTCACGCGCTCGCCAGGGACTTACATCACATCCGGCAGCGCGCGCCACCTCCGCCAGGGACTGGTAGCCGGGCGAATGGACGATGACGTGATCATATTCCTTGAAAGTGGCAAACATGAAGAGGAAGATTGCTTCCTCCGCGCCGGTATGGACGAGGATCTCTCCAGGCTGGATCGTTTCGTAGAGCTTGCAGATCTCGAATCGCAAGGCAGGGCTGCCCTGCGATTCGGTGTAGCCCAGCCATAGCTGTTGAAACTTCTCAGCTGCACCTTTTTCGATCGCGAGCAAATCCGCAATCATCATGGATTCAGCATCTGAGCTGCAGAGCAGATATTTCGTACTGAATTCGTACCTGGCAAAGAAACGTTCGAGTTTGAAGGGAGGGAGGTTCATATTTGTATTTTCAACCATGTCGTTGCGAGCCGTAGGCGAAGCAATCTCATGCGAAACGAGTAAAGCTCACAAGAGATTTCAGCTATTCGGGGGTTGCTTCGTCGTCGCTACGCTCCTCCTCGCAACGACATGTCATTTAAGCGCCTTCTTCATATCACGATAATGTGTCAGGTTGTGGATATATAACATCTTGACCATTTCGCGGAGGGTGGTCACGCCCAGGAAGGGATGCCTACCTTGCTTTTCCAGATCAGCTTCGGATAAGCCTGATGTCCAGTCGACAGATTTCGCACGGATCGTTTTGTATTGTTCCAGCAATTCCTGCGGAGTTGATTCTTGCGTGCGTGCCTGCATGGCAGCATTGTAACGGTCGATCGAGAAATCCTCCCCGGCACCCACGCCGCCCTGGCAGATACTCTCGAAGAGCTTGAGCAGCCCACGCTCGGAGGTGACAAAGTGCGCGAGCACGTTGCGGATCGTCCAGGTGGCGCCTTCTGTGTAGACTTCCTTTTGCCACTGGTCATCTGTCAATCCGGCAAAAATCGCGACAAATCGTTCGCCTTCCGATTTGAGTTTTTCGGCAAGTTCATTGGCTTCGGACATATAAAGCTCTCCTCCAATGGCGCGCTTTGTTCGCGTAGCACTCAGCGCGCATCAAATCAACGAATAACCACCATCGACCACGATGGTCTGCCCGGTAATATACTCATTCTTCAACAGAAATTCGAGGGCGGAGGCGATCTCTTCGCTCCTCGCCGCGCGCTTGAGCGGGACCCGATTAATCAGCCGCTGCCACTCCTCATCAGGCACAATCTCTGATTGCAGTACCAGGCCCGGCGCAATGGCGTTGACGCGGATCTGCGGCGCAAGGGCCCGGGCGAGGACTTTGGTCAGCGATTCGAGCGCGGCTTTGCTGACGGTATACGAGGGATAGCGACTCCAGGCCTTTTGCGCGCCCACATCCGTGATGTTGACGATCAGCCCGCCGGCGGTCATTTTCCTGGCACACGCCTGCGCGAGCAGGAACGGTGCACGCAGGTTCAGGTCAAGCGAGGCATCCCAGTCCTCGATCGTAAGTGAGTCAACGCTGCCGCTGAGCATTAAGGCAGCCGAATTGACCAGGACGTCGAGAGAAGCGAGAGTAGAGACCAGGGATTGGATCTGTGCCGGGCTGCTGAGATCGGCTTGAGCCAGAACGACGCGACCTCCAACGGATTCAACCTCCGCCTGAGTCTGGCGCGCCGCGTCCAACGATTGATGATAGTGAAGGAGGATGTCATATCCATGCCGTGCGAGAGTCAAAGCGAAGACTTTTCCCAACCGATGCGCCGCGCCGGTGACGAGGGCGAGAGGTGACATGCGAGAATTGTAATTGGTAAATTGGTAAATTGGTATGTTGGTGATTGGTAAGTTGGTAATTGGGAAATCGGTAATTGGTTATTAGGAATTGGGAAACAGGTGAGCGAGTACCCACCTGTCTCCCAGGCTTGTGTACTTATTTACTTCTTGAAGTAGTTGGAAATGAAGAACCAGACATTTGCCGGGCGCTCGGCGAGGCGGCGCATGAAATAGGGATACCAATGAGTACCCACCGGAACGTACACGCGCACAGGATAACCCTGTTTAACAAGCTGCTCCTGCAGGTCGCGGCGGATGCCATAAAGCATCTGGAATTCGAGGGCTTCCCTGGGTAAGCCGGCTTTTTCGGCGTACTGCTTTGCAAATGCAATACGCTTATCGTCATGTGTTGCTATGGCAGGGACCGGCGGTACGCGTCCATCCGCGCTGACCCTGTTGGCTTCGATCTTGAGCGCGGCATCGATCATCAACTTGGTCAACAGATCAAAGTTCGCATCCACGTCGGCCTTTTTTGGAAAGGCCTTGTCAGCGGGTTCTTTGTAGGCGCCTTTGACCAGCCGGATGTGAGTGTTGTATTCAAGCAATTTGCGCACATCGGCTTCCGTGCGGTATAGACAGGACTGCACGACCATGCCAACCTGGTTTACGTTGAATCCACGCTGCAGCATGGAGTAGTAAATGGCAAGCGTTGTATCTGTGTAGGGCGTATCTTCCATGTCGATCCGCACAAAATTTCCATGCGCTTTGGCCTGGTCAAGAATCCGCACCAAATTCCGGCGGCAAATCTCCTCGTCCAGCCCCATACCGATCTGGGTCAGCTTAATGGAAACATTGGCCCGGACCCCCGCCTTATCGATTTCATTGAGAATTCTGAGAATATCTTCCGTTGCTCGATCCGCCTCTTCGACAGTGGACGTATGTTCCCCCAGATTATCCAGTGTGGCATTGATACCCTTTTCGTTCAGCTCACGGATGACACGGATCGCATCTGCACAGGTCTCTCCCGCGATGAACCTCGATGCCATCCGCCATGCAAAGCCCCAATTTGTGATCAGCTTCTGCGCCCAGGTCGCTTTGGAAAGATAGATGAAAAAAGAGCGTAGCATTTTCCTGTCCTTGGGTAGATTTGGAGTAGAAAAGCCAAAACCCTACAGGTTTCGTTGCGCCAGGAGTTGCTCTGCATAATGAAAACCGATAGGGTCTGTTTCTCCAGATTTTGGGGAGCGGAGAATGTCGTGGGCGTAGCCACCGAGCCCGCAGAGAACTCAGAGATTTGTCTCAAAGAACTCTTTGATCTCTGTGGCAGAAAGGTTTTGGGCCCACCCTTCTCGCCACTCACCAGATTTATTCTAGCACAAACGCAAAAATGAGTGTGTTATACTTTTTCATGATATTTGTCATGTTTCTGGAGGCAGTGTGAGGAACCGTAGTTCCGTACCCATCTTACGCGGTATATCCATCGCAATCTTATCAATAGCTATCGTGCTCACCATCGTCGCGTTGATCGGCTATAGCCGCCAGCGCAATAACTATCCGCGTGGAATGACCATCGCCGGGGTTGCCGTTGGCGGCGTCGACCCGCAGATCGCGTCGGAGCGCGTGCTGCAGGTTTATTCGTCACCGATCGAGGTCCAATATGGCGAAGCGATCATCCATGTGGAGCCCTCCGTGGTCGGCTTTGAACTGGATATGGAAAGTATGATCGCGGCCGCGGACCTCGAACGCACAGGCGGTTCCTTCTGGGGCGGATTCTGGAACTATTTGTGGAATCGTGATCCCACGGCGGTCGAGGTCCCGCTGAGCGCAACAATCAATGAGGAACGTTTAAGAGCTTATCTGCAAAACGAAATCTCGGCGCGTTACGACGAACCTCCCACTCCCGCCCAGCCGGTTCCGGGCAGCCCAACATGGAAAGCCGGTACGCCCGGCGTGATCCTGGATGTCGATCGTGCCGTACGTTTGATCGAAGATACACTCCGCTCACCCGGGAATCGCACTGTTGTGCTTTCCTTTCAATTCAGTGCAACAGCCCGTCCCACCATGCAGAATTTGGAGATATTGCTCCAGCAAAACATCGCGGGGGCTGATTTCGATGGAGTCATCGGAGTCTATTTGCAGGATCTTCAGAACGGACAGGAAGTCCATTTTGCGATGGATCAGGGCGAATTGATCTCAATCAATCCGGATATTGCCTTTACCGCCTCCAGCACGGTGAAAATCCCGATCATGGTTTCCTACTTCATCAAACACGGCACAGACGGGTTGAATGAACAGTCAACCGCTTTGATCACGGACATGATGCGCAAGTCTGAGAATCCCCCCGCAGACCGTTTAATGGAAAGCCTCGACTCTCTGAGAGGTCCCCTGGTTGTCACAGAAGACATGCGTAAGATCGGGCTGGAGAACACCTTCCTGGCAGGTTTTTTCTGCAGCGCCGAATTCCCCTGCCCACAACTGCAAAGTTTTCAGACACCCGCCAACCAGCGCGCAGACGTGGTTACCGATCCCGATTCGTTCAACCAGACCACCCCATCCGATATTGGCATGCTGCTTGCCGATATTTACCAATGCGCAGAAGCGAACGGGGGCGCGCTGGTCGCAGCCTTCCCGGATAAGATCAATAGCGAGATCTGCCAGCGGATGATCACCTTTTTGGCATCCGACAAGATCGGAGTTCTGATCGAAGCAGGTGTTCCGGAGGGGACACAGGTAGCTCACAAGCATGGATGGATCAGTGAACCGACCTCGGGCGTGATCCAAAATTTCAGCGACGCCGGCATTGTCTATACGCCCGGCGGCAATTATGTCCTTGTGATCTATGCCTATCATCCGGTGCAGATCGTCTTTGACAAGGCAAACGCCCTCTTCGCGCAGATGTCACAGGCAGTTTACAATTACTATAACTTGCCCACTCCATAAAGGACTTCGTATATAATCGAACCATGAGTGCATCGCTGGGACTGTATCGTCTGCAACAAGTGGATAGCCGGATCGACCAGATCCAGGCCCGTTTGAAGACGATTCAGCAAACGCTCGAAAACGACCTTGAACTGCGCGCGGCGCGGGAACAGCTGGCAGCGATCGAAAGCCAATATCAGGATGCCGAACATGCCTTGAAACAGAGCGAGGCGGAAGTTGAGAAACAACGCATCAAGATCGAACAAGCCGAATCCAGCCTTTATGGGGGGCGGGTCCAAAACCCAAAGGAATTACAGGATTTACAAAAGGATATCGCCTCCTTGAAGCGCCATCGTGAAACCCTCGAGGAGCGCCAATTGGAAGCCATGCTCCTGTTGGAAAACCTTGAAAAAGAGCTACAGGCAGCAAAAGACACTCTGGAGCACGTACAATCGAGGTTGAAAGAGGAGCACCAGGATCTCGCCCGGGAAAGTGAAACCCTCCGCAGAGATCTGGAACGACTGAACTCGGAACACCAGGCTGTTGTCACAGACATTGCAGATCAGGCTCTGAAAGCTTATGAAGCCCTGCGCAAACAAAAACGCGGTATCGCGGTGACCACCGTGGCCGACAGTTCCTGTGAAGCCTGTGGCACAACCATCACACCGTCACAACAACAAAGCGCTCGTTCGACAAGTCAACTATTTCATTGCCCGACTTGTGGACGGATCCTGTATGCAAACTGATATCAGCACCGGCACTCTCCTCTGAGAGAGGGAAAGCATAGATGATCATCGAACTTCCGCCTGATCCCTTCTCGTTCCTGTTTGGTTTTGCCGTCGGCATACTGTTCGTGTGGCTTTTGGGCCACTTTCGTCCTCTGCTTAGGCAAGCACGCGAGAGCGCGAAAGAACAGCGTCAGGTCGCGCAGACCCGCCGGGCAAGCGGACTGGAAGATAATCATCGCCGGATTACGCTGCGGCGGGCACAGGGGATGCATCTGGCCTCCTCCCTATTTTCACTCGACGAAATATTACAGGAACCTCGCCTTATCGCCCCGCCGGCACGTGTGGAACCGGGTGTGATCGGGATTCAGGAAGACATCATTTCGCAAACACTTCCCTATATGCCAGCCTGGCCCGAACTTGCCGCGATGTACCGCGCGCCGACCATCGGGGTTGCAGAGGCGATTGCAGGGGAGTCAAATGTTGTGATTGTCGGGGCAGCCGGCACAGGAAAAACGGTCGCCCTTGCCCACCTGGCTTCATTGGCAGCCAACCTAAAAGTTAAACTGAATGCAGATTCGGAACTGGAGGCAGTCCCCTACCTGTATCATGCTGCCGACCTGGAACTGCCATTCGATGGGGCGAAGGATCCGGCGAGCATTATCATCAATGCCGCGGGCGAACACGCCCCCCTCTTCGACCTGAGACGTCTGCCCGGATTGATCCAGCAAACCCTCAAGAACGGACAGGCACTGGTTTTGATCGATGGTTTCGATGAACTCGATCCGGAGAGACAGCGCGCTGTGATCGATTGGTTCAAGTCCCTCATGCAGGCCTATCCGAAGGTAAGGATTGTGACAACAGGTTGCGTGGGCCAGCTCAATGGTCTGATCGGCCTGGGGTTCAATCCACTGGCATTGATTGGCTGGGATACACCTAAAAATTCGCGCTTCATCCAGCAATGGGGAGAGTTGTGGTCACAGACCGTTGCGCTGGAAGCCTGGGCACAGACCGGACCGGAACAGGTCGATCCGATCCTGTTGAATACCTGGCTGGGGACGGATAACAACTATCTGACCCCGTTCGAGTTGACGCTCAAGGTCTGGGGGGCCTATGCCGGCGACAGCCTGGGACCACGTGTGCTGGATGCGATCGCCACTCATGTCAGGCGCATCGCTCCCAGCGGGACGCCGGTCGCTGCCCTGGAGTTGCTGGCGATGCAGGTGGTGCTCACCTCACAACCGGTCTTCGATCCGCGCCAGGCGCGTTCGTGGGTGCGACAGTACGACATCGTCCAGGACAAAGCCATCGAAGAAAGCCCAGAGGCCATCACAGAAACAGCCGAGGACGAAGAGGTCCCGCCTGCCAATGCAGAAACCAGTGCAGAAAAAATCAAGATCAAAAAGTCAAAGGCCAAGGAAGCCGTGCCGAGCTATGGCTTGCTCAGCAAAATGGTCGAGAGCGGATTGCTGGTCTCGCACCCGAGCAACAGGATGCGATTCGTTCATCCCGTGCTGAACGGTTACCTGGCAGGCCAGGCAATTGGCGATAACGATGCCGCTACCCGGCTGCTTGCCCTCCCCGACTGGGATGGCAAGACCTTGTCCTTGCGCTATCTGGCGGCCCGCGGGAATGCCTCCGCGGTGGCAAAGATCATGCTGACAGAATCAGATCTTCCGCTTCACCAGCACATCTTTGCCGTGGCGCGCTGGCTGCGTGATGCTCCCAAAGAGGCGGCCTGGCGAAGCAAAGCCTTTGAGTGTTTATTGACGATCCTTCAGACCGAGGGTCAGCCGCTGGGTCTGCGCGGGCAAGCCATGGCTGCCTTTGTGACCAGCGGGGACCCGGGCGCGGCAACCCTCTTCCGGCAGTTATTAAGCTCCAGATCATTTGAATTGATCCCACTGGCTGCTTTGGGCAGCGGTGCACTGAAAGATGTGAAGGCAATCGGCGCGTTGGAAGAGTTAATGCAGGCACCCATGGGAAACGTGCGACGCGCAATCTGTCTCGCGCTGGTCGCCATTGGAACAGAGAAATCGCTGGAAGGAGTGGCGCGCGCCTTGTTGCAGGGCGATGAAGAACTGAGGCGTGCCGCGGCGGAAGCGTTGGCGAACGATCCAACCGAGGGGCACGCCATGCTGAAAGAAGGCGCGACGCTGGAAGACATTATGCTGCGCCGTGCCGTCGTCCACGGACTATCACGCGTGGGACGACCCTGGGCGGTTGAAATGCTCCAGCATATGCAAGTAGAGGACGACCAGTGGGCCGTCCGCAATCTTGCGAGTCAGTATCTTGAACAAATGCAGAACGTGGACCCGCGCGTGCCTCACCAACTGACGACACCTTCCGAAGCTCCCTGGCTGATCGAGTTCGCAGGGAAACAAAAAATGGGTGTCCCGCGCGGTGGTCCGGCGACAGACATACTTCTCAGCGCCTTCAAACTGGGTGGCACGGAAGAGCGGCTTGCAGCGCTCCCCTATCTCAAGCGTACAGCCAATGAAGGGATCATTGGCGCTCTTTATCATGCCATGTACGGTGAGGACCCGGAGGTCCGTGAGGCAGCTTTCTATGCCATCGAAGAGATCGGCGCAGACGGGATTAAGCTTCCCCATCCCAATCAGTTTGGACTAGGCTGAACTGCCTGTCACGCGAGAGTGGGAACATCGCGTTCCTGTGGAACGCGTACTTCCTATTGGTTGAAAATCGACTTTTTAAAGTCATTGAAAAGAACTTGCGGAAGGTATTGCAGGAGGAGAAATTTATGGTGAACGGATCGCTCTTATTGACAATTGCTGTTTTGGGCGGGACAGGCAAAGAAGGAAAGGGCCTCGCCTATCGCTGGGCGAAAGCAGGCTATCGTGTTCTGATCGGTTCACGCTCTTCGGAAAAAGCTGTTACAGCTGCGGGCGAGATCATGCAGTTATTGGAAGGATCCTGCTCGGTGGTTGGCACAACCAATCTGGAAGCCGCTCGCGAGGCTGAGATCGTTGTCATCACCGTACCTTATCCCGCGCATCGTGAGACCCTCGAAAGTGTGAAAGATGCGCTCAAAGGCAAGTTGCTTGTCGACGTCACCGTTCCGCTGGTCCCGCCGAAGATAAGCAAGGTACAGATGCCTCCGGCTGGATCGGCGGCGCAGGAAGCCAGGGAGATTGTCGGCGAGGATGTGGAGGTTGTCGCTGCATTCCAGAGTGTTTCCTATAAATATTTGCTGGAGGAAGAAGAGTCAGAGAGTGATGTGCTGGTGACCGGTACGAGCAAAAAGGCGCGCGCCGAAGCCCTGACTCTCGTCGAGGCCACTGGCTTGACAGGCTGGGATGCTGGCCCGATCGAGAATTCTGTCGTTATCGAGGGGCTTGCAAGCGTGCTGATCTATATCAACAAGCAATATGGTTCCAAACATGCAGGGATCAGGGTCACGGGCGCATCACAAAAGGACTAACACGACTGAATATTGAACACTGTCTCCTGCAATGTCTCTGATCCTCACTCCCCTCTCCGGCATTCCCCTCATCCGCCATGGCGACAACCTGGCGGATGTTATTGTCCAGGCGCTGCAAACCAACAAGCTGGCACTTGAAGAAAACGACATTCTTGTTTTCGCCCAAAAGATCGTTTCCAAGGCCGAGGGACGTGTCGTCAACCTTGCAACCGTCACGCCGTCACAACGAGCCGTCGAACTCGCCCGAGAAACAGAAAAAGACGCGCGTATCGTCGAGCTTGTCCTTCGGGAGAGCAGTGAGATATTGCGGACGCGGCCCGGGACGATCATTGTCGAACACCGGCTTGGCTTCGTATGTGCGAACGCGGGCATCGATCATTCGAATGTCTCGGGGGAAGGAAATAACGCTGAGGAATGGGTACTGCTCCTTCCAAAGGAACCAGACCGCTCGGCAGAGATGATCCGCCAAGAGATCGAGGCCAAAACGGGGAAACAAGTTGGCATTCTGATCATCGACTCCCACGGGCGTGCCTGGCGCAATGGAACCGTCGGTGTGGCGATCGGGATCGCGGGTTTGCCCGGTCTACAGGACCTGCGCGGCAAACCGGATCTTTTTGGTTTCACCTTGCGCATCACGCAGGTAGGGGTGGCAGACGAACTCGCCGCAGCCGCATCTCTTGTGATGGGACAGGCTGCCGAAGGCACACCGGTTGTCCACGTGCGCGGGTTTCCCTATCCGCTGCGTGAAGGCTCACTCAAAGAGTTGCTCCGTCCCAAAGACCAGGATCTATTCCGCTAACACCTGACACTTGACACATGAAACCTGACATCTCCTTCCACCAGACCGATAAAACACTAACAGGAATCTTATGCACGTTTGATACACTTACAGAGTAACGCAGAATACCCATGGAATCTTGAGACCCAGTTTGTAATTATTTTTTAGCAACTTAGAATTTTCTGGGAAAAGCGGTAAACGCGATGCAGAAATCAAACTTTTACTTGGTTGCACGGAAGCCGACGTTCAAACCATTCGAGGTTTTCGTCAAAACAAGATGTACACACTCTACATTCCTAACCCAGAGGTGGTAATCAAATGAACTTCCCCGAAGAATTTCTCGATCTTCTCACCGATGACTCAAAAGCTTTGCTCTATCTGGCAACCAGCATGCCCGACGGCTCGCCGCAAGTGACACCCGTCTGGTTCAACAGGGAGGGGGAATACATAGTGATCAATACCAACGAAGGTCGCGCCAAAGATCGCAACATGAAGGCTCGCCCGAAGGTTGCAATGACTGTCCAGGACCCCAGGGATCCCTATCGTTACCTCGGCATTCGCGGCGAAGTAGTCAGCTACACAAGAGAAGGTGCAGATGAGCATATCAACTGGCTCTCCCTCAAATACGATAACAAACCCCGGGCTCCCAAGCCAGGCGAACGGCGGATCATCTACAAAATTAGACCAACCCATTTTGATCCCCACAACTGACCTGCATACCTTTTTGCGGACTCGCCGCTCGATCCGCCGCTTCAAGCCGGAACCGGTTCCTGATCCCGTTATACAGAACATTCTCTCCACCGCCACGTATGCGCCCTCCGCGCACAATCGCCAGCCGTGGAGATTTGTGGTTTTGACGGATCAAGCCGCCAAAACACGTCTGGCAGAGGCCATGGCACAGGATTTCGAACGCGATCTCCTTCGCGATGGCGTAGCCGCTGAGAAGATTCAAGCCCAGGTTAAACGCTCAAAAGAACGCATCAACGCCGCGCCGGTCGCCATCCTTCTGTGCCTCGACATGAGCGAAATGGATTCCTATCCAGACGAAAAACGCAGACAAGCCGAACGGATGATGGCGATCCAATCGGTTGCTGCGGCGGGATTGCAATTGCTGCTCGCCGCACATGCAGAGGGCCTGGGCGGGGTCTGGGTCTGCTCGCCTCTCTTTGCACAGGAGACGATCCGAAAGACATTGGAGTTACCGGAGGCGTGGGAGCCGCAAGGAATGTTTTATATTGGGTATCCGGATGAAATGCCTAAAAATAAAGAATTTAAAAATATGGAAATTTTGGTGAAAAGGTTATGACGACGGACGGCAGACCACAGACGGCAGAAAAGAGGAGGAAAAATGTCATTCAAATTTGAGAAACTTGAAGTCTGGCAGATGGCGTTGGATTACATTGATTTGATCTATGAAATGGCAGACAGATTGCCAGAGAATGAGAAGTTCAATTTAAAGTCTCAAATCACACGCGCCGCGACCTCGGTGGCATTGAATATTGCAGAAGGATCAACGGGTCAGACCGACCCGGAGCAAAATCGTTTTCTCGGCTTGGCGCTCCGGTCACTGCTTGAGACTGTCGCATGTCAACGGATCATAAAAAGAAGAAAATATCTGCTCGACGACCCAACGCTGGACAAGATAGATACTGAAGCTAATTTGCTTGCGACAAAAATCCAAAGCTTTCGAAAATCTCTTGGCAAATCAGGCTATGCTACTCGGGAGGATATTGCCTCTTATGAATTCGATATCGCTGAGAATCAGTCGTCTATCGTCCGTGGTCTGTGGTCTTCACTCTTTGAACCCTACTAGAGCTATTTATCTATGAAAATCGTTGCCCTCGCCGGCGGCGTCGGTGGTGCGAAGTTTGCCCACGGACTCGCTCAAATCCTCCCTCCCCAAAACCTCACGATCATTGTCAACACCGGCGATGACTTCGAGCATTATGGTCTGTATATCTGCCCCGACCTGGATACGGTTTGTTACACACTGGCAGGACTGGCAAACCCGGAGACAGGCTGGGGACGCGTAGACGAGACATGGAATGTCATCGAGAACGCCGTGAAACTGGGTGGACCGGATTGGTTCCGTTTGGGGGACCGGGACCTGGGGACACACCTCGAACGGACTCGGCGCTTGAAAGAGGGGCAAACGTTATCGCAAATTACAAAAGATTTTTGTAAGGCTTGGGGAGTAGAACAGGCTATCCTGCCAATGTCTGACCAGCCGGTAAGGACCATCGTCGAAACGGATGAAGGTGATCTCGCGTTTCAGGAATACTTCGTCCACCGTCGCTGCGAGCCGCGCGTGAAAGGCTTTCGGTTCGAAGGGGCCGATATAGCGGAAGCCGCCCCAGGGGCGCGCGAAGCGATCCAGGCTGCGGATGCAGTGATCATTTGTCCGTCGAATCCCTGGGTGAGCATCGATCCAATCCTGAAGGTTATTTCCAGGGGAAAGGGGTTAGGGGGTAAGGTGGTCGCCATCTCTCCCATCATAGGAGGGCAAACGGTCAAAGGTCCGGCGGCAAAGATGTTCCGCGAACTGGGGATCGAGCCGTCTGCGCTGGCTGTTGCAGATCATTATTGTGATTTGGTAAGCGGGTTTGTATTGGATATGATTGATGAGCAACTGAAAGGAGATATAGGTGTAAATATGAGTACAATGGTAACCAACACATTGATGAAGGATCTGAACGATCGAAGCCGACTGGCTCAAGATGTATTGAACTTCATCGAGGCTGAGCTATGACACTCTGGGCAATTGTCCCTGTAAAGCCTTTACGACGCGGCAAGTCGCGTCTGGCTGGTGCCTTATCCGAAGACGAGAGAACGGAACTCAATCGCTCACTTTTACAAAAAACCCTGAAGACACTCTCCGAATTGAAGGAAGTAGAAGAGGTCCTGGTCATTAGCCGTGATCCACATGCTTTGACGATCGCCCGCAATTACGGCGCGCGCACCGTCCGCGAAAACGGTCAACCCGAATTGAATACAGCTCTCAAGCGCGCTACTGTGGTTGCACAGGTTTACGCAACCGGCGCGGTCCTGATCCTGCCTGCTGATCTTCCATTGGTCACAAGTGAGGACGTGCTTGCCTTGATCGAGCGCGCCGGAGAACCACCTTCCGTGGTCATCGCCCCGGACCGGCATGGAACCGGCACGAATGCGTTGTTGATCTCACCTTCCGGGTTGATCGAGTATGACTTTGGCGAGAATTCCTTCCAGCGTCACTGTCAGCGCGCGCAGGAAGCTGGAGCCCGGCTCGAGATCGTGAACCTTCCATCCCTCGGACTGGACCTGGATCTACCTGAAGACCTTGAACTCGTTCGGCAAATGGAGCTCCCGAAAGTGCCGTTCTAAAATACTCGACAGAATTTCAACCTCAACTCTCCCGTCATGGCGCTTCCATGTGGGAGAGTTTTTTTATGTTGAACATCCTGCGAACGTTGCTTTGCCACAGAGTTCTGTGGCTACACAAAGGCTTACTCACACAGGTGATCAATACGATTGGTCGCGGTAGTTGACTATACCCTTTAATATGACATAACACCGTTGGGATACTGAGTTTTTTCACTCGGAGCTGTCTGACAAATGCTATATAATGATGAATATGTGATATTTGACACAAAAAATCCGACTCATTTCCAATCGAGGTGTTCCATGCAAAAGAACGGCACTGTAGATTCCAAGATCATGTCACAGCACCAGCTCCAGACAGAATTGCTCAGATGTGAATACTGCGAGGAAAAGCCCTGCACCAACGCCTGCCCCGTCAACTGCTCGCCATTCGACTTCATGATGGCGGCGCGGGTCGGAGATCCATCTGACATCAAGCGTTCGGCGGCAGAGATCATGCGCAGCAATCCGCTGGGTGGCGTGTGCGGCCTCGTCTGCCCGGATCGGTTCTGTATGGCGGCTTGCTCGCGGAAGAAGTTCGACGGATCGATCAATATTCCGAAGGTCCAGGCGACGCTTGTGGAAATGGCAAAACGGCTCGGGGGAATTCCAGGGTTTTCGGTACCCACACCAAATGGAAAAAAGATAGCGATGATCGGCGGCGGGCCCGCGGGACTGGGAGCTGCTTCCGCGTTGGGACAGCTTGGCTATGCTGTGGACATTTTCGAGAGCCGCGAAACCCTCGGCGGGATGATGAACCTCATCCCCGACCAGCGCCTGGATAAAAGCGTGGTCCAATCGGATATCGAGTTTCTGCTTTCGCTCGGCGCGATCACCGCGAAGACCGGCGTGAAGGTCGAAGACCCAAAGCAACTGCTCGCACAGGGATACGATGCGGTCTGTGTCACCACCGGTTTATGGAAACCCATCGAACT
>Ga0105098_10000072_pt1 | contig 28711 bp, 26 predicted proteins | sample PPLLak21cMay2015_FD_79137 | JGI IMG/M metagenome (GOLD analysis project Ga0105098, IMG submission 79137) | Freshwater sediment microbial communities from Prairie Pothole Lake near Jamestown, North Dakota, USA - PPLs Lake P7 Core (1) Depth... | ecosystem: Environmental > Aquatic > Freshwater >... | reverse complement strand
GCTATCCCATTACGAGGTTTTTGAGCATAAAGAGAACAAGCAATACAATTGTATCACTTATCCGAGAAGTCCTGCGTTTGGGCAGTATGCCTATACGATTAAGGGCATTGACAATGCTGAACGTAAGTTTGAAGAGTTAACAAGACGAGTAATTAAAAGACAACAAAATGAAAAAAGTAAATAACGCAACCACGGTTACTGTAATAAGTGGCTATGGCACTACCGCAACTGTAACGCTTGACCACGCAGATGCTTCATTAAATGAAATGTTTGATGCTTTCAAGGGATGCCTTGTTGGTGTATCTTGGAGTGAGGAAAGTGTATTAGACTACATCAAAGAGTGGGCAGAAGAGATTAAGGATACAGAGGAGTTTGTTGCACGAAGAGGGGTGATTAAAGAAGAAGAAGAGGAGAGTCATGGGAGTGTATATGATGATGCTGTTTGTGTTTTGCATTACCCTGACCATGATGATTTTTGGGCATCAAAGGGATATGCTTGTTTGACAAACGTAAAGATGGGCATTACCTCTGCTAATATTTGGCACGTAATTTACGGAGGCTTACAGCACTACAAAGAACTAACCAAAGAAGAGTTCGAAGATAGGTTCTACAAGCCTTGGCTTTCTAAAAATGGCATTTGTGTTTTGGAAATGAAGAAGCAACCATTAGACATATCCAATGCCTGACATAGCAATGTGCAGTAACAACGCTTGCCCTCTAAGAGAGAATTGTAGGCGTTACAACTCTATTCCAAATGAGTTTATGCAGTCTTACGCAGACTTTAAGTTTGTCGTAGAAGATGGAGAAGTTAAGTGCGAACACTATTGGCATTCACCTAAACAAGAAAAGAAATGAGATATTGGAAAACAAAACCAACTTTAGACGTTATAGGTCTTGGTAGGAACATAGACGTAAGATGCGACCAAGATTGGAAGTGGATTCATTTCGGTGACTATGGATTTAGTGCAACTGATTCAGACCTCGATGACGTTGAAGAGATTTCAGAAGAGTTGGCATTAGATTTCATTTCGGATTTAGTCATAGATGAATTATTCGAGCGACTGGATTTCACATTCGGAATTAAAGCAGGCGAAGCATTATGGCACAAGTTAGCAATTAGGCTTAGATTGGAAGCTGACAATTTTATACAAGAAAAGCAATGGGGATAGTAATGAAAACAGCAACGGATTGGAGCAAAGACTTCAAAGAAGGACTATCGCTTTTAGGATTTAAACACATCGGCTTCCTTTGGTTTGAAAACGAATCCGAAACAGTCAGGATAAGACTTTGGCATGATTCAGAATTGGTTATATGGAAATGGGACTTTAGAGAGGATATGAGGCAGCAGGTTTTCATAGGAAGGATTGACAACATAGAAGATTTAAAATGGTTACTTAAAAGGGTTTCAATATGAATCAGACAGCAGTAAATTTCCTTGTGGAAGATTTCTTCAAGGCAAGCAGGATTAGCGAGTGGCATTCGGGAGAACAAGAAGAGGTAATTACCTTGAGGCAGTTTGAAGAGATTGTAGCAAAAGCGAAAGAAATGGAGAAAGAGCAGACGAGAAGTGCATTCATGGATGGATATAATGCGGGCAGGGAAGATGCTACGGAATCGTGTGACGCAATAACTCAAGCTAATCTCAAGATAATTGCAAACAAAATACTGAATTGCGACTTTGACGATGCGATTGAATACATTGGAATGATTTCAGAAGGAGGTAAGCCATGAAAGAAATTACACTCGACCTAATCAAAAGGTCTATACCAATTCTCTTGCTAATAATCTGCATTTACTCTATCCGTACTTGCAATGAATACAAGCAAGAAGCAAAGCAAGCCACAAGGAATCTGAAAGTGGTAATGGATACTGTCACCAACTACCGAGAAGTGAACGGAAAGCGTTACGCAGAAAACCTCGTATTATCGCTTACAATCAACGAACTCAAGTCAACCAATACCAAGTTAGCCAACGACATTAAAAGTCTGTCAAAGCGCAGTAAAGGAGGCTTAAACGGCACGTCTGTTGTAGTGGTTCACGATACCATTTACTCTACTGAATTGGTAACGGATAGCAATGTGAGTTTTACATACTCTGATAGCTGTATTGACTTGTCTGTTGATAGCGGAATGTTGGCATACCAAATCAAGCCATTTGAAGTAACAATCATTCAGCGCAAGGAAGGGAATAAAGTAATTGCTTCTGCTAACTATTCGGGTTGTGGTGAGATTGTTGGTATCTCCTCTATCATTATTGAAGAGAAGAAGAAAAAGAAGTTGCCTTGGTTTTGGATAGGGCTGGGGAGTGGAGTTATTTTAAGAAGTTTGCTATGATTGAGGATATGCTGCAATGGGAGGAAGGGTTAATCAGAAAGCTATTTGACTTAGAGGAACTGATGGCCTTTCAGAGAGAACATACCTTTGTGATTGAGAGAGGTGAAGATTACCAATACTACATGAGAACACTTGAGGGCAACTTCGGTAGTTCATTAACCCCTTTAGGTGCATTGGTATTAGGAATGAAACAATTTAAAAAGTACAGAAATGAACTCCTACCAAAAGTTGAAGAAAGAGAATGCTAAATTGAAGAGAGATATTAGGGTATTGATTGATGAACCTGACTCTTTTGAGGCAATGTGTATTAGGGATGAAAGGGAGTTAGAAAAGGTACTTGAAAGTATTTTTTGGTTTGGAAGTCCATCCATTATCGCTGATTCAAACGATAATCCAAATAATCATTTATTGTAGCGATAACAAAGAAGCCCCTTAACGGGGCTTCCTTTTTACACATCCTTTCCTTTGACTACTATCCTTGTGTCTATCTCTATACCCAAGTAACCCGCCAATGCCAACACTTCCTTTTGAGAAGCATACCTACTCAATGTGGTATCGTAGTATGGCTTGTTCAAGTAGAAGTATAACCTGCTGTAATCAAGCCCTGCCTTCTCGCACACCTGCGGTAATGAAGTCTGCCTTTGCTTGATACGTGCCTTTATCACTTCCTTTAGCCTTGTATTGCTTCGTAGGAAGCAGTACCTAAACTCCGTTAGTTCACTCATTTCTTATTCTCCTCTTCTATCTTCTTGTAGTAGAAGTCCCAAAAATCATCATCACTTTCTTTTATGCCACTTAGGTAATCCCAAAGACTAATGCGCATTTCAACAGCCTCCTTGCTGTCACCCATGTCCTCAATCTTAATACTCCACTTAGCAGCCTCAAGTCCTTTCTCTTTGTTAGTTTGCTTTGACTTGATTCCTTTAATGAAGGCAGGTAGGGTTAGGTCGTCATACTTGTCAAGGATTTCCTTTTCCAACTCGGCAGCATCCCTATCAGGCATTAGTTTAAATGACTCTTCAAACAGATTACTTAACGCTTGGTCTGCATTAACTTTACCTTCCAAAGAACTTGAACCATGCTTTAATACAAGCTGTTCTATCAGTTCTCCCTCTTTTCTCTTGTCAGCCTTAGCCCTTCTAATGGCATTCTCAAGGGATACATCTTTTTCTCTAAGTCCCTTTGCAATATATCGAGTAAAAGGCAATGGTACTTTCCTTCCGTATGCTATGTTCCATATAGTCCCCAAGGCATATACTGCGTCACCACCATCACCTTCAAAAGCACCTTGAGATGCGTTCCATAATTTAGCAATCTCCTCTGTTCCTACTGCGCCACCGCCTGCCAAAATACTATAAGTATTAAGCAAGCCATCTTTTCTTGTATTGGCAATCTCCTTATACGTGGCATCCTTAACAAGGTTCTCAATGGGTTCTTTTACCTCTTTGATAAACTCCAATTCAGACTGACCAGTTTGCTTGTAATACTCTTTTGCCCTATCTATAAAGATGTCGCCAGTCAAGTAAATCATTAGCTTTCCTATGCTGCCCTGATTTGCAGTAATTAGGTACATGAATCCCGATATGAATTGAGCAGTCATAAACCTTGCACTAAGCATTTCGTTTGTGAATCTAACTACTGATGCTTTGGCTTCTCTTACAATCCTTTCCTTTTCCTCCTCATCATCACCAGCAAGGTATTCAGCAGCTAAAATAGATATACCGCCTAATGCTGCCATTTGTGCGCCCTTAGCAACTTGATATGCAGATGCAGAAGCAATAGTAGTTAAAGCTGTTATTGCTGCCTCTCCTTTATCTTTATTCACTCCGTACAAAGCATCGTACATATCCCCACTAAGATTAGAACCCTGCTTCATGGCAAAGCCACTAAGAAAGTAAGACATGGTATATCCCATTAGCGACCAATCTCCTTTGGTGCTATCAATCAATGGCAAGTACCATACGGGTCTTACTGGCCTACCAAATCGTGTATCTGCTTTTACCACAACTTCTTTATATGCAAAGTCAGATGATTCTTTTAGCGCATCTTTGTTTTTTCTAAAGAACTCTGCATCGTTTAAGTCAGACATTGATAGAGTCTTTCCTGTTATCTCCTTGTACTTGTCTTTCATAAAGAATACAAATGCAGCACGAGAGAACGCTGTTTCTTGCAAGCTGTCAGGGGATGTTAAAGTCTTTGCAAACTTACCTGCCCTCCTTTTAAACTCTTCTGACTTTCCTATTTCTATTTCTTCAAACCGATTAAAGCCATCATCAAAAGCGAGGTTCGCTGCCTTCCTAAAGCTACCATCAAAAGAAGATTTAACTGCCTCTGCAAAAGCAGCAGATGCCTTAGCAGGGCTGTTTCTAATCTTGGCATACCTTGCGTGTAATACCATACCGCCAATGAATTCAGGAGTGAATCGTTGAACATTCAATAATATAGTTGACTGAATGCCCGACAATAAATTACCAATTCTCTTTGCAGCAGTAGTCCTTAATCTAAGTCTTTCGTTTCTGATAATGTCCGCAAACCTATCTCTAAGGTAGTCACCAACATTCTCTTTGCTTTCTTGATTGGCTAAGGTAAATGCCCTATTCGCTGAATACATAATAGGAAGCATATAGTACTCCGTAACCACTTGAGATATGGCATTGGCAATTAATGTAGAGGCATTTGTATTAGCAATATATGGCCCCGAATTAGGGTCTGAATTTAAACCCCTATCGGAACGATACTTAGGCTTTGAGTTCTTATCTGAATTAGAGCGCAGACTTAACATCTCCATAGCATTTGTGAAGTCGTTAGCCTCTGCCAATGTTCTGCTTGCTTCCATTACGTTTTCCATAGCAAGCAAAGGGGCATACCCTTCTATTGCATTAAACACTTTACCTCCACGAAGGTTAGATATTTTCTGCATCTTAGTAAGCATACCTATAACCCTATCAAACGCAGCTACTAACTTCTTTTCTTTTGCAGTTAGGTCTGACTCCTTAATGCCATCAGGGTACTTATCATTTAACTCAACCCAAATGCTTTTTTGTGATGCGCTTATTGCTGACTGAACTGCCTTATCGGTCTGCTTGTCGGCATACTCTGAATTATACTTTAAGGCATTCCATCCTTTGCTGCCCCTCTCATTGTCTATCCTTCTTTGCAAAAGAAAAGCACCTACTTTGTTTAGGGATGTTTCATTTGCCCCTCTCATTAAAAGCAAATCACTTACACTCATTCCTGACTCTTTTGAGAACAAGTAGAACATATCAGTGACGCTTCTTGAGATATTATCGAATGAACGCTTTAATGGAATTACAAAGTTGTTATTAAATGGTTCTGTTCTTCCCTTTCCAAATAGGTTGTCTACCTTATCGGCAAAGGTAACGTCAAGCATCTTGCGTAAATCAAACTTAGAGATATTATTAGGTCTAAGATACTTCCCTTTCCCTTGGAATCCGTAAAGCAACTTACGTGCTTGATTCATTCCTTTTGAACGAAACTTTAATATACTCGCCAAGAATCCCTCTGTTGGACTCTTTGCAAGTTCCAATGCTGCCTTAACTCTGTCATTACCCACAAGTGGTTCTGTGAAGTTTCGGTAGAAGCCAACGGGTAAATAGCCATTCTCAACGTCTGCCAATGCGTCTAACAGCATTTCTGATTGAGTGTAGGTCAACTCGTCTAACAAATCTATCGAACCCTTCTTGTTCATAATAGGCAGTATATTTGCCTCATATATATCAGGGTCTGCAAAATCATCGGCACTCAAGGAAGATATTATCTCCTTAGCCTTCTTGATGTTTTCTTTTTTCTGTTCTTGAATAGCCTCCCCTACCTCTTTAGCAATCTCGTCTATTTTTGCTAAGGCTTTATCAATCTCTTCCGTAAATGCCTCTTGCTCTTCAATGGTTATATCCAACTTAGCAATATCGTTCTTGATGTTGCTAACCCTTCTCATTAACCCACGGACTTTGGCAGCAGTATCAAATGTGGCAGCAACCATGATTGGGTTGCCATCATCGTCACGCATTACGTTACCATTCTCGTCCTTCTTTCTTTCGAGGAACAAGTTATCTAATCTCTTTCTGACATCTGGGATAGTAGGCTGCTTGCCCTTCATGTTTTCCTCAACGTACTTGATTACCTTATCAGCAAGTGCCTTAATGGTTGCAGCCTTTGGCATTGGCTTGCTTGGGTCAAGCACATCTGCAATCTCTTTTAGCAATTCAGATGCCTTGATGCCAAATGCGTTTATCTTCTGCAAGTACCCCTTAACTTCTTGAGTACCTGCCAATGTATCCGCTTTCTTCTTTGCTTTGTCTATGGCTTCGGAAGCAGCATTGTAGGCATCTCTTGTTTCTTTATCGCCTATTATCTTATCGAGGTACTTAATAGCAGCAATGAAAGACGACTCTGTTTGAGCAGCGTTAACCATTTTCAATGCTTGCGCATTAGCAGCACTGTTAAGTGCCTTCTTGTTTTCGTTAAGATACTCTTTCATGGCATCTCTTACTGACTCTGCTTCAAATCTTTCAAGCTGCTCTGAACGGAGTTCTTTCAGCACTACTTGGTTGAATATCTTTTTAACTTCTGCCTTATCGGTTACGGACAAAGACTTGCCTACGATGTCAGCAATCTCTGCATATATCTCGCTAATCTTTGTAATGCCAATCTCTACGTTAGACTCAATAATGTCTTTGATAGCACCAAAGAACTCCTTGTCGTCCTTCATCCTTTGATTGAAGTCCAAAGAAGCAATACCAACATTCTTAGCCTTGTCGATGTTCTGCTTTAGCTTTTCAATAGCAGCCTTACGCTTTTCTCTTGCTTGTTCTAACTTGCTTTTGGCTTTTTCTGTACTCTTTTTGGCAGCTTCTTGCCCTTTGGTGTCTTGTTCTCGAACTTCCTTGCTACCTTCGGATTGTTTGCCCACAGATACTTTCTCTGCGCTTGGCTTCGCATCGGCATCTTTACCTCCTACTTTTTCTACTTTATTCCCACTACTAACTGCATCTGCGTCATTAAGAGAATATCCTCTATTCTTAAACTCATCGCTTATCTTGCTATATCTATCGCTTTCAATTTTAGAAGGAGAATCGGAATATCTGTACGATACGATTTCAGATGCCAAGTCTTTATCAGACCACGATTCAGATACTATTTCACCCCTTTCTGACCAATTCCGCTTCCTTTTTTCGGGACGCATCGGGGCACTTTCTTCCCGTCTTTCATTTTGTTCCCTATCATTTTGTAGTTTTCCCAACAAGGGTTCTTTTGCTTTTTCATTTATCAGTTTTTTATTTGTTACCTTCTTTTCGTTTACTACTTCCGAAACAACTTGGTCGAAAGTACCATCAGGCACTACACCTATTTGCTTTTGGCTTTCGGATATGGCAACGTCAAGTGCCAACTCGTTATCAGTTATAGCAAATTCAGTTCCGCTTCTTGAATCCAATAGAGTCACCGACAAGTCGCCATTTTCGTTTAGCTTTGACTCGACAAACTCTATGAAGTTCCAGTCAATAGGAATCTTTGTGTTACCGAAAACAAGGTCAAAGAAATTTCCATTCTTTTGTATCTTGCCTTTCGTTCCCTTTGACATTACTTCTGCGTCTGCAAATCTTTCTTTGCTGACTGTTTGGCGTACCCCTTCTCTCGGAGTAGGGATAATACTTTTAGTTGTTGCTCTTTCGGCAACTGTTTCAGTTTCGTTAGTTGTTGCAAATTCATAATTCAATAATTCGTTTACCTTGGCTTCTATTGCTTCTAATAGCGACTTCTTTGTGCTTTCAGGAATAGTTTTATTCTTTGATATGCTATCGCTTAATCCTATCAAGTCCTCTGAAACGGACTCTATCTCGTTGATGTCAATTTCATCTGCATTCTGCATTCTTGAGTCAAGGTCTGACGATATTTGCTGTACCCTATATCCAAAGAAATCAGAAGCTACTTGTTGTACATCTGCATTACCAACTTCCTGTACTCCATCTCCATCAATTCCAACTCCTGCTTCATCTTCTCTAACTGCTGTTCCAGCCTCTTGATTTGTTGTAGCCTCACTTGGAGTAATAATTGATTGGATTTGTCCATTTATAGCTTCTTTCTGTTGGTTAAGTTCTGCAATCTGTTCGTCAATACCGCCTACCAAAGCATCGTCTGCCTTGGCTTTCTCTACCTCAAGGGCTGCAATACCCTCGTCTAACTTAGACTTCTCGAATATCAGAGGGGCTAATTCAACAGCCTTTTCAGAATACCTCTGTGGTACTTTTTCAGCAGCAGCAGACATCCTCTCTATATCCTGCAATACAGCATCCTTTTGTTCGGGAGTTATCTCTCCTAATCCAACAGATACATCAAGCATTTCAGAAACGCTTTCTAAATCAACATCGGGTGCTGTAACCAATTCAGCTATTACGTTAGGTGCTGTTTGCTTGCCTCCCTTTGCGTTTCTTACGATAACGCCAACGGCTACTTCGGGAATAGACGTAAAGGGTTCTGCTACCATCTCAAGCAATATACTAACGGGGTTTATTTCTTCACCCGCAACCAACTGCCCTGCAAGTTCTCCACCGCCACCAAATGCCGCTTGAGTAGCACCTTCTTTTACACCCGCAATAACTTTTGGTAATGCCTTGCTTCCTGCCTTTGCAGCAAACTTACCTGCAACGCCTCCCGAAATCAAATCAAATACAGCAATAGGGATACCCTTGCGCAAAGCAATATTCCTTGCCTTGTCTGTCATTTCCTCGTCGTTAAATGCAGCCTTTAAGGCATCAGCATCCTTAACGTCAATACCTGCCTCTGCGAGTGTTTCTATAAACTTGGAACTATACTCTAAGTTTAAACTTGCTGCACCCATACCCGCCATGAAGCCCGAACCTGCACCTGCTGCTGTACCAACCACTGGGATAACGCTACCTGCTGTTGCGCCCATTGCTGCACCTGCACCTGCCCTTGCGTAGCCATGCCTAATCATTGCTGCAAGGCTTTCAGTCACAACTTCTCCAATGGCTGTTAATGGTGCTGCTTTAAGGAACTCCACAAAGCCCATCTCTCCGAGTCTTTGGTAATCTTCCGAACCAACAAATCTCTCTCTCTCTTCTTGTATTTCAGAAAGCCTTGCTACATCTGCATCTTCCATATTCTGAAAGGCATTTAGTAAGTCTGCTTGTTCGCCCGCAAGCATACCCCTTTCTATTGCATCGGTGAATAGGTTTAGCCCCTCTCTTCTGTAAGTGTTTCTTTTCTCCTCTTGCAGTTCATCACCAACTACTATACCTGATTTACCTTGTTCTTCTAATTGTTGGTATTGTTGAAGCAAGGAGTTGTATTCATTGATTTTTGGAGTTAATGCTTCGATTTCCTTTTCGTAAGAGCCATACAGCTTTCTGTATTCTGCCTCTGCGTTTTTATCACCTGCGTTTGCTTTGTTGGCAAGTGACTCAAGCATAACTTCTTTCTGCTTTAAGGATTCAGTAGACTTGTTAAACTCCTCAATAGAAAACTCATTAAGCTTTCCTTCAATCTTAGATTGATTAGCCTTTATCTCTTTAGGAGAAACTTGAAGAGGTGTGCGTGCAGGGGTTGCTGTAATTGCACGGTCTTGCTGTGGCTGCTGTGTAGAACCAATAGGCACTTCTACCCTTGCATCTTTCGGTAATGCAGGTGCTTGCGCTAACTGTTCATTTAAGCTTAACGGAGATGGAGAAGTCGAACCAATTGGTCGAGAAACCGATTGAGTAGGTTCTTTTTTTTTTACTACTCCCATTAACGAAGAGAAGTCATCAATAGACTTTTGGTATCCGTTAGAAGCGAATAAATCATAAGCATCCTTCAATGCTTGTGGGTTGCTTCCTAAAAGAGTCTTAAACTCGCCAATAGATTTCTTATACCCTGATTGACTGAATAAAGCGTATGCGTCTTGTATTGCTTGTTCGTTCATATTAGTAGCTTCCTATTCTTGATTTCTGTTCAGGAGTTGCATTTACTTTCGGTGCGGGGGCTGATTGTGCAGCAGGTGCGCTAATTCTTTCAGACTTCATGCTTTTGGCACGGGTTTCGTAATCATCAATAGTTTCTATAACCAAATTAGCGGTAGTTCCCTTGTGTTTGTTTTTGGTTGCGGATGGGTCTACATATATAGGAACTGCCTTTCCGTCTTTTTTTGCATTACCAACTGCGAAAAGTTTAAAAGAAATAGCATTAGGGTCAAGTTTAATTGGCTTACCCTCCTTGCTTAAATTATCCTTCCTAACTGGCATTCCATTCTTATCTACTGGTATAACCTCGTATCTATCAATAATAATGTCTGCATATTCCCCTTCTTGAAGCCCTTTCCTGCTATCTAAGGCATATCCCTTGGAGGATGCGACACGAACGGGCGGCACAGACAAAACTGACTTTGTGTACCTCAATGAAGAACCATCATCAAAATTAACATCAAAGTTATCAACGGTTTCTCTTAACTGCCTAACTTCATCATTCTGTTCAAGGTTAAACTTCTTTTGCTCAAAGTCAAACTTTCTATTTCCTAAATCAATCTGCTGCTTCTCGTAGTCGCTAATTCCTCCGCTAAACGTAGGCATACGAAGCATAGCCTTGGACTCCTCATACATGGCATCTAACTTGCGCTGCTGTGTAGGCGAGTCTTTAAGCAAATCCCTTTGGTTTATGTAAGCCTTGAACAATCCCTCTTGATTCATTTGGTACTGTTCCATAGCCATGCCAAATGCTTCCTTGTTGTCATATCCCGACTGCGTGAATGTTTGGCTTAATCCCTTTGCAATGTTAAGCAAGTTAGACTCAATGCCCTTATTCATTATGGTAGTTGCATCAGCAGTAGGGTCAACGAGAAGGTTGCCTTTCTCTTTCATTCTACCGCTAAGTTTTAAATCATCTGCCATCTTTTTCAATCCCTGCTTTCGCTGCATCAACTCAAGGTAAACCTTTTTGCTGTTAGGGTCTGACATATCCATCTTGGTAGGGTCATAGCCCTTTGCTACTACTTCCGTAATCCACTCGTATGTATTGGTTACTTCTTGGTCAAAGGCATCACGCAAAGAACTCACGGGGTCTAAGCCCTGCATATCTGCTATCCCTGCAAGGTAGTCCATGCCTTGACCGCCTCTTGCTTGTGGCGTAGCATTGCCTTGGTCTATGCCACCTCCTGCACGGAATATTGGTGCGGAAAACCCTGCGCCTCCTGCGCCTTGTACGGATTCCGTAAGTGAAATGTCTATTGGATTCATTGCTTAAAGATAATCAATTATTTCGCAAGCTATGCTAAAATAACAAAGGCAACCTATTTAGAGTTGCCCTTGAGGTTGTTTCATTATAATTGATAAATCCTACTTTCCCTTTTTCAAAGGTCTATTGTATGGTTCAAACTGCTGCATTTGAGTCATTGGGAAGTAATCCATAGATAAGCCATTGTAAGACATCTGTGGTTGTTGCATCAATGGGTTCATACCCGTAGCCCCCGTAGTCATTGGCATAGCCCTGCGTTTAGCATAAGCATCTGCCTTTGCTTGTCTACTTTCATCAGTTGGCTTTCTAAAGCGCATCATGGTATTTTGAATGCCTTGACCTAAAGTGCCACCATCTCCCTCTTCTCCTTCACCCATAGCACCAATGGTATTAGGCAAATCCGCCCCTATTGCAGCAGCAGTACCAACCACATTCTGCAATGCTTGTCTGCGGTTAGCCTCTTCCATCATCAAGCGTTGGTTATACAACTGCATATCCATGCCAAAGCCCTGCATAGCCATTTGGTCTAATCGTGCATCTTCATTCATCTGCTGACCAATCAAGTTGTCTAACTGCCCTTGGCGTTGCATCCTTAGCTGTTCGTCCTCTACCAATCCACCACGTCTTTGTCTGTCTGCTGCTGCAATTTGATTCTGCATCATTGCACCATAGGTGGCACCACCCATCTGTGAAGCCACTTGTCTGCCTCTCTCTAATGCCATTGCTGTGCTTGCCTCACGTTCCCTGCGGAGTAAGTCATTGCCTAACTGTGCCTCTTGCTGTGCTTGTGCCAATCTCTGCGAAAGCAAAGGGTTACGAGTCATTTGCGGTCGGATAGGCTGACGTAGCTGTTGTAGTCTGCGCCTTGCAGCAATAGACTGCCCTGCGGATAAGCCTAATGAACTAAGTTGTAATCCCAATAGTAAGTATGGGTTACTCGTTGAAGAACCTGATTTATCTGGTAGTGTTGAAGTGTCTAATCTTGGTGGCATTATTTCAAAAATTTAAGGTAATCTGTTCGCATCTGTTTATTCCTCATATTCGCTGTTCTTTGGTTGTAGCCAAACTCCATACCTTGAGATATAGACTCGTCTAATGAAGTAGCTGTATTGGCTTGTATCTGTGCTTGTGCGTTTCCTACAAGACCCTCTGCTTCTCTCACATCACGCTTGTTCTCGAATTGACCGCCTACTAAACCACCTAAGCCGCCTCCTATTGAAGCACCTAACGTGGGACTACCAAGGAAAGCACCTGCTACTGCGCCTATACCTGCGCCAATAACGCTGCCCACTTGGGAGTTCTTCTCTTTGCTTTGTTCACGTACACCATCAATGTACGATTCATTATACATACTAAAGTCTATCGGCTGTGGGAACATGACTAAATAACAAAGGCAACCCGATTAGAGTTGCCCTTGCGTTACCTAAACGACTTCCTTATCTGCGTGAACAAGCTGTATATCCTTGTGGGTACACTCGTATTGCTGAATACCAATTTGATAGTAGCATATACGCCTCTCAATCTACCACCTACTACGCTATCCCTAACGAATGGTGCATAGGTTACTCCATCACGGGTGCTAATGTTAGTAGTCTGCGTATTAGTAGTTTCACTTGCACCACCATCGTTGAATGCTGTTACATTATAAGAAACGAATGGAACAAAGCTATTAGCACCAATAATATCAAATGTCTTAGGGGTATCTACATCTGCATTACAAACATACTCAATTTCAGAGTTTACATTACTACCGCCTAACAACAAAGTACCATAAGTGCTTCCACCTCTCCACGCTGCTACTGCTGCATATACAGAACTGAAAGAAGAAGGCCAAACATTGTTCACAATCCTTGTCTGTAACAAGAAAGTCCTGCCACCAAAAGACTCAATAAAAAACGGTCTATTATTGACTTTTGTACCCACTGCGGGCAGATAGTCCAAACGACTTGTGAAAGCGTCTAATTTGGCGTTATATACAGTCCAATTCGTTACGTTTCCAGTTGGTATATATCCGATGATATGCAACTCCTTATTCAGCTTGTCATAGCCAAGACTTAGCAAGTCCTTAGAGTACTCCTGCGAGTTAAGGATTGCATTACTGTACTTGTCATTGAAGAAGCCTTCCATCTTGCCTAACTGCACCAATTTTGTTTCTCCACCAATGCGCAGCAAAGCACCCGACCTATCATCCAATACAAACACACCTAAGTCTGTTTCAATGGTTAACTTGTTATTGGTACTGCCATACTGCGTACTAACGTAGCTAATGAAGTCAGAAATGAATTGACCGCTTTGTACGCTTAGAGTAGTGCCATCTTCATCTTGAATCATATTCTTGCCAATAGGTAAGTTCCTAATGGCATACTGCTGTACTGCTAAGGTATCTCCACTCTGCGCTTCGGCAAAGGCACTAATGCCTCCATACTTCTCTTCTAAGTCAAAGAAGTTCAATGCCCTGAATCTGCTGTACCCATCGTCATTGCTTGCAATAACCCTCGCATCGGAGAATAAAATACGTGCAGGGAATCCCGCTATAAACTCAACAGAAGTGTCCCTCGAAAAGAATCTCTTTAAGCTGTTCTTAACGCTATACCCGAAGTTATAAGAGTACCTTGGTACTTGAGTGTAGTCGGAGATATCTGAAGCCTTTACAGGGAATCTATTGCGGTCTGCAATGTAGTTGAAGTTTGCTTCACTCTCCATCCATATAGCAATGTATTCGGGTTGCTGTCTGCTAACGCCCGTTTTAGTTACCCTGCCTTCATCCCTCGAAGTAGGGCTGCCGAAAGAAACGTCATTTCCGTTTTGAGGCATATACACCCTTGGTATGCAAGTATTGTCATTTACTTTGTAAACAAATCTGCTTATAAAACAATCACCACCCCATACGTTTAACTGCACATCATCAATACCCGTAATCTTATGGTAAGCACCCGTAAAGATAAATGCAGCAGATGAGTTTATTGCACCATATCTGAAATCTGACTTCCCTTGCTCTATATTTGCAACATACACAGCATTGGCAACATCACCACTGCTAATCATAGATGAAGTCATAGTATCGTCAAATCCCACTAAAGACCCAAATGGCCCTCTGCCTCTCAATAGACCCGAAGTTACTGTGACAGTAGTGTCAAACAGCCTTGTAGAAAGCGGTTTGTTTAATGCAGTCCACATTCTCTCGTTAGGGATGCCCGTAGCAGTATAGCTTTTTGCTAAAGGCCACAATGGGTCTAACAAAGGCTGATTTAACTCAATGGCTAAAGACCTCTGCGCATCTACATCTCCAACAAACAAATCTAATTCTGCTGCGCCAATAGACGTAGTACTCGTTCTTTGTTGTGTAACTAAATTGTTGCCATCGTTTACCCTTACAGCCTTTCCGTTTAAGCTGCTTGAAACAACATCCTCGAATGTAACAGCAGCACCACTCTGCACTAATGGGTACACCCTCGTTGCTTGCAGTTCATCAATGCTGAATGTTTGACTTCCCGTAGCATTGTCAAAGCAAGTAACGGTATCTTGAACCCTTGGATAAGCAACGCTTTGGAATACATCACTCGTGCCTACCTCTATTGAATAGTTAGATATGCTTCCGTTGTGTAGATACTGATTGTTATTGTCAGCCAAGTAGGTTTTCCACCCTATCGCTTCATTCTCTTGTTCTGCACCACGAACTAATGCCACAACGTCTTTCATATTGACATTCAACGCAGCACCTTCGGGTACATCAATCAATGGCTTCCCGACAGCATTGGCAACGTAGTCAACAGCAGGGGCAAAAGCAATAGGCCACCTCTCAATGACATTGGTAGTGTCTTTCCATGCTGCATACTCATAAGACAAAGGAGGGTCTCCTGCACCACCAAGGTCACCTCGCACTGTTTCAACAGAGATTCCTCTCGCTACTCCAAGTTGCATAATCTTAGGTGCAAGGTGGTCAAACTGACCAATACCCATGGTATCACGAATGTAATCCCTGTTAATAGTAGTATTTTTGCCTGGTGTTATTACTCCTGCCACTTGCGTTGCGGGAATCAAAGGAGTCTGATAAACAACATTCCTATCCCTCTCCATCCTTACAATAGCAAAGCCCGTTGCCCATGTAGGGTGCGTAGTGCCATCAATAGTAACGGACAAACCCAATGCCTTTCCAAAGGAAGTACCCTTTACGTTATAGCCAAACTTACTTCTGTCAGGGAACTTAAAGTCGCCACTCGAAGCGTGTGAATAAGAATTGCCCAAGCACTTTGTTACTGTGGTTACGGTAAGCGTAGTGGTAGGCAAATCCTCATAGGCAGCAACTACAATGCCTTCGGGGGCAACAGAGAAAACATCGAAGTATCTAAGGTCAGGGTTAACAGTAGTGCCAAAGTTTATCATTACCACATCTCCAACCGCAAAGCTACCCGTAGGGTTTGCTGTTGTGTTTATAACAACCTTATTGGTGTTATACGTGGTATTAATCTTTTCCCTTTGTGCTATACTCGATATAGTCCCTGTAGTACCTGTTAGCGTGTTTCTGTTGAAGTTAGTAAAGTCAAAGGGCTTTACTGGCGACCAGTTACCAAATCTGTCATGGTAGGTAATGCCAAAGCGGTACACTTCATCTCTAAAGTACCCTGCTTTATCTCTCGTATTTGCCTCTAACTTATAGTTTACCTCTTCGGTGATAACGGAAGTAGCCTTTAGCACCCCCTCGTTATCTGCAATAGTTCTGTCGTAGTAAGTGACATTACCGAGTATTGCCCTGCCGTTTGTTTCCTTGGTAGCAACAGCAGACTCTATTGGTGCATCGTCAACCACAATCTCTGTAACGGGCAACTCAAACTCTGCTTGACCACCATCGTAAAGAATGGTTATCTCGTCGGATAATAAGCCATGAGAAGAAACGAATGCCACCGACTGCGGTATGGCATCTCCCGTGGTATTCTTTATGGTAGCGAGTTCAAGTGTATCGTACTTATCCTCTTCTCCATTATCGAAGGTAATATCAATCTCAATAGCCTTGTCCGTAACCTCTCCTACTAATCCACCGAAGTTTGCAGTAGTAGCATACAGCGGTACGATAGCCAATGGGTTTGTTATGTTAGTCCACTTGCTGTAAATACCCGTAGTGCTTTGCTTTAATCTGAATGCAAACTGATATGTACCCGCAATAAGGCTGCCTTCTTTTTTGATAGCAGCAGAGAAGTTAATGGTATTATCTTCAAGGAACTCCCTTACCACATTGAGTTGGTCAGCGGAAGTAATGTCTGCCCAAGAGGCATCATTAAGTTCTAATCTACGGAAAGGATTAACGCCATCCGTAAAGTACAAGAAACTCCTGCCTCTATCCCTTGTAATGAAACTGCTAACAGCAGTACCCATTAACAAACCTAACTCTAAGTCCTCACCACCAAAAGTGTATAATGTATTGGTATTTAAAGCGAATACGAATATACGAGATGATGCAATAGCTGTTGAATTAACACCTGCTGCAAAGAAAGCAACGCACTCTTGTTCGTTGCCATTGAATACGCCTAATCCCGTTGACCTACCGAGTATTGCTGCTGTTGTTCCGTTTCCTCCCCCTATGGTGATATACGCTGCATCAGAACCCGTAGTTACAGCATCTACGACACTCTTCATGCGGTTCATAACAAGCTGTTCCCCTTTGAGGGATAAGTCCATGTTTAACGCATCTCTGTATGTATCTTCGGGTTGCATTGAAGGGTTTACGTCCTTAGACATTCCCTTAACGAACCTATTTACTTTCTTAGGCTGTGACATCAATCTGTTGTAAAGCTATACAAAAATAACAAAGGCAACCCTTGTGAGGTTGCCTTATTGTGTGGTTGATTTAACTTAAAACTCATTGATGATGACGTTTAAATTGTCTAAGGTAAGCGTGATAGCGTGCGTTGAGCATTTTACATACATCCGAATCGTATCGCCCGAAGATAAAGGCACAACGCATTGCGAAGGGATAGTCACCTCGTTCACCGAGCCAGCAGCTTGCGCAAACTCCGAACAAGGCCACAACTCGCCATTTTTAAAGATAGCAACGTGAATCTTTCTATTAGACTGCGCTAATATTGCAGCGATGGCACTCACTCTAAAATGCTTTGCTGTACCAGCATAGGTTACTAATCCCGAAGCGTTCACGCTCAATCCGTTTCTGCTGAATCCAGTCGTGATGGTAGCGTTAAGAGGTGCCCATACGTTCTCTGCTAAAGTGGTAGTGCCTGACGTAGCAAAGTCGAAGAAGTTTAAAACACTCGGTGTTTCCTCAATGTATGTGGCAGCATCTTGCATCCACCCACCAACTCTTGTTGCCGTGTTAGCACCTTGTGCTGTTTCGTTTTTGATGACAAGCGCATCGATTAAAAGCTGTCCCATTACCCGAATATTGAACTAAATGTATAATCAAATACCCCCGCTAATGCGATGGCAGTAGTCTTTACGTTAGGGTATCTTTGCAACTGCCGATAGTTCGGAACCATTGTTAGCCACCTTGAGATAGCACCATCCAATTCAGGCTTGCTTGGCATATTCTTTTTAGAGATAGCTTGGTACTTCAATCTGTTCCATCTGCTTTCTAAGTACTGAACCTCACTCATTGGTATCTGCGTTCTATCCTTGTGCCTATGCCTCTTGGTGTGCATAAATTCTATGTAGGCAGTAATAGCCTCTTGGTAAAATTCAGGAATCAATGGCACGTCGTTCTCGTCAACGGGCAAAGTGTAATATTCCAATATCAATCTATTGAATCCACCATCCGTAACGCCACTGCTAAACACGAAGTTATTGCCCTGCATATTAACAACCAAAGCATAATCACTCACTTGGTCATTGCTTGGTATATTGTCTTGCTTCCAAAAGGTACTATCAAAGAAAGGATATGCAATCTCGTTAGTGCCACTAACACGCAAAGCGAAGTTGTATGGCATTATCATTGCACTCGGTATAGCAGCAGTACCATTGGTAATATTTATCTCCGTATTAGCAAGCTGTGTGCTTGTAAGCCCTATGCTTCTCGTAGCATCGAATGCCCACTGAAAGAATATCGGCTTGTATGCTTCGTTCTCTAAACCTAATGCGATATAAGCACTTGAGGCTGCTTGTTCTAATGTGAGGAATCTACTCATTTATTAAGCCTCCTTTTGTTGTTCTAAGTTCATTGCTTGGTAGAAGAAGTCCTCTCTAATGGATATACCCGATAACTGCAAAGCACGGAACAATATCTCGTTGTGAACAGATTGGTCTAACTCGCAAGTAACGTTACCCGATATGCTGAATGTAGCAGGTACTTTGATGAACTCTACACCTGCCACGTTATTTACTGTAATGGCTGGTAAGAAATTAATCGTCCTGCCCTCAATAGAGTATATGCCCGTTTTCACGCTTGAAGGATTGCCGAAGCGTAATCCCGCATAAACACCGCTTGATGTCTTTATAGAAGGAACATACCTTGCTTGGTATTGTGGAACTGCGCCAAGTACATCTTCGGGAAGCAATACTCCCATTACTCTGTAAACAGAAGCGGTAGCAGCAGTTTCCAATGTAGCAATCGAAACAGTATTAGAAGTGGCTAATGCAACAGCAGAATACTTAATCAATGGCTGCAAGGCTTGCATAGAGGCTGTTTGGTTATCAAAGCCATATACGTCTGCATCCTTCTTGTCTTGGTTTCTGCGCTTAGGGAATAGGCATTCATCTAATAGACTTGTTTGCGACCGATTGATGAAGTTCTCTTTCTCCGCAGCAGAGAAGTAAGGACTACCTACCTTATCACATATCAAATCAAATGCTGCTTCAAACTGTGCTGCTGTCATTGCTTTACGTTACTCTTGAAATAACAAGGGCAACCATTAATAGGTTGCCTCTAAGTTATTGTAAGCGCAAAGTACCGAAAAGTGGTACTGTTCGCAAAAGATTACTTTGGTGTATAGGCGCATAAAAGATGCGCCAAGCAGAGAGTTAGGTGCAATGCTGTGAAACAATATGTAACATAGCTTTTTCTGAAAGATAAATGTTTTCAATATAAAATTTTTCTCCAAATTCAAATTGATATGTCTTAAGCATATTGTTCCAGTGACCATTGCTCACATTTAATATCTTTTCTACTTTTCCAATCGTTTCTTTTATCAATTTTCGTCTTGCGTTTACTTCTTTTAATGTTCCCATATTTTTAAATTTTGTAAGAAGCACTGCACCTAACAAGGTATTGCCAAAAGCAGGGCATTCTCGGTTTATTAATCGTTTTTACTCCTATTGAGCATTTGTGCAAGGTTTAAACATTCTGCTTCTAAAGCCCTGCCTTCGGCAATACCCGAACCGTTAGCGGAAATTTGCCTAAAATCTCGGTTTAACAAACTTGAAGATTTCATCAGGTATCATTCCACCTAATTTTCTTACTCCGAATTGGTAGCAAGTTTGACATAAGCAGTCTTTGTCAAGTTTGTTTCGGTAGTTTCCACATTTACCACATATTCCGTAATAAGGATATTTTTCTACATCAATCGGCAAACTATCCGCTAACACATTATTTGCGTCAGTGGGGGTTTCGTGCTTTTTAGAATCTTCTTGCATATTTTTAAATTTAGTGCTGTTAATAATCTTTGGTGGTGTAATTCCCCACCTAACGCAAATAATCGTTCCGTTATAGGCAATTATTTTTTGCTACGTTCTGCACAAAATTTACAGTTCTGCTTATGAACAATGCCACCTGCAGAGGAGTAATTCCAAACAACATATTCGCAACTGTCTGTTATTAAAACTTGTATTCTGCCGTATTCAATTTCTTGAACCTTATTCAGTGGTTCTTTTTGTTGTTCGGAATTATTACTTCCGCAACCACAAAAAATAACAGCTACTAACAGCACATAAGCAAAAGCAAAGTGTCTGTGGTAAGTTGATGTTCTCGTTTTCATAATATATTCTGTTTTTAAGTTAAAATTTTCGTTTCTAAATCTTTGCCTTCGCTTATCTGCAAAACGTCGTCAACAAACATAATAAAAAAGTCCGTAGCTTTCACCACGGACTCTCAACTTTAACCTAAATTTAATTTACTTACCTGCTACTGCTTTCTGCTTGGGTGGCAACTCTGACTTAGGTGCTTCCACCTTTGCAGCTACCTCTTTCTCCTCACTCAAGCCAACACGACGTTCTACCAAAGTAAACAAGTCCTCTTCTGCTGTCAGCTTACCAACTACTCCATCCTCGTCAATACCCAAGGTAACACTACCAAAGCGGTACACTCCGTTGTCCCTTGTAATAACTCCTTCATGGATAGCTGCTTTGATAACACGACGTACCTTGCTTTCCTTGCGTGGGGTATTGAATACCTTTAAGAAATGCGAAGGGTCACTTACAGCTACTCCGATTACAGCACGTAATGCAGAAATCTCTCCTTCGGGAGTTTCATCGTAGAACATACCAAGCAATGCTGCGATTTCAAACAAGCGTGTACCTTTCAAGTTACCTGCCTCTGTTACTGCTGCTGCCTTTGCTACCTCAATGTCAATAGCTTGGCGGTCTTGCTTTTCAGGGGCATACTTACGGAAACGTGCAATGCCATTAAAATAAGGGCTGTCAGGGTTATTAGGGTGGTTCGTAATGAACTCTAACTCTACCTTGTTAGCCTTGTGAATGCGCATCTTGTTTTCCTTGTCTAAAGAGAAACGCTTGTAGATAGTTTGGCCGTTCTTGTCCTCTCCGATTTTGATACCCCTTAACTCACCTGCTGGAGTGTAGTACGTTGCGAAGTGGAAAGTGCCTCCTCCTTTTTCCATTAGTTCAAAGAACTCGTGGTCTTGTGGTTTGATTTTCGATTGCATAATTTTTGATTTGCGTTTTAATAACGTAAATATAAGCAAAAGTTCTTAATCCGTACAGAAACCTGCCTGACACCCCGAACCAGTACCAAAGAAAAAGTCTGACTGCAACCCTATTCCTTTTACCTTTTCGTATGTCATTTCTTTTTTAAACTTCCTTTTCATCAGCTTCTCCATATCCGAGAACCAACGCATCTTTAATGGTTCATCTTCCCAATTCTTTCTCAACTGCTGAAATGGCTTCCAAAAGCAACCTACGCAGTTGCTATCCGCAGGGAACTCTAACGATGTTGACTTAGCCCAATCTGCCACATTAAAGTGAAATACCTTATTGTCTATAAGCGGGTAACTCAACTCTCGCCAGTGAATCTCTTTCCATTTGTTTCTTCCGTTAGGGCTTTGGCCAACTATTGCTTTGAATGTTTTATTCTCTCTGTTAGCCCTCTCCTTCTCGTCGTATCTAAAACCTATCTGCATATCAACAACATCGTCAATGTGGTTTCTACAAAACTCGAATATAGGCTTCATTTTCATCTCTGTGGTACAGAACCTCCACATCATGTTTGGTAGTGCCTTCTTCCTTCTTATAACGGCCTCAAACGACTCTCCCGAAAGCCACTTTATCTCCTTGCCAATTATCTGCTCTAAGTCACGAACAACATATAGAGTCTTGTCGCTTTCTGCTGTTGCTATAAAGTCCTCTCCTAACTTCTCGGAAACGTAATCAACAATACCCTTGTCTTTGGGTCTGCAATATTCAGCCTCAATCTTCACCAAGGAAAATACATTATAGTCTGTTGGGAAATGCTTTGCCATATAGGCAGATGTCTTTCCTCCCGAAATTGAGTTTACTGTTTTCATTTCTTTAAAAATAATTATAATAATCATCTTCGCTCATTTCAACCTTAATAAAAAATATTAAGACCCCGAAGATTATAAGCAAAACTATCATATTGAAAATGATTTAAGATATTTAATTCCATCTTCTAAAGTATCAAATACTATATCGGACACTTGAGTTATAAAAGATAAATACCCATCTTTTATCGTTTCGTGATTTTTCTCCAATACTGTTATTACAGTCTTTCCAAGACCTTTTGCATAACCAGCTTCACAACAAAGCCCTATGCAGCTTGGGTTATTCCTTTCCACGTAAACAAAAATTATATCACAACTTTTTATAAAGTGCAAATCCCATTTACCGTATTCATCCACATTCATCACAATCCTTTCTCCGTTACTAAACTCTTTTTCTTTTGGGTTAATCCATTTAAAGAAGTCTGAACTTTTTTTTACTTTGTTAGCCCAATCACTTTTAAAGCCACCAGCTAAATAAACTTTCTGTTTCATATTTATAATTAAATCATCACTTCACTACTCTCTTCCATCCGCTATACACTGCAATGGCTTTCTTAGACCTTCCTGCTATTGGTGCAGCAACGAATATACCATCTCTCCACTCCTTAACCAAGTGTAGTTCCTTGTAGTCCTTATGCGTTATGGTATCCCCCACAGCAAATCCATTCTTTAATACCTGCCTTGCGTACATCAAAGAGATATTGGCTTGCTTTAGCTTCTCCATCTCGATAGTAACTTCACGCATCTTTGCTAATATCTGTTCATCGTCTTTGAATAGCCTTGCTATCTCCGCATACCTTCTGTTCTTTAAGTCGTCAAACACTACTGTCCGTTTAATTCGTTGAATAAATCTTGGTACTTATCTCTTTCGATACGATATTCCTCTAAAGTAAGCTTCATGTAATTTACAGCACTTTGTAGCTGTTGCAATTCCTCTTCTTTTCTTGAAAGCTTAACTTCAACTTCCCAATACAAACCATCATATTTGTTTAATTCCTCTTCTACGAATTTCAATGTCTTTTCCATATCTGTTTGTTTAACTGCTACAAATATAAAACAAAAAGCCCCACCCGAAGGTGAGGCCGAAAGAATTAACCGAAATTTAATCCGATTAAGAAGGGAGTAAGATACCGTGGTTGTTTACTGCACGTAACTCAACACCGATAGAGGCGTACAAGTCAACAGTAAAGCCATCCTTACCATTTGAACGGGTAACGCTTGCATTACCTTCGGGAGTGCTGATACCACTCTGCACAGTACGACGGAATGCGAGGCTATTGCCAAATCCATCTTCCTTGTGCTTCAAGCTGATAAGTGGGTTGCCACTTGAGTCAGAACCCATGTTCAAGAACAAGGCTACCTTATCGTAGTTCACACCACCATTTACAGGTGTAGGATACAAGGTCTTGTCAGAGAACGGCAAGTACTGCTTGAGGTTCAAGGTAACGCCCATGAAGCGATATTGGTCGATGTTCAAACCAACTTTGTTACCAATCTCACCCAATGTACCATAGGTCATTGAACCTGCTACTACGAAGTCACGCAACGCATTCTGAATGTCACCGAAAGCATCAATACCGCAAAGTACTGTGAACTCATTGGCAGGGCTATTCAAAATCATCTGCTTGATTTGTGCTTGCAAATCGGTTTCAGTGATAGCAGAGGTGTATTGTCCTACAACACCATCAGCGAGTACACGAGGGATGATACCATTACCTGACTGACGACCAGTGGTAGACAATGTACCAAAAGACTTACCAGTTAAGATATAGTTCTCTTTGTCCTTTTGGAACTCTTCCATAGTTTCCATTTCGTTACGGAAATAGTAGCTACGGCCATTGTCAATCCATTTGATTTGTCCTGCCTCGGTAGTAGAACAGATTACAGCACGACGCATGATAGCGAGTTTTTCAGTAATCTTTTCTTCCTGCCATACACGACCATTTGGAGAGTCAGAGAACTCGGTCTGTGCGTTGTAGATGTGTGCGAATGCAGCACCAGTAGCCAATGCGAAGTTACCTTCGGCAGAAGATACTGTCAAGTCTACGTTACCTGCGTTTTGAACGATAGCGGTAATAAAACCATAGGTATCATTCTCGAAGCGAAGTACGTCACCTACTAACAAACCGCAGTCTGCAACAGTGGATGGAACTAACTTTACAGTAGCGGTAGCAGTAGTAAGGTTACTTGAACCTGCACCGACTGTATAGCCTTTACGGAAGCGACCTTTCTCAAACCAAGAGAATGAGTTGTCACCAGTGCGGACACCTGCATTGCGACCTAAGCGGTCAAGCAAAGTGGTGAGGGTGTATTGCGGAAACTTGTAAGTGAGTAATTCACTAATGTCGGGTTTCTGCAAGTCAGCAAATACATACTGACTTTGTACGCTTGGGCTGCCTGATTTCGATGGGGCAATACCTCCTGCGGTGTTTACGGGGCTTTGTGTATTAACGTATGCCATTGTTTTTTGTTGTTAAAGTTTTTATTTAAAAGGGTCTTTACCTTCTTGCAGAGAAGCTATTGCTTTCTCATACGGAGTTAAGGGTTTGCGAACACTAACATCTTGCACTGTTTGGTTTTGACGAGGGTTGTTTACATTTGATACCTTCTCGATTACCTCACGCTTGCCTTGATTTTTAGCTTGCTTCAAAGTCACTTCAACTACTTTGTCGAACATCTCTAACTTTGCGACGCTTTGCATCATTTTCTTAAAGTCAGGTTCTCCTTTTTCGTTTAGGAAATACTTTTTCTGCATCTCGTTAGCACGCAGCTTTTCATCGTAAGTAGTCATTAGCTTCTTTAAATTAGCTTTGTCTGCGTCGTTGACTTTGACTTTGCTAACTACTTGAAGTTCCGACAGTGCGCTTTCAATTCCATTGATGAAACTTTCTTTCGCCTTACGAGCCTTATCTTGCATTTGAGCCTTCTGCTCTGCTTGAATGGATTTCTGTTCATTGCGGATTTTGGCTGCTTCCCTTTTCTTCTGCCATTCGGGCATCTCTTCCAAAGCGGACTGCGCTTCGTCTTTGCCTAATGCGAGTTCAAGGTCATACATCAATAACTGTTCGTCATTGATTGCATCCCAATCCGTTGTGGCTACCTGCAAGTAATCTTGCCAATTACCACCTTGCTTCATAATCTCGTTAGCAACCTTAATCTCTTCGGAAGCCCAAATGGTATCCACTTGGTCTGCCTTTGTTTTGAGTTGCTTGATTGTTTCTGCAAGCTGTTCCTTTGAAGTAACCTCAATGCCAAATTGCTTTAGCGATTCAAACACCTCTGCTGTTGGCTGTGGTGCTGCTGTGGTTACTTGTTCGGGTTCATCATCGAATACGAGGACATCTTCCTCTTCATCTTGTGTAACAACTTCTTCCCCTTCTTGTGTTCGTTCCTCTGCTTGTGCTTCTTCGGGTTGCACTTCTTCGGGTTGTTCTTCTTGAACTACCTCTTGTGTTTGTTCTACCTCTGCCTCTTGTTCAATGGGCATTTCGGTAGGTTGTTCTGCCTTGGCTGCTTCTAAAGCAGCAAGAAAGTCCTTCTCGTTTTCCATAAAATTTCCTCTTGTTTTCTGATATGCTTAAAATAACAAAGGCAACCCTGCTAAGGTTGCCCGTGTTGTTCTCTAAGAAGGTTTACTAAAGTAATTTACATTCCCTTATTCTCTTTGAGTGCTGCCATCATAGCATCGAAGTTCCTGCGTTGTTCTTCACGTAGTTCATCAATATCCGCTTTCAGTACCATCGTTTCACGCTTCTCGCCCTCTCTAATAGACTGCTGTTCAATCTTGTTAGCGGTACGTTCCTTGTCAACGATAATCTGCTTCTCGGTATCTGCTTGTGCTGCTTGCTGCTGCATAGCCATCTCCCCCTCTTGCTGCTGCTGCATCATCTGCTGCTGCATCTGTTCCTTCCTCTCCTGAATAGCCAAGTACTGCTTAACGCCTGTCTTAGTATCAGGGTTATATAGCAATACCATTGCTTCGTGGATAGGCAAGCTATTAGCCATTACTGCTGCATTCACAAGTCCTTCAAACTTGTTTCTGTCATTCATAATGTCATTGCCATTAACTTGAACGAAGATGCCATACGTCTGCAAAGGAATCTCCTCGTCTGCATCCAAGATGTCAACACCTATCTCTGAAATGATTGGTTCATACTGATAGCTAATGTATGGGAATATCGTCTTAATGTAGTTGGCGTGTTTGTGCCATAGGATATTCTCAAACTGCCCAAAGGCTGCATTCAATGGCTGCGTAATCAAAGAACTCTGCATTACTGCCATCTGACTAACACCAACCAATGAGTCTTGCTTTTGGAAGCCTTGGCGTGCATCGTTAATGCCCGATACCTTATCCATCTCCATATCCACATAAGATACCAAGTTGAGGTACAGATTTACTGCGTCAGACAAGCTATTGTCAATAGGTCTAATCTGCGCACCTTGCATTGAAGGGTCTGAATTGGTTTCCTTGAATACAATACCCGATACTTTGAGGTAGTACATCACGTCCTCTAAGCTAAGGGTATCAGGTTTCTCTGCTAAGTTATACTCAAAGCCCTTACGTCCTGCTGATGATACCTGCGTTTGAATGTGGTACATCAACAAGTCCTTGAACTCCTGCAAGGATGCCAATTCCTCTACCTTAGAAACACTACGGAAGTTAACATACTGCGGGGCTACCACTGTATAGGTGAACTCCGCTTTGTCCATCTCTTCGCTGTTCCTAACGATGTTATCTAACTCTCCCCATTCCTTAACGATGTTGTTGCCAATCAACGTAGCCTTGCGGATAGTTTCAATGCTTCTCTTCTCGATGTAAGTACCCGCTTCTTTCTCTTTCTCTGTGAGGTTGCGTCTGTCCTTATCACCTAATATCTTTACGTGTTCATTGCCATATTGGTCTTTTGTAACCTTTGCAGTAACCTGCTTTAAGTCACTCCATTCAGCATAGAACACCAAGCACATATTCTGATTACCAATGGTATTGAATGGCATAAGGAACTCCCTGCCATCGTTAGCACCACCGATATAACCTGTCCATGCCATGTTTGAAGGCGTAGCCCTTGCCTCTTCTAATTCTTGCATCGTCAAGCCATAGTCTTGTGCTGCCTGACTTAAAGAAGTATATCTCCATTCCCCTACATACCTGCCTTCTGAAAGCATATCGTCTGTAAACACATAAGGGTCTACAATCGTAAAGCGAGGGTCAACAGAACGGACGTGTGGTTTATTGTTTCGGAACTCTGAACGTGAAACAGCCCTGCCAGTGATAAGCATATTACGTGCCATGTTAAGCCTCGTGCCTACATACTTATCTCTCTCCAACTCATAGCGCAAGATAGAGTCCATGACAATCTCTATATTCTCTTTGTATGAGGACTGCATATACACATCTAACTCTTCGTCTGTGTATGGCACATACTTAGGGGTTACGTCACCAAGCAAATCGCCATTAGGGTCTACCTCTTCGACTACCTGCATCATTATCTTCTGTGCAAGTATCTCTGCCCTCTTGCGCATCTTGCGTGAGGCTGCTTCCCTATTGATAGTCTTACACGCTACGTTTACTTTCTGTACTGCAAACTCCCCCTCTAACAAGTTAATCTTGTTACGGATTTTGTTGTAGTTCATCCATATCGCAGGGAGTGCCTTACCCGAAGGGTCTTTCATTAGGAAGTCAAACTTGTTAGACAAGTCGTAGTCCCCATTATAGAAGCGCATACTGCGTTCCATATTGTAGTAGATGTCACAAGCGTTACCTTGGTACACAGCATTGCTAAGGATAGCAAGCAGATATTTCTTATGGTACTCTTCCCCTTTGTCCTTGTCAGGAACAGCCATGTTAGGGAATGCGAAATCGTAGGCGGTATTTGCTATCACTTATCTCGATATTTTTCCGTTCTCAAACTTATAGCCAATATTTGCGAATTGGTCTACGTCTGTCTTTTTCCTTAACAATCTCTTCTTTATGGCTGTTCTTAAATTCAACAATGTCAAGCCCCAAGCGTCTACCCTATCACCTTTCTTACGCTTGTTATCCCTACTGTAATTACACATCTCCGATAGCAAGTCTACAAAGTCATAGTTGTCAATATGGTTGCGTGAGTCGCTGTCAATCTCCCCTACCATCTCGTCTGACAATGCTTCATCCATGTAAACGCCATACTCGACTACCTTGGTACGTGACTCACTCTTACCCGTTTTCTTTGGCTTCTTAGCAAGGTATCTTTGGTATCCCTTTAACTCGAAGTGGGCTATCATCCTCGCCCTATTCTTTTCTACCAATACCTCGCAGTCACCCTTGTCATTTGAGTAGTACTCACACGCCATAGCGCACTGTTCGTAGGCAATGGTAATATCTTGTGGCTTTGCGGTGTACTGCATTACAGCACGTTTCCCTGCACCTTCATCACCAAACGTTATTGACTTTCCGATAAAGAACGAAAGGTTTGAACCCGT